>Ga0209123_1002209_pt1 | contig 17016 bp, 13 predicted proteins | sample BarGraIncu00431A_FD_184500 | JGI IMG/M metagenome (GOLD analysis project Ga0209123, IMG submission 184500) | Arctic peat soil microbial communities from Barrow, Alaska, USA - Barrow Graham LP Incubations 004-31A (SPAdes) (version 2) | ecosystem: Environmental > Terrestrial > Soil > Wetlands >... | reverse complement strand
TATTTTTCTGTTTAGCAATTTCTTACAAGGAATAATTGATAAAACTAGTATAAATAAGGTTGAAAACGTACTCCTATAATATACAGGATCCTTCAATAGTTCAAAACACTTACAATCAATGAGAATTATTTCCTGTATGATAGGAGTTTAATTGTAACTTGTTTTATTTAAAAATTTATAAATGAAAACTGAAAACAATAAAGTTGTTATTCTTTTTAGCGGTGGGATTGATTCTACAGCTTGTATTTCTTATTATCAACAACGTAATTTCAAAGTTGAAGGATTATTTATTAACTATGGGCAGAAAGCATATAAATATGAAAAAAATGCAGTTGAAAAAATATCGGAGTACTTTAAAATTAATACTCAAATAATAAAAATAAATGCAAAACTTATAATTGAAAATGGCATAATTCAAGGTCGAAATAATTTTTTACTTTCAGTAGCACTTATGAACTTTCCTTATTCAAATGGACTAATTTCACTTGGAATTCATTCAAGTACAATTTTTCCAGACTGTTCACAAAATTTTATTCAAAAGGAACAAGAAATATTCGACTTGTATTCATCTGGTAATATTATAATTGACTGCCCTTTTGTTAATATGACAAAAAGGGACATATTTGAGTTTTGTGTCATAAATAAGTTGCCTCTAAATCTGACATATAGCTGTGAAAACGGAGCTGCTAAACAGCCTTGTGGAAAATGTTCAACCTGTAAAGATTTAATTGAATTATATGAAATTAAAAACTAGGAATCTTAAACATCCTTCAGGGATTGAATTAGTAACACCCTTATTTGTTCCATCTTATTCCAGTAAAGGTTTTGCATTAGAACAAAAAAAAGGAGGAAAATTCAAATCAGAAGTTTGTCAAGCAATAATTATTGCAAAAGAAATGCTTGTAGAAAGTCAACTCGTCAGTGCCTACGATCTTCATTATGAATACTTATTAGATCCATCTGAATTTATATCAACCGAATTAACTTTTATTGATAGCGGAGGGTATGAAACATCAAGTAGTTTTGATTTATCTGAAACAAGAAGGTGTAATACAGAGCATGAAGAATGGAATATTGACCTTCTAAATAAAGTTATAGAAAAGTGGCAATACGAAAGATTTCCAGCTGTCATTGTTAGTTTCGATGATGAGAGAAAAAGAAAGTCAATTAAAGAACAAATAGACGAAGCTTCTTGTTTTTTTTCAAAACATAAAGATTATTTGCATGATTTTTTAATTAAGCCAGAAACATCAGATGAAAAATATATTCAAATTGATAGTCTTTTGAATCATATTGGTTATTTAAAAGAATTTCATATTATCGGTATAACCGAAAAAGAGCTGGGAAGGTCTATTTTTGAAAGAATGATTCGGATTAATAAAATTAGAACATCCTTAGATAATTTTAAAATAAACGCTCCTATACATGTATTTGGTAGTTTAGATCCAATCTCTGTTATTTTATATTTTTTAGCAGGAGCAGAAATTTTTGATGGACTAACATGGTTAAAGTATTCATATTTTCAGGGCGTTGCTATGTATACTAATAATTTATGTGCAATGGATGAAAATATTCAAATTACTGCTACTGATTCTCAAGTTAAAGCAAGGTCAATTACAACCAATATCTACTATTTGGACAGATTAAAGAATGCTTTAGTCGAATTTAGCAATAATAATAAATTTGAAGTATTTGATGATCTACATGTTGGATTAGGGAGTATTATTGAGAAGAATTACTTAATTTATAGTAACCGTAAAAAAGAATAAATTATGGGAGGTTCGAGTGGTCTTTTAGGAAATATAGATCCTGAAGATTATATTAAGAAAGTTCGGATAGCTGAAGAAAAATCGACAAGTTCTGAATTTAACACGGAAGTCAATCGTATTATAAATGACTTATTGTTAGCAGCTAACAACAGACCAATAGATGCCATTACAGGGCACTTAAAAATGATATTAGCTGCATTATCAAAAGACATTGATGATTCAATAGAATTATTATATGCGGGATCTGTGGCTAAACACACTTATGTTAATGGATTGAGTGATATTGATTCACTTGCAATTATTAATGACACTCATTTAAAAAATAAAAGTCCAAAAGATGTACTAAATTATTTTTATTTGAAATTAAAAGAGCGTCTCCCTGATACGGATGTTAAGGTAGGTAGGTTGGCCGTAACAATTACTTATAGTGACAGTATCCAAATTCAAATACTACCAACTTTAAGAACTTTAACTGGTATCAAAATTGCAAAATCAAATGGTGAAAATGATTGGTCAACCGTAATAAAACCTGATAAGTTTGCACAAAAACTTAAAGAAGTTAATAACTTGAACAATCAAAAGGTTGTACCTATTATTAAACTAGCAAAATCATTAATTTCAAGTTTACCAGAAAAAAGACAAGTAACAGGCTATCATGCTGAATCTTTAGCGATAGAAGCCTTTGAAAATTACAATGGATCAAGAAATTCCAAAGAAATGCTTAAACATTTCTTTACAGAATCATCTAAAAGAATACTTGAACCAATAAAAGACAATACAGGGCAGTCAGTGCATGTAGATGATTATTTGGGGGAAAGAAATAGTGTTTCAAGACAAATTATTTCTGACTCATTTGCTCAACTGGTTAGAAAAATGAAGAACGCAGATGGTTCGACACAAATTGAAATATGGAAATCATTGCTTAAATAATATGAGAGAAGAATTAGATCGAAAATATAAAGTAATCAACATGATGATTACAATGCATTCATTATTAGGCTTCCGGAATAAGACTAAAGCTTTAATAGGGAATATATTTTTCCTCATAACTGCGATTATCTTAAATATATTTGTGTTTTTTGATTATAAATATTTAGAGTTTTTGAAATTTAATGAGATAAATATTAGGTATATAATAAATATTTCAACTTTACTAATTTTTCTTATTTCAGTAGTATTTATGAAGATAGATTGGTCCAAAAAAGGAGAAAAACATGAGCTTGCTGTAAATCAATTATCGAGATTATTAAATGAACTTCGATCAATTTTAAACATCAAAGATGAAGTAATATTTGCTTCTAAATCAGAATTATTCAATGAGCTTTATAATCAAACATTTGAAACAATACCTAAAATTAATAATCGCTACTTTAATAAATTGAAAGCAAAACATAATAAGAAAATTGAATTGAGTAAATTTATTGATTTGCATAAAGGAAAATCTTATTTTGTTATATATACTTTGTTCCTAAAAAAAACATATTTCAAAAAAAATGAATAACAATTCAAGTTTTGATATTGATCGACTAGCTAAAGTTTATTTAATCGCAAAAAAATACGTGATAAACAATGGCTTTTCAAATGAAATTGATTGGCAAGATGATGTGTCATTTATAACTATTGACCAGCAGTACTTCTTGAGAGAATATACTTGGGTTGTTTTGGCTTCAGGCTTAAGTGATAAAGTTGTTTCAATAATATTTCCTAAAATGCAAAAGATTTTCAAGAATTGGGAAGATTTAGACTACATTGAAAATAATAAAATTGAACTTAAGCTTAGAGCATTAGCCATTTTTAATAATGATGGTAAGATAAATGCATTGTTCAGTACTGTTAGCTTTATAAGAGAAGTTGGTTTTGAATATTTCAAAAAAGAAATTCAAAATAACGGCTTAGATTATCTCAAAGAATTATCATACATCGGGCAAACCACATGCTTTCACTTAGCAAAAAATATTGGACTTTCATTTGCAAAACCAGATAGGCACTTAATGAGAGTATCTGAAAGTATTGGCTTTGATACACCACATGATTTATGTAGTGTTTTGTCTGAATTTATAGATGAGAAAATTCAAGTAGTAGATTTAGTGATTTGGCGATATGCAACACTTGATAAAAATTATGCCATTAAATTGAAACATATGGTATTTAATGAGATTAACTAATATTTTACCTACTCATTTAATAATTACTTATTGAATGAAAATTCTTTTACTTAAAAAACAACCCTATAGCTTACAAAATTTTACTTACGGATATATTTATAAATACTGCTGCTAGTTTTTGAAGTAAAATTAACTATAATGTACAATGGATAAATCAATTACAGACAAAGACTGGTTAGATATTGTGTGGAAATACTTTCAAATGCATTCACAGCAAAGAATTTTACATTTCAATTATTTTATAGTGTTCTCTACTATAATTACAACAGCTTTTATTACTACGATTCAAACAAGTCATTTGAACTATTTCCCAAATCTTATAATAGGATTTATTCAAATATTTCTTTCTTTTATATTTTTGAAAATTGAAAACAGAAATAAATTCTTGATAAAACATGCTGAGAATATCATTATGAAAATTGAGAAAGACACTTTTCCCAATGAAGATACTAATTTTTCTCTTTTTTCGAGTGAAATTATCGAAACTATCAAAAGAAAGAAAACTATCAAAAATAAATTATTCTTTCAAAAACATTTAAGTCATGGATATTCATATAAAGTGATTTATATAGCATTTCTAATTATTGGGTCCTTTGAATTTCTAAACTCAATTTATATGTTAATATGTCCATGCTAAACTATTTCTACTCCGATTCCATAGAACAATTTCTAGCCAAGAGTACCGAAGAAATTATTGGGTTTATTAGTTTAGCGAATCAATTTGATTCGAACCGGAATCAGAATCAATCGTGGGAACAACAAATACCCTTATTGAAGAAAAGTTTGGTGGGTTTTGTAGGCACTTTGTTTTTAGAGTTCTCTATTCCAAGAATGGGTAAAAGGGTCGATTGTTTGGTGATTATTCAAGATATTGTTTTTGTTATTGAGTTTAAGATAGGCGAAAAAGAATATTTAAGTACCAATATCGATCAAGTATGGGATTATGCATTAGATTTAAAGAATTTTCATAAACCAAGTCATAAAGCATTATTGGTTCCTATATTACTGGCTTCGGAAGCCAAGAATTCCTTTCTGAAGATTTATGCTACTTCGCATACCGATGGTTTGATGAATCCTATCAAATCGAATAAATATGAATTACGTGAAGTCATAGAAAATTCCATTTCCTTTTCGTTGGATAGAAACCCTATAGATGGTGATATCTATGCCAAAGGAAGCTACTCTCCCACTCCTACCATTATAGAAGCTGCCGTTTCGCTATATGAGAATCATTCGGTTGAGAACATAACAAGGAATGATGCGGAAGCTATCAATTTAAGTCTTACTACAGATTCTATTTCAATCCTAATAGACGATGCAAAAGCGAATCATAAAAAGATTATTTGTTTTGTAACGGGTGTACCGGGTGCCGGTAAGACATTGGTGGGTTTAAAAGTAGCTACAGCTCATTTAGACAAAGAAAAAGGAAATACTTCTGTGTTTCTTTCGGGCAATGGTCCCTTGGTGGCTGTATTGCAAGAAGCTTTGACTCGCGATAAGGTGCAGCGTGAAAAAGACTTGGGAAATAAAATGACTAAAAGTTTAGCACGTGAAGGTGTAAAAGCTTTTATTCAGATTATTCATCATTATCGGGATGCTTATTTAGTAGACCCGAACCCACCGTACGATCATGTGGCAATATTTGACGAAGCGCAACGTGCTTGGGATAAAGAGCAAACGGTGAACTTTATGAAAAGGAAAAAGAGTCAGCCGGACTTTAAGTATTCGGAACCTGAATATCTTATTTCGTGCCTCGATAGACACAAAGATTGGGCCGTTGTAGTTTGTTTAGTAGGTGGTGGTCAGGAAATCAATACTGGTGAAGCGGGTATTTCGGAATGGTTGAATGCTATATATGATTCCTTTCCCGAATGGGAAGTTTGCATTTCGCCCAACTTAACCGATAGTGAATACAATGCGGTAGATACCATTGCCAAACTCCAAACAAAATGTACTACGAATTTTGATAAGGATTTACATTTGGCGGTGTCCATGCGTTCGTTTCGGGCAGAGAGTGTTTCGTTATTTGTAAAACAGACCTTGGATATAGAAATTGAGGCAGCACAGAAAACCTTATCGATCATTTCAAAAAACTATCCTATCGTACTTACCAGAGATTTGAACAAGGCAAAGGCTTGGTTAAAGGAAAAAGCAAGAGGAACAGAACGGTATGGAATTGTTGTTTCATCGCAAGCACAACGCTTAAGACCCTTGGCGATTGATGTGCGTGTACAAACTGATCCTGTACATTGGTTCTTGGATGGAAAAGAAGATGTCCGTTCGTCGTACTATCTCGAAGATGTCGCCACCGAATTTCAGGTACAAGGATTGGAATTGGATTGGGCCTGTGTGACGTGGGATGGTGATTTACGATTTTCGGATGAAGGTTGGGAAAGTTATTCTTTTGTAGGTAGTAAATGGCAACATATCCACAAAGAAGAACGAAAGAAATACTTACTCAATGCCTATCGTGTTCTATTGACCCGTGCCCGTCAGGGAATGGTGATAGTAGTGCCCGAAGGTAATGCGGAAGATCATACCCGCAAGGCGGAATATTATGATGGTACGTTTGAATATTTGAAGGAATTGGGAATAAGGATTATTTAAATCCCCTTTTCGTCCCAGTCTGCACATTTTCAATCGTTGTATGGCGCAATTTTAGGCGAGAAAACAAATAAATAATTTAGTACTGCCACACAATGCAATAGTGCGGCAGCAAAGGGGTTTTTGCCCGCCATAGTATAGTAACTACACCGAATGACGGTCGATTGACAAAAGTTTAAAAGTAGATTTAATTTGATTTATAACTAATACTAAAATTAAAACTATGTGTAAGATTATGATTCACTTCAGGTTAATGAGAAAGATAAGAATCATGTTTTTATTTTTCCCTATTTTTGCAACTGGTTGGAATTCGTATGCAGCCAATTATGTTTTAAGCGCTTCCGCTTTATCCTATTGTACAGGTGGAGGAGTTTCCTTCTCAATAACCGGCGATATCCCGGCCGCTACCAATTTATGCACCTTATACAAAGATGGCATAGTTCAGGAAAGCATTCAGGCAGACGGAATTCAATCGATTCATTTTGTTGGCATTTACACAGCCGGAGTGTATAGTACGAATATCGGAACAAACAATCTGACAATTACTGAAAATCCACTTCCAAAAGATTTAAACAGCAACAAGGGTTTAGTTGCTTATTATCCGCTCAATAATAATGCAAATGATGCAAGCGGTCATGGGAATAACGGAACTTTATACGGCCCTACAGCAGTTGCCGACCGTGATTTGAATGAAAACAGTGCCTATCAGTTTAACGGTAGCACTAATTATATTTTAATTGGTAATCCTGTTCCTGCGTCATTACAGATACAGAATGAAATAACACTCTCGGCATGGATATATGCCTCAAACTATCCAGCTTCAAATACATTGTCATTAATTGTAGGAAGTCAATGTGACAATTGTGGGCAATCGGGTGCAACCATCTTTCTTGATGGAAGAACAAATACTGATGGTATGACAAATCCTGCAGGTCACATTCATTTTCAAATTGGAAATGGAACCTGGCATCAAACAAATTCAAACTCTAAAGTTCCTCTTAATCAGTGGGTTCATATTGCTGCAACCCGAAAAGCAAATGAAGTTGCCAAGATTTATTATAATGGAGTATCCCAACCATTGACTTCGACCGACTGGACTGTAGGTACTATTAGATATACCGGTACAGACTTTTCCATAGGAAGACAAAAGGATTATTCCAATCGATTCTTTAATGGTAAAATAGATGAAGTTCGTGTTTATAACCGTGCATTAAGTGAAACAGAAGTGAAAGCGCTTTATCAGGATATGGTTGTTTCAGTATCTTCCGATACAATTTGCAGTAATAGTCCGACCACTATTTCGCTGAAACATCCTGAGAGTGGAATTTCCTATCAGTTATTGAAAGATAATGTAGAATCAGGCACACCACAATCTGGTCCGGGTACATCTCTGATTTTTACAACCGATAATTTAAATTCAACATCGAATTTCAGCATAAAAGCTACCAATACTACATCGGGTTGTGCTGTAGTTTTAGATTCAGTACTGACAATAATAGTAAATCCTATACCAACAGTAACTTTAGCTCCCCTGGATAATTATATAAATATCCATGCAAACGCAATAAGTTTAACAGGTTCTCCTGAAGGTGGTACTTTTTCCGGCTCAGGTATTTCCGGTTCAACATTCAATCCTGCATCGGCGGGTCTTGGACGTAAAACAATCAGTTATAACTATACAAATACTACGGGTTGTTCGTCCTTAGCCACTCAGACAACCATTGTATATGATACAACCGGTGTTGTTTGCAACAAGTATGATACTACCTATATCAGTGTTACCGACACATTATATATAAATACTATTATCACCGGCCTGACGGCACCTGATAACGTTAATAGTATCAAAGTATTTCCGAATCCGGCAAAAGATCATATCACAATAGACTATGGAAATTATGAAAAAATGAATGGCTACTTGCTGAAAATTACTAATTCATTGGGACAGGAAGTTTATTCAACAACCATCAGTCAACAATCATCGTTTATTGCCCTAAACAGTTGGACGGGTGATGGTATTTATATTGTTCAAATCATTGATCCGACAGATAAAGTTATTAATATTAAAAAAATAATCATTCAATAGACATTATATAAGTTGAAAGTCCCTCCAGCTCCAGTATCCCCCTCGTTTGTTCCCCCCGATAGCTATCGGGGCTATCGGGAGAGGGGAAATGGTTTGGCGTTTGTAACGATATTTTTGTAAACCTTGTTGAAAACAATAAACAATATGCCCCTCGTTGCAAACTAGGGGGAGTGAAAATACTTAGTGAAGCCGTCACATGCTCGCAACCACAAGAAAAAATGCTATGAAAAAAACCCTGATAGATTTAATTAGCGATAAACTTACTTATTGGAATGGAGGAACCTATTCAAATAAAAACGACCCGAGTTTTCTGGTTCCAAAAGCAAGTCCCGGTAATGGTTACAGATTAAATTTCGGGAATCCAAAAGCTGTCATATCATTTGCTATAATGATTATAGTAATGGCTATTTTGTTTATCAGTTTTTTTCTAATTTTTCATCATTGAAATAGCGCAAAGTGACGGCTTCACTCATTTAGCTCAAATCCAAAATTTGTTCAAGAAACAAACTGTTGCGAATACTTAGTGAAGCCGTCACTTGCAAGTCGTTAGCTATCGGGGTTATCGGGAGATAATCCCACTTTAGCAATTATCAGGTTTTGTAAATGAGTTCGTCTTGACTTTTAAATGATAGTATAATGCCGCTCCTACGGAGCTTAAAAAAGATCCTATATTTTAATTCTACCATAATATCGCTTCTCCGAAGCTTTGAAAATGCTCCATTAGGAGCAATATTATGGTAGGAATAATCATTTCATTGAAACAAAAGCTCCGTAGGAGCGATATAATAAAAAGTCAAGACGACTTCTTTATCAAGTAATTTGAAACAAACTAATTTTTTAAAATAATGAAACGAATTCTTTTTTTATCCTACTTAATCTTTCTATCAATTATTTCGTTTGCACAAACAACACAGTTTGAGAAAACAAGTAAGATGTTTCGAACTGTAAATAAACCGATTTTTAATCAAAACGGTGATATTGTTTCAACAGTTGAATATGTTGAACCTTTTACAGATGCTATTTCTTATACAGGCTTGAAAAAGAAGGTGAAATCCACAGAAATAATATCAGTTAATATCACAGCCGGAGGTTTATATGCTAGTTTCAATTCCTTTGTTTTAAAAACCATCACCGCATTAAAAATAACAGGGACCATTGATGCAAGAGATTTCAAAACCATGCGCGACAGTATGACTGTTCTTTCAGATGTTGACTTTAGCGAAGCATCAATTATACAATACTATGGTAATAAAGGAACCAATGACACAATTACCACTTTGTATCCGGCCAATGAAATACCTGTATATGCCTTTGGAAGTAAAAGTTATTCAAATGGAAACCACAAATTACAATCCTTGGAGATGCCTTCCACTACTCTATCAATAGGAAATTATGCATTTCAATATTGTTCAGCACTGTCTTCAATGAATATTGCTTCTTCAGTGGTTTCAATAGGAAATTCAGCTTTTTATAGTTGTACAGGATTTACATCTTTCTACATTCCTGTAGCAGTTAGTCATATTGGAAGTTCTGCCTTTTTAGGTATAAATTGTACTATTAATGTTGACCCTGGAAATTCTGCTTTTTCGGACATTAATGGTATTCTTTTTAATAAAGACCAATCAACATTAATAAAATATCCGTCCTATTATGGAAGTTCATATACAATTCCAACTACTGTTGATTCTGTTAGTAATCTTGCTTTTTTTGGCTGTAATTCGTTGAATGATGTTACAATTCCAAATACAGTGACTTATCTTGGAAATCAGGCATTCTCTTATTGTAGAGGGTTGACAAGTATTTTTGTTCCAGCTTCAGTAATTTCAATGGGAAGTTATGTATTTTTAGCCAGTAGTTGCTTAATTACCGTAGATGATAACAACCCAAACTTTTCAAGTGGTGATGGGTTATTATTTGATAAATTGAAAACAAAATTAATACAATGCCCTACTTCCAAAACAGGAATCTATGATATTCCTGCTTCAGTAACATCCCTTGGTTATTTAGCTTTTCAGAATTGTACAAGTCTGACATCTGTTACAATTCCATCTTCAATTACCAACATACCAAGTTCAACATTTAATAATTGTACAGGGCTTACTTTAATGACGATTCCTGCTTTAATAACAGCCATAGGAACTTCAGCGTTTTACAATTGCAGTGGTTTATCAACTTTGTACGCATTACCAATTACCCCGATTGTTTTATCTTCCACATCCAATGTATTTTATAACGTCAATAAAACGTCTTGTACGCTTTATGTGCCGGAAGGTTCAAAGGCAAGTTATCAGTCAGCCACATTATGGAAAGATTTTCAAAACATCATTGAAATACCAACAACTCCGGGGCAGGTTTCAAAAATAGTGAATGTCGCATCTGCAGGCACGCTTGCTTCCTTACTATCTGCAGGAGACAGGATTACATTAACTAACCTTACTGTGACAGGGAGTATTGATGCCAGTGATTTCAGAACAATGCGCGATTTAATTCCAAATCTTACTGATTTAGATTTAACCGACGCAACCATAGTTGCATATACTGGAACAAAGGGAACTGATCCAACTTTAGGCACAGCTAATGGAACATATTTAACCAATGCTATTCCTCAACATGCTTTTGATATTGGTAGTCCTTATGTAGGTAATAGAAGTTTGAAATATGTAAAACTTCCCTTGTCAACAACTTCTATTGGTTCTTATGCATTTGTGTCATGTTATGCATTAAAAAATATCACTGTTCCTACTACTATTAGTTCAATTGGTTCTTCTGCTTTTAGTAGTTGCAGAGCATTAGACAGTTTCAAAATACCAGACTCAATGACTACAATAAGCGATCAAACTTTCTGTGGTACTGGATTGAGAAGCGTAATTATACCACAAAATATTATTTCCCTTGGCAATCAGGCATTTTCAATCTGCGACAGTTTGACAACGGTTAGTATCCCAAATTCTGTAGTATCAATTCCAAGTATGTGCTTTTCTTTTTGCCCTAATTTAACTTCAGTTTACGTTTATAATTCGACTCCACTTGCCTTAACTTATTCTCCTTTCGATAAATCTGATATTGCAAATTGTATATTGTATGTACCCTATAAAGCCAAATTAAAATATGCTGCAGACAAAGTTTGGAATCAATTTTCTACCATAATAGAAGATAATTCAGGATTCAATCTTAGCTCCAATTCAGTTTCAATATCTTCAGAATCCGGATCAAAGGCAACTGTGTCAATTTTATCCAACGTAAACTGGACTGTAAGCGTTGACCAATCATGGCTTAATGTATCTCCAACAACCGGAAGTAATGACAACAATATAATCATAACTGCCGATGCCAACATAATGTTTCCAACACGTTCTGCCATTGTGACTATTTCAGTTAAAGATAAAGCTTCACAAACAATTATTGTTACTCAAGATGGCTGCCTTAAAACAATAAATAATATTGCCGGAAGTTTAAAATCCACACTTACGAAGATCGAAAAAGCAACCATCACAAGTCTTAGAATTACCGGAACCATAGATGCCCGCGATTTTAAGATGTTAAGAGACTCAATGCCAAACCTTCAATCACTTGATCTGAAAGAAGCAAATATTCTTGCTTACTCTGGTTTTGATGGAACTTCAACCGATTATTCTTATTATGAAAATAAAATACCAAGAAATTCTTTTTATAATTCAAACACAGGGCTTGCAATTGCAAAATTAAAAACAGTCATCCTTCCTGCCAATACAAAATCAATTGGACAATCTGCATTCTTTTCGAACACTACACTACAAAGTGTAGAATTCCCAGATACGTTGACCTCAATTGAAGCCCAGGCCTTTTCAAATTGCACAAGTTTAAATAAAATTGAACTCCCAAATTCGATTGTGAATTTAGATGTAGAGGCCTTTTTAAATTGTAAACAAATAGCTGAAGTATTGATACCAAACTCGGTAACTTCAATTGGAGACAGGGCATTTTCAAACTGTTCTTCATTGACCCATGCAACACTTCCTAACTCTATCAAATTAACACCAAGGAGTTGTTTTGAAAATTGTAGTTCATTAAATAATATCGTTATTCCAAACAGCATTACTTATATAAATATGAGTACATTTGCTTACTGTAGTAGCTTAACAAGTATTATTATCCCTAATTCAGTAACTTGGATAGATGCCAGAGCTTTTGAACATTGTTATAGTTTAAAAAAAATTGACATTCCAAACTCTGTTACAAGGTTGGGTGCATACGCGTTTTATTTTTGTGATTCAATTGAAAGTGTAACAATACCTAAGTCTGTAACTTCTATCGATAATGGTATTTTTGAACTATGCAGAGGCTTAAAGTCTATTTATAATTATGGCACAACTCCCTTAATAATATATCCTTCATCTCCGGTATTTAGTTCTGTATCAAAAACAGATTGTATTCTCTATGTTCCTAACGGAACGAAATCAGCATATCAAGCTGCTTTTGAATGGAAAGATTTTCAGAATATCGTTGAAATGACAACAGCCGTTTCTGAATTATTAGATGCAAAAGTAAGTTTATACCCAAATCCAGTTACTACATCATTCCAAATCAATGGCATTGAAGGGACATACACGGTTACTCTTTCTGACTTAAACGGTAAAAACCTGTTTACAAAACAAGTTATCGGCAACGAGAACATTTCAGTAACTAATCTGCCCAAAGGGATGTACATCGCAAAAATTATTACAAAAGAAGGCACTATTGAAAAGAAAATCGTGAAGGAATAAATGAAACTAGAAAAAATGAAAAAAACAATTATCCTTTTTCTTTACTTATCCCCAGCTGGCGCAGCCACGATAGCTATCGGGGTTATCGGGAGATAATCCCCCGCTCCCGCACGTCCCGATAGCTATCGGGAGTATCGCGTGGGAAAACGGAATAAATAATCGAAATAAAATGGATGAGTCGAAACTATCAGTTTTATCATCCGGAAGGAGTTTATTTTTTAAGTTTTGCTGTAGTAGGATGTAATTTATGCCGCAGCTAAAGGTAAATTAATAATGGTTTTGTAATTCAGTTCTGCCACACGATGCTCCCGATAGCCCCGATAGCTATCGGGGGGGATGTGCGGCAGCGTGGATTAGAAACGAGAGAAAGTAAGAATAGAAATAAACAAAAATCACATGAATATGACTGAACATTTTATTAAAGAAATTGAGCAATTACTGAAGCAAGTTGTTGAAAAGTTAGAAAATAACAAAAAGCATCCAAATTTAATGGAAACGTCTTTTAAAGAATCAAATTATCAGTTAAACAGAATTAATTTACTAATAAAAGAAGAAACGCACGAAATTAAACAGCTTGCTAAAGCTAGAAAACCTAGCTTATCGGAGTTAATTAAGGCAATTATGAACGTTGAAGTGTATCAGATTGGATCGTTTAGCCTGAATACGAGAACCAGAATGTTGACAAGATTTGGTAAAAGCAAAAAACTGACATTAATCGAAATGCAATTACTTGCCTATTTAAGTGCAAATAATAAAAAAATGCTTACGCGGTTTGAATGTTTGAATGCCATTTGGAACAACATCTCCTATCAAAGTGGAAGAAGTATGGATGTTTATATTTGCAAAATCCGAAGTTATTTAAAAGAAGATGATTCCATTTACCTGATAAACATACATGGTAAGGGTTACAAAATGATGTTTTAATAGTCTCCTGCTGGCGCGAATTTGTAATCTATCCCTGTCGTTCCGGATATGTGTTCGATTAAATATTAAAGTTTGGAAAGTATCCAACGATTACAATAACAATAAATTGACATTTGAATAGTCTATATTTACAACAATGAAAAGAAGAATAATTATCTTATTTTGTCTGGGATTTTCTATTTCATTATTTTCTCAGAATGTTTTAAAAATTGCAACATTTAATATTCAAAATTTCGGTAAATCGAAATTATCAAGTACAGCTATTATTGATACGCTTTCGGCAATAGTCCGGCAATTTGATATTGTTGCAGTGCAGGAAATTTCGGATAAGAGCAATAGTGTGACTACGGCATTTTTAAAGAAAATAAACAAGACCGGGCAATATCATTATAAAGTAAGCACCAGTAAGCGCACAGGTGAACAAACAGACGATAAAAGCAAACAGGAACAGTATGCTTTTTATTATAATACAGATGTTGTAACTCTCACGAATGCATTGTTATACGATGATTCTAAGAATGATTATTTTGACAGGGAGCCTTATATTGCAAAGTTCAGTACAAAGCAGGATGATCTTTCTTTTATCATTTGTACAATACATACTGTCCCTGAATATGCGGTTAAAGAAATCGGCGCATTGATACATGTGGCAAAATGGATTCCTACTAAATTTAATACATGTGATAATATCATTTTTTGTGGAGACTTTAATGCATCTTGCAGCTATGCTTCTCCGGAACAACTCGAACAATTAGCAATACATAAGAAACCCTATAATTGGATAGTGGCTGATACGACTAAAACAAATTTATCACAAAAAACATGTGCATATGATAGATTTGTAGTTTCTGACGCTCTTCTTCCAAAAATTAAAGGATATCAAGTATTGCATTACTTTAAATCTAAAAAAGTGTCAGATCATTGGCCGGTTTATATTGAAATAAAGTATTAAAATGTAACCTTATTTCGTCCGGGTTTGTAAAATAGCACACACAGGATAGTTTAAGTCTGTGCGAAGCTGAGACTTGGATTCAACGGTTCAGAGTTTGAAACGATAAATAAAATTTATCTAAAATTATAAGTGAGATATAATGAAACAATACGAAGCTGAGGGCGAGTGACGGCTTCACTAAGGCATCAGCAAATCCAAAATCAAAGCAAATCAGTCACTTTAGTAAAACAACTAGTGAAGTCGTCACTAACAATTCGTCAACCGGTTGGGAAAGTTATTCTTTTGTAGGAAGTAAATGGCAACATATCCACAAAGAGGAACGAAAGAAATACTTACTCAATGCCTATCGTGTTCTATTTACCCGTGCCCGTCAGGGAATGGTGATTGTATTTCCCGAAGGCAATGCAGAAGATCATACCCGCAAGGCAGAATATTATGATGGTACGTTTGAGTATTTAAAGGAATTAGGCATAACCATCATTTAAAATACATTGTTCCATGTCCCAATCACCCACCCACCACCATCGCCGTTCCATCCGCCAGAAAGGATACGATTATGCACAGGAAGGAATCTATTTTATAACCATTTGTGTACAGGACAGGTTATGTTTGTTTGGGCGGGTTGAAAACGGGGAAATGGTATTAAATGAATTTGGAAACGTTGCGCAAAATGAATTATTAATAACCACCAAAATACGTTCGAACGTACAATTGGATGCATTTGTTGTTATGCCCAACCATGTCCATGTCATTATCCATATCATGCATTCCATTGATCCATCCGATGCCACCTGTAGGGGCGAATTGCATTCGCCCATTAATGAAACAGACGAATGCAATTCGCCCATTAATGAAACAGACAAATTGCATTCGCCCATTAATGAAACAGACGAATGCAATTCGCCCATTAATGAAACAGACGAATTGAATTCGCCCATTAATGAAACAGACGAATTGAATTCGCCCATTAATGAAAACGTGGATAATACAAGGGGCGAATGCAATTCGCCCCTACGGGGACCGTCCCAAACGGTTGGGGCAATTGTTCGGGGTTATAAATCGGCCGTTACAAAACAATTGAAAACATTGGGTTTTTCGGGTAAATTATGGCAACGGAATTATTACGAACATATCATCCGAACTCCGGAATCATACGAAAACATTTCCAATTATATTGAAAACAATCCGGCCAATTGGAAAAAGGATAAATTTCATAATCGATCATCAAATCCGGTTTAGAAACGTATTTATTACGAACGAGCGAATGCATTTCGAATTCAAAAATTGAACAAAATTCTATTTTTAAAGTTATATATCCACAGTATAATTTTAAAAGACAATAATTTTAATTCTAATACTTTTAATGTTCAAATAGATGAATACAGCAACACAGAATCTGGAAAATGACCATGTCTACATCCTTCGGTTGATAGATGTTATGGAAAAAATGGTGATAACTATTTCCACCGATATATCGCATTTGGAAACAGTGATTAGTCTGATAAAGAATTATGCAGATGGTTATCATCATGCAAAAGAAGAAAATCTGTTTTTCCCCCTGTTGGTAAAAAAGGGTTTTTCGAACGTACAGGGACCTATACCCGTGATGCTTCACGATCATGTTGAAGGCAGAAATTTCGTAAAAGGAATGGAAACAGAAATCGAAGCATATAAAGCCGGCAATTTATCGGCACTACCGCATATTTACGAGAATATGCAAGGCTATATCGATTTGCTTCGGGCACATATAGGAAAAGAAAATAATGTACTGTTC
>Ga0209123_1002208_pt1 | contig 17022 bp, 14 predicted proteins | sample BarGraIncu00431A_FD_184500 | JGI IMG/M metagenome (GOLD analysis project Ga0209123, IMG submission 184500) | Arctic peat soil microbial communities from Barrow, Alaska, USA - Barrow Graham LP Incubations 004-31A (SPAdes) (version 2) | ecosystem: Environmental > Terrestrial > Soil > Wetlands >... | reverse complement strand
AATTTTTATCACCGAAACGCTTCGCCAGTCCTTCTGTTTCAAGGACTATTTTTCCGGTTCTACTAATGGCTTGTGCATCTAATCGAACCTTTCTTTTTTCAAAAATCGGCCGATCAAGTATGTCTATCTTCTCGAGTCGTTTTTCTAACTCTTTCGCGCGTTTGAACATTTTTTCACTGTCTCTCATGGCTCCCCAAATACGATAACGCTCAATTTGCCGTTCCATATTATCAATCTTTTTCTGTTGATTTTGATAAACCTTATACTCTACTAAAAAGCGACGTTCCTTTTCTACGACATAATAGCTGTAATTGCCAAGGTAGGGCACGGCACGGTTAAATTCCAGCTCTACAATCTTATGAACAACGCTGTCTAAAAAATACCGGTCGTGAGATACGATAAGAACAGATCCCTTGTACTCCTTCAAAAAGCCTTCTAACCACTCAATTGCTTCAAAATCCAAATGATTGGAGGGTTCATCCAGTAATAAAACATCCGGTTGTTCTAATAGAATTTTGGCTAAGATAACCCTTGTTTTTTCTCCGCCACTCAATTTCTCGAAAAGCATCCCTTTTAAAAGCTCTGTAATTTGAAGACCTTCTGTTATTTTACTGATTTGCGTTTCCATGTCATATCCACCAAGCGTTTCAAATTGCTCGGTTAAACGCCCATAGCTTTGAATCGTTTTTTCTAAAGCTTCTCCTTGAAGATGGTTGAGCCTTTCTTCTAGCCCCTTCATCTCAATCTTCAGCTTAAAAACGTTCTCAAAAGCCAGTTCAATCACATCCAGCGTGGTTGCACCAGCTTCAAAGAGTGGCATTTGATTGAGATAGCCGACTCTAGCATCTTTACGAATGGCGATGCTACCCTCTTGACACTCCTCTAACCCCATCATGATTTTTAAAATAGTCGTTTTACCACAACCATTTTGTCCAATCAGTCCAATTCTTTCGCCGGTTTTTAAGTCAAAGGATATGTTATGAAAGAGTTTATTGGCGCCGTAATATTTGGTTAAATTGTTAATACTACACTCGATCATTTATTGTCCGCTCCCCAATAAAGAAATAGAGGCTACTGTGAATTTCCAAACACAGATAGCTTCTATTTTTAATCGCAATATCCTTTAAGACGTAATTTTGTGATATGTTCTTTCAAAATGGCATCCAAATCAATGCCATATTGCTCTTCAAGGACAAACATCATTGTGACCGCCGTCTGAGCCACGTCAACTAATTCTTGAGCCACCCTCTGCATTGCGTCACCTTCTTCGAGGCGTTGTCGTTCGCCACTAAGACCCCTAAGTTTGCCTATGGCTTGAGCTAACTCCCCGGATTCTTCCATAATTTTCAGGGCTGTGCTTTCCAAGGAAGGACTTAAGCGATTCAAGCGCGGAAGTGTCACTGTCTTGGAAACAATCAGGCCTTCCCTCAATTTATGATCTGAAGTCAAACTCGTAACCTCCCACATTCTTAACCAATGGCTAATCCCATTACTAAGTATTTATTAATTATAACATTCCTTTGCCGAGAACACACTAAAGGAACGCGCTTATCTGTTTAGTATAGGATGATCCGCTAGGGTATTACGGGATAGTTGCATGAATCTTCTTCCAAGATCGTTATGGAGTTATCTGCCCAACACTTATAATTCGTGGATGTGTACCCGAATGATCAATAAATCTTGATCCATTTAAGATAATTGGTTTTGTGATCTCGTAAGGAGGAATATAGACAATTTCACCGCACTCTCCATTTTCCAAAATGACATTTAAGCCTGTATAATTGACAGAAATATTCTTTAAAAATACATTTAAAACATGGACATCAAACGTTCCCATCCCAAGTGTCTGAAACATTTCAAAGGCCACAAATGGATTAACTCCTTTTTTGTAGACCCTATCCTGAGTCATTGCATCATAAACATCAGCAATGGCGATAATCTTCGCATATAAGCCAATTTCATCTCCCATCAAGCCATAGGGATAGCCTGAACCATCTGCTCTCTCGTGGTGTGAAAGCACAGCTTCTTTAATGGGTTGACTAATCTCCATTATATTTTTGATGCTAAAATATCCAATTAGAGAATGCCTCTGCATGATATCTAACTCTAATTCTAATAACTTCCCTCGTTTGTTAAGGATCTCATCCGGTATTAGTACCTTTCCGATATCATGAAGTAAGCCTGCTTGTATGACTTCCTCTATTACCTCTTTGGATAGAGTAAGCCATTTGGCAATGAGCATGGAGTAAAAGGCCACATTCACACAATGAGTATAGGTATATTGATCTTTATCTCTAATATTGTTCAAGCATTTAATAACGTTGACGCTATCATTAACACTTCCATAGACTAGTTCGGATAATTGAGTAATCTTATGATAGTTTAATTTTCCACCTGAGGAAAGTTCTCGCAGGACCTGCTTTACAACTAGGACAGCTTCCGCATAACTTGTTTCAACTTGGTCCTTATTTACGAGGGTTACTTTTGCTTCTAATTCGTCCGAAGAATAAGTCCAAATATACAAAACTCCCCTATCCACCAAGCGGCCTAGGATATATTGATTCAAAACGGAATCTTTGGCAACCAGAGTGATACCCTGATAGGTTTTTACGTCTTCCGCAAGAATAGTTCCAACATCGCACTGGGAAACCAGCATCCTTGTTCTTGGCATAGCATCACCACCAGCTTTCTTTTAAGATATATCCTTAGACGAACGGTACATGGATTTCTATTTGTGATTCATCCTCAAACTACGAGCCCGAGTTTCTTAATGACCTCAAACATTTTATTAGTATCAATTGGCTTGGCTGCATAGGCCTCACACCCAATCTCAAAAGCCTTATTAACATAGTCGGTTTCTGCCAAGGCAGTCGTCATAATCACCTTAACCCGCTGTTCCGATACGACCCCTTGCTTATGCTCAAAGTCTCGAATAGCCTTTAATACTTTTACTCCATCCACTTTAGGCATCATAATATCCAAACAAATTAAGTCATACGCGGCTTTTTCCTTGATGGCCATCAAATAAGCGTCAAGCGCTTCAAGTCCATCAACCACCTGATCGACTTCACCATATTGAGCAAGGAATTTTGACAAGAACCTCCGACTGGCAAGATCATCCTCCGCAATTAAAATTTTCATTATTCTCATTAACTTTACCTCCTCATTACAATCTAACATTCTAATTGCATATAAATTTTGAATTTTCGTTGGATAACTTGGGCGTTTCTAGTCGCTTCCTCTTGGTTTTCTCGTCTAGCAGCCAGTTCAATTTTAAACGCCAGAGTTTTTAGTTCATCCGCTTCAATCAGTTTGCAATTGTTTTTGATTTTATGAGCAATTTCTTCTATGATGTTTATATCCTCATTGGTTGAAGCAAGTCTAAGTTCTTCAATATCCTGGGAAATCTCATGAAGAATGGAGAGTTTATCGCGTACTTTGGACTCCTCAGTCATGATATTTAATACTTTCCCCGTTTCACTAATCCTGACCTCATGCTCACACTCAGCGTTTCGTTTATTTTCTGGGATACTACGGTTCACCACTTCTTCTAATACCTGGAATAATTCGCTCATCTTGAAGGGCTTGGGTATATACTCATCCAAGCCATAGGACAGGAATTTTTCTCGATCTCCAACAAGAGCATAAGCTGTTAAGGCAATGATCGGAGTATGCCGGCTCTTACCCTCTCGTTCACGGATTTTGGCGGTTGCCTCTACCCCGTCCATGATTGGCATTTGAATATCCATAAAAATTACATCGTATTGATTTCTCGCATGGAATAACAAGGCTTCTGCCCCGTTCGAAGCCGATTCAACGTCATGACCTTTTTCTTTGAGCATTAAGGTCAAGACCATTAAATTGACCTTATCATCTTCGACAATGAGAATTCTCAACGGTTTCATTGTATGGATGGGGTTGAAGGTATCTTGAGTTGGATAGCTCAATTCTCCAGATAACATGAACTTTAGACTAAAGCTAAACGTACTCCCTTTCTCCTTTTGGCTTTCCACCGTTATTGCCCCACCCATCATCTGAACCAGTTGCTTGGAAATCACCAGGCCCAGACCCGTTCCACCGTATTTTCTCGTGATTGAACCATCCACTTGACTAAAGTTTCTAAAAAGCTTAACTTGTTCTTGCTCCGATATGCCAATACCCGAATCAGAAATCGAGAACTTCACCTCGATTGTTTCATCTGTCATAGCTAAGGCCTCAGCTGAAAGAGTAACCCCCCCATGTTCCGTGAATTTTAGAGCGTTATTTAACAGATTGTTTAGAATCTGCTTTAACCTGTTGGGATCCCCTTGCAAGGCTTGTGGTATGAAAGAGGAACAGTCGCAACTTAATTTCAACTTCTTTTTCATAGCTAATGGTGAATGCGCTTTAATGGTTGAATCCAAAAGTTCCCGAATGTTAAACCCTATCTTTTCGATCACTAGTTTACCTGCTTCTATTTTCGAAAAATCTAAAATATCATTAATGATTTCCAGCAAGGAATCCGCGCAAGTTTTAGCAATCTCTAAATTCCCCCGCTGTTCACGGTTTATATCCGTTAAAAGGGTTAAATCAATCATCCCCACCATTCCATTAATAGGGGTACGGATTTCATGACTCATATTCGCTAGGAATTCACTTTTCGCTCGATTAGCGGCCTCGGCTTTTTCTTTCGCAAGATTAAGTTCATTTTCCTCATGTTTGCGCTCAGTTATATCCGTAACGATCGAGACGAAAAAACCGGGCTCGGGACTATATAGTTTCACAGAAAACCAGCGTTCACTCCACTCAGAATAGTATATGGGCAAAACGAGTTCAACCCCTGTTGACGCCACTTCTCCATATTTTTCCATTTCTTGTTTGAAAATTTCAGGATCTTCACTAGGAAAAATTTCGGAAAATTTCTTACCAATAATTTCTTCTCTAGATACATTAAATATTTTGCTATAGGCTTCATTAGTCTCAATGATTTCATAATCTAGCGGCGTTCCCGCTTTATCATAGATGACTTTTTTATAAGCAAAGCCCACGGGCACATTTATAATTAACGAGTGATATCTTTCATACAAAACTCTATGTTTTTTCTCGCTTATAAGTAAATCCATCTCTGCTTTCTTTCGTTCAGATATATCATGGGCAAACGATAGAATGCATTTTTCCCCATCCATCTCTATGAGCTGGGCGTTGACTTCAACGGGTAATTCTTTGCCATCTTTGGTAACAAAAATGTTTTCGAAAGTGCATTGACCTTTAGTGATCACTTCTTGAATGGGATTATTGATAAAGTCTCCTTTTTCTTTGCTAACATCAGAGACGCCTATACTAATCAACTCGTCTTTGGTATATCCCATTCTCTGACAAGCCACTGCGTTAGCATCAATAATTTTCGAAGTGAGTGGTTGACCTTCCTGAATCTCGAGCAGCAAAATACCATCTTGGGCTACATCGAACAGACTACGATACTTTTTTCCGCTCTCCATTAATGATTTTTCCACCTGTTTTCGCTCAGTGATATCCCGGATGATACTTACCAAGACTCGTTGGTCCTCTATATATGTACAATAGGAACTGACCTCAACAGGAAAGGTACTGCCATCTTTGCAACTATGGCGATTTTCAAATAAACTCCCTTGTCCCTCAGCCTGATTTCTTTGCTCTAGTGTCCAGGCCTGTTCACGAATATCAACGATCTTTAAGGCTAGCAGTTCCTCTCTCGTATAGCCGTACGCCCGAACAGCTGCTTTATTTGCTTCTAATATATTCCCTTCCATATCCATAAATAGAATGATATCGCGAGCGTTTTCTAAAAGAACTTGATACTTGTTAGCCGAATCCTCCGCTAATTTGCTATCCGTAATATTATCTAGCGCTACGACCACATTATTTTTCCCGCTGATTAATAAGGGCGTTAGGCTCGCCTTAAACCAATACCTTTTTTCCTCGTGATTGCAAAGCATTATTTTAGTATATTTCAACCGAGTCGTAGGTTGCCCTGTTTTCAAGGTGACCTCGGTGGCCAATCTCAACTTACAGGTTTTACACTGTATTCCAAATCCACACCCGCGTCTATCTTCAGTGCTCCCTTGACAATGAAGTGCGTTACCGATACGTTTTCCCAAAGCATCCTCTCTGGTGATCTGAAAAAGATCCAAAGCCGCATCATTAATCTTCTCGATCAAAGCATCTTCATTTAAGGCGAACATGCCAATCGGAGTGGTATCGAATAATCGATCCAAATTACTTTCTTCATGGTTACGTTTGTTCATATTCGTCCTCAGCCCCCGCCTTAAAAATTAATTGGAAGCGCAGCAATCTCTATCTCCCCTGAAAGTACGCTCATTGTTATAGTTCTGCTAATAGTTCCACCTATGCAAGCATCCGTAATCTTCAAATCCATGCCTAAGAGGGTCTCTCGTGCGGCCTTAATATTCTTTGGTCCTATTTTAAAATAATCATTCGTTCTTAACGAGATGGCCCCACCAAATAACTTGACTTGAAGATCCTTACGCTGACCTCCGTATTCCCTACACATTTTATTGATCAAGATGGGTATGCCTGAAGTAGCATAGTAGCCTGGTCGGCGCTTTACCTCCTCCAGGTCCGCGGAGTTCGGTAGCGCAATATGAACCATTCCTGCCAAATGAAGGAACGGATTATAGACTGTCACGGCAACACAGGATGAAAGTGCAAACGTCTTGATGAAATCTTCGGGTTTATCCGAGATGACATATTCACCAATACCGATGATTTTATGCATTTCCTCTCCTTAATAGGGTTATCAGGGCTTGAGCCATAGTTTCAAGAGGAATCTGCTTCTCCACCGCCCCGATTTCAAAAGCAACTTTGGGCATGCCGTACACTACGGACGATTTTTCATCCTGTCCTAGGGTTCGGGCGCCTTTTCTTCTCATTGCGAGCAGTCCTTTTGCCCCGTCATACCCCATACCTGTGAGTATGATTCCAATTGCACCCTGACCTACTTCTTTGGCCACGGACTCAAAGAGGACATCGATTGACGGGCAGTGCCCATTCACCTTCTCACCCTCGTAACATTCCACTTTGTATCGTTCCCCGATCTTCTTAAGCCGCATATGATGTCCACCCGGGGCAATCAGGACACTTCCTTGATCCACATAGTCCCCCGTCTGAGCTTCTTTGGCTCGTAACTGTGTTGTGTCATTTAGCCGATCCGCAAACATCTTGGAAAAAATCGGAGGAATGTGTTGAGCAACTACAATGCCAGGGATTTGTGGAGGTAGAGTTTTAAGTATATTGAAGATTGCTTCCGTTCCTCCAGTAGAAGCCCCGATGGCAATGATCCGCCCTTCAATAAATGTTCCTTTGTTGCTTACAACATTTGTTGAGCCTTCAGCTATTAGATTAGGAACCTTCGCTTTTGAAGCTATCTTAATTTTAGTAATCAATTCATTGATAAAAGCTTCAACATCTCTGGCGGATTGGACATTAGGTTTGGACACAAAATCAACTGCTCCAGCATTTAACGCATCAAAAACAGTATTGCTTACTGAACTGACCACGACGACGGGCAAAGGATACTGGGGTATAAGCCTTCGTATAAATTCGATGCCATTCATTTTAGGCATCTCTATATCACAAGTCATCACATCAGGGTTATATTCTAGGATTTTATCTCGAGCATCAAAGGGGTCAATTGCTTTGGCCACAACTTCAATCAAAGGATCTGTAGAAATCCCTCGTGATAGCACCTCCCTAAATATAAGTGAGTCATCAACAATAAGTACCCTTATTTTCCTCATAATTAGGTTTCCTTTCGATAAACGGCTGGCATGATGTATTTATACTCAGTATCGTTGCGATTGAGGGATTCTGAGTGTCCAATAAACAGGTATCCGCCAGGCTCAGTTAAATCATAGAACTTCTTTACCAACTTCATTTTCGTCTCATTGTCAAAATAGATCATGACATTCCTGCAAAAAATCGTATGAAACTTCCTTTTAAATGGAAAGACCTCATCCATGAGATTAAATTTTCTATATATTACTTCATTCCTAATCTTATTGGTTAGGACGGATTTTTCTTTGTTTGATTTCTCGAAATAATTGATTTTCCAAGAAACAGGTACCGTTGCGATCCCCTCATTGTTATAAACCCCTTTGAGGGCAATATCTAAAACTTTGCCCGAAATATCTGTGGCCAAAATCTTTGCATCCCACCATTTTTTATCCATACCAAAAAATTCATCGATAATCATAGCTAAAGTATAGGGTTCTTCCCCACTCGAACACCCGGCACTCCAGATTCGCAGGTCTTTATCCCTCGATGTACTTACTAGATAGGGCAGTACTTTATCTCTAAAGAAGTTAAAATGATCCGCTTCTCGCATAAAGAAGGTATGATTTGTGGTTATTTTATCAATCAGAGTAATGACTGCATCCCCTGTTTTATCCGTAATAAGATAGTTAAAGTAATCACTAAAACTAATAAATTTCTTTTCAGTTAAGACATTACTCAATCTTCCAGTTAGCAAGGCCTTTTTTTCCTCTTTGAGATAGATTCCATAATTAACTTTAATATAATCAGTCAATTGTCTGAATTCCTTATCAGATATCGTTACCATTATTTCACCTCCACTTTGTAGAGGAGAGCCTTCCGGCTCTCCATCTAAATCTCTCCTAGTATTTACCGAATTCCTTGTTACTTAAAGAAATCTTAGGTTTACTACTTGTCGCTGCAGCCTCAGCATACCCTTGGTTAGAATAAGGGTTGTTCGTGCCCTTCTTGTTGTTGGACATTTCTTCAAGCATACGTAAGACCTCCGGGTTTAAATCATCAAACCCTTTGAAGGAAGATCCTGTGTTTCTCTTCAGTTTAAACCGACTGACCTGTTCTCTGAGCAGTTCTGCTTGACTTGATAATTCTTCGCTGGCAGCCGCACTTTCTTCCGAAGTAGCGGAATTCGTCTGCACAACATCGGATACTTGCAAAATCCCTTGATTTACTTGATTTATCCCTAACGCTTGTTCATTGGATGCAGTGGCGATTTCCCCTACGAGGTTCGTTACTTTAGTAACTCCTTCAACAATTTGGCTCAATGCTTCGGCTGTATCGTTCGCAATTTTTGTACCGCCTTCAACTTTCTTCATGGAGCCCTCAATAAGTCCGGTCGTCTCTTTGGCAGCGTTTGCACTTCTGGCTGCGAGATTACGCACTTCTTCCGCGACGACAGCAAACCCTTTACCATGCTGTCCTGCTCTCGCAGCCTCGACGGCGGCATTAAGTGCTAAGATATTCGTCTGGAAAGCGATTTCATCAATGACCTTAATAATCTTGAATATATTACTTGATCCTTCATTAATATCGTCCATGGCCTTAAGCATGCCCTTCATTTGCTCATTCCCTTTGATAGCGCCTTCCTTGGCTTCTAGGGCCAACTCGTTAGCCTGAGTCGCATTAGTAGCACTCAGTTTGGTCTGCGTCGAGATTTCCTCCATAGAAGCGGTTAACTCTTCGATCGCACTTGCTTGTTCAGTAGACCCTTGGGAGAGTGCTTGAGCAGAGTCTGATACCTGTCTTGCCCCAGCAGCAACTTGTCCTGAAGCGTTATTCATATCACCTAATACTTCATTTAAAGAGGAGATAATATTGTTTAAGGATTTTTTAATAGGAGCGAAATCCCCTCGGTAATCGTTTTCAATTTCTACATTCAAGTTACCGTCTGCCATTTCCGTTAAGACCGTAGATATTTCGGTTACATAAGTGTTCAGGGTACTAATTGTATCATTGAGAGCATTTTTCATTTTAGTGAGATCCCCTTTATACTCTCCCTTAACACTAATTTTCAGATTTCCTTTGGCCATCTCCTCCAATACATCCAACGATTCCTTAATGGGTTCGATGATTGCATCAAGTGTCTTGTTGATTCCGCTAATAACCTTCCTATATTCTCCATCGAACTTGTTAATGTCACCTCTAGTATCCAGTTTTCCTTCTACTGCCGCATTAGACAAATTTTCTGTTTCATTTATAATTGCCATTACGTTTTCTATCATTGTAATCATTGAGGGCAATAATTTATCATTTTCACTTCTTCGCCCAATTTTCTTAAGAACATCTAAATCTTTAAAGTCGCCTACAGCAATATCATTAATAATTTCTACTGTATGATTAATCCTTTCTCTGACAGAATTAATTCCTTGTGAAATTTCCGAGTAAATCCCCAAATATTTACCTTCAACTTTCTGAGAAGTATCATTGAGGGCCATTTTGCTTAGAATCATATTTCCCTCTACCAGCCCACCTAATCCGTCTATACAGCTATTCAGGTTGTTCTTGATTTCGTTGAAATCTCCATTGTATGCATCTGTTATCTTGGGCGGTATATCCCCTTTGCTGATTCGATCGACATACTCTGCCGCTACGTTCAACGGTCCTATAACTGAATCCAAGGTCTTGTTTACTCCATCCATAATCTTGCCGAAGTCTCCGCCGTGCTTGGAGACGTCTGCTCTCGTAGAAAGTCTTCCCTCTATGGCCGCCTCGCTAAGCACATTTGCATCTGAAATTAAAGCCTTAATTGAATGAACAACCTTTACAAATGAAACTGACAATTCTCCCACTTCATCTTTACAATTAGCATCAATTTCTACATTCATTTCTCCATTTGCAATTTTTTCTGCAGATCCAATGAGTTTTCTAATGGGTTTGCTTATAATGTTGGCAAGTACAAGTCCTATAATAATTGAAAGCAAAAATCCCGCAACAATGGATACTATCAGAGTTAGAAATGTGAAGTCGTAGGCTTTTTTGGCATCAGAAGTACTACTGATTGCCTGTCGTTCATTACTTTCAATTACTTTATCTAGAAACTGAACCGCTGGGGCAACTGCACTTGATGTTACTGTAAGCCCATAATTTAACATATTGGTATAATTGGCCGCCGATTTATCAATATCATATTGCTTACATATTTTTTGAAATTCTTGATCAGTAACTCTGAATTTTTCTACTGCCGGAACGAAACTATTCCATGCAATTGCTTCATCTGGTGCTTGTGGTAATTTTGTATATATGGCTTTAGCATCATCAAAACGTTTAAATGCATCTGCTATAGCGGCATAATACGCATCCCTCTCGCCTTGTTTTAATCCGGGTACCACTAAAGCATTTTCTTGCCCATCCACCCTTGTCAAAGCTTCTTTCATTGTAAGAATATTCTGGATTGACGGAAGATTATTTTCTCCTAGTGCAAGCACATGAGTATTCAACTTATTAAGTCCGGAATAACCCATATACCCTATAAATGTTCCAATCAGTGCAACAATTAAAAAACCCGTTATTAGCTTGACAGAAATTTTTAAGTTATAAAACCATTTCATAATAATCTACACCTCCAAATATTATTAAAGATTTCCCAGACTTTCTACTTCCGTTTCATTAAGCAATTTATCTGAGTCCAGAAGGAGTTTAACATCCGTACCAACTTTACCAATCCCTTTGATGTATCTATTACCTTCTTTTGTCACGCTTGGGGGAACTACAATTTCTTCATCAGGAATAGCAATCACTTCAGAAACGGTATCTACGATGAGACCAATCGAGACCTCTCTAATCTCAATGACCACGATGCATGTTCGATCGTTGTACTCTCTAGAGGGCTTTCTAAAACGCAACCGTACATCCATGACCGGGATAATCTTACCCCTCAAATTAATGATTCCCTTAATGTAGATGGGCATTTCTGGAATTTCCGTAATGGGCTGCAATCCTATGATTTCAGTGACATATTTGATTTCGATCCCGTAATACTCAGTGCCTATACAAAAGGTTAGAAACTTGCCTTTCTGAGTATCTTCACTCTCGTCCAAAGACTCTTGTTCCACTATATCTGCCATTGTATTTCTCCTTTCTCCCAAAGCTTACGCTGATTGTCTAAAACCAATGAGCCCGGCAATATCCAGGATAAGACTTATACTTCCATCCCCCAATAAGGTACACCCAGCCAGACCCCTGACCTTCTTTGTGTTTCGTATATACGTTGGAAGGGCTTTGACAACGACCTGCTGCTGACCGATCAACTCATCTGCAAAGATACAAAGGGTTTTGTCGTCTTGTTCCACCATAATGATGATCCCATCCGTAAACTCGGTCACATCCGTTTTGACGTGGTAAATATCGTGCAACCGCAGTATAGAAAAGCACTGTCCCCTCACCATCATCATTTCGTTATTATCTGGATCTACAATAACATCCGCAATTTTCGGTCTAAACGACTCTTTAATGGCAGTCGTAGGTATGGTATAGCGCGAATCCCCTACCTTGATGTTCATCCCATCAATGATTGCCAGAGTTAAAGGAATTTTGAGAGTAATAGTCGTTCCCTTTCCAGGTACACTATCCGCCGTTATTACTCCCCCTACGGCTTCAATATTTTTTACTACGACATCCATCCCGACGCCACGCCCAGAAAATTCCGTGACATTCTCGTTCGTCGAAAACCCAGGTAGCAAGACCAAGTTATAGATTTCCTTATCCGTTATTCCGTTTTCTGGCACTTGAATTAGCCCTTTTTCACGAGCTTTGGCCAAAATCCTATCTTTATTAAAACCTTCACCATCATCACGAATAATGATTAAGACATCCCCTCCGGCATTTTTAGCTTCTAAGGTAATCGTTCCTAAACGGGGTTTTCCTTTGGTTTCTCGTTCTGAAGGCATTTCTATACCATGATCAATCGAATTTCGGATGAGATGCATCAAGGGATCCGAAATGTGTTCAATGATATTTTTATCAACCTCGGTCTCTTGACCAATTAACTGAAGCTGCACTTCCTTGTTGAGTTTTTTACACATATCACGCAGTGTCCGGTTCATCTTCTGGAACGTACCCGCTAAGGGAACCATGCGCACCGACATGACAGTATCTTGTAGTTCACTGGTGATTTTCCTTAATTGTCGAGCAGCCTTTTGAAAGTTATTAAGTTCCAAGCCTTTTAGGTCAGGATTTTGAGTCACCATCGCCTCTGCAATCACCATTTCCCCCACTAAATCCATGAGCTGGTCTAACTTTGCGACACTGACACTAATAATGCTTTGCTGAGTGGCCGAAGACTGAATTTCTTTTTCTTGCTGTTCGTTGGCTACCTGCTCTCGACCCGAAGGTGTTGGAATCTTCACGGCACTATCTTCCAGCGAAATTATTCTTTCTTTGTGCAGATCATTGAATAGGTCACTATTTTCCACTTGGATTAATTGAAGGTCCTTTAAAGAGAATGTCTGGATCAGTACTCTATGAATTTCTTCCAAAGAACGATCCGTTTTTAAAAAGAGAGTAAAGCCCTGTTCACTAATAACTCTCACACTATCCTCGTGATCGAGATCCTCTGGTATATGGTAATACTCCTCGGCAAGATCTCCCAGATCGTTAACCACCCCAAACGCTCGTAAGTTTTCCATGCCACAATCTTGGTCAAAACGAAGGGTAGCCTGAAATGTGTTCCTAAGAGATGTTATTTCGGTCCTCCTCACTTTGCTTATGTAATATTGCTGCTTCTCCGGGGGACAACTTTCACTTGAATCTGTTCCATCCGATAAATTTTGATCATGAGCGCTGGATTTCTGACCTTTGATCGTGGCGTGAAAGACGCGCAAACTCTTAATTAACTCGGAAGCATCGCCGTCTGCTTCGTCACCATTCCTAATTTTAGCAATTTCCAGTTTGATGAAATCGAGCCCCTCAAGCACCAAATCCGACAACTCCGAATAATCAACATTCTGAGGCTTGTCCTCACGCAGGACAAAAAATAAGTCTTCCATAGAATGGGCCAGAGTTGAAATAGTGTTAAAGAGCATCATTGCTGAAGAACCTTTGATCGTATGCATAATTCGAAAAATCTCGTTGATGGCCTCAGAAGCGTAAGAACTAGACTTTTCATTAGCAATGATCAAGAGCTCCATTTGTTCAATCAATTGCATTGACTCAAAAATAAAGAGATCCAGCATCGGTTCATTGACATACTGATTAGACAATTTATTCACCCCCTTTTGACTTGGAGTCACCTTTAAATACCTAACACTTTAGAAATTGTTTGATATAAGAACTCTTCCTTAAACGGTTTGACAATAAATGTTTTTGCTCCACTAATTATGGCTTCTTTCACCATTCCCTCCTGTCCCATAGCAGAGACCATGATCACTTTAGCCTGAGGGTCAAAAGCCTTAATGGCTTTGAGAGCTTCAATACCTGTCATTTCTGGCATCGTAATATCCATTGTCACAACATCGGGACGTAATTCTTTATACATTTCAACGCCGATCGCCCCATTAGCTGCTTCTCCAATAATTTCTATTTCGTATTTCAGCAGCATATTTCGAATGGTAAGTCGCATGAAAGCAGCATCATCCACAATAAGCAATTTTTTCATCTAACCGCGCTCCTCTATCAACTTGCGTTATTTATGTCCCACTCTTTATCTTGAAAACATCTAACAACATTTTTATAGCTGTCAAAGTATGTTCTTTTAAAGAAAAATTATAATTGTCGAGGCGCCATCTCAGCACAACAACTCTTTCTAAACCGATAATAAGATCAGCCAAACTTTCAGTATTGACATCCTTGGGGATTTCATTCTGACGTTTAGCATCCTCAATTAAGGATTGAATAGTATTGACCCGTTTAGTAAAAATTCTTTTGACCGCAGCACAGAGGTCTACCTCACGCATTAATCCTTCATAAGATAGGGTAATTGCCGTTATTTCTGGATAATTTTCATAATACGTCACATACGCTTCTACAAAATAAGTGATAGCTTGGATCGGTTTAAACTCTTTCAGACTTAATGACTCTATAATCGCTTGATCATATTGAGAGAAATAATCGAGCACCGCCAGAATGAGTTGGTTCTTCGATTTATAATGCTTAAAAATAGTTGATTCGGAGATACCTTGCCTTTTTGCCACCTCCCTAGTCGTAAGCCCCTGCAAACCCTGTTCACTAAAAACCTCTATTGTTGATATAATTAAGCTTTCTTTAGTATGCAATAATTTGGACAATATCTTTTCCTCCGTCAGCGAGTAATCCCCCCATTAGATTAAGGTTGCCGTTCTCTATGAAAAACTCCCTCCATCATCGACAAAATGAGTGCAATAATTTGTACAATAACTTTTTCTCAGTAAGTAAGTAATCATTTACTTACCTTCAATTATATAACATATTACTGGTTTTTATTTCAAAAAACAAGCTCTGTTTACATATAACTGGCTTTTATTCCAAAAAACTAGTTTTTGTTATATACATATAATTAGTTCGACAATATTCAAACAATTATTTATATTAATTCGCAACAATATTTATATAATTTTTTGATGAATTTCTTTGACGAACCAATTCTCAACTTGCGACGAAGCTATACTAAAAGACACCACAATAAAAGGCAGGATTGATATTCCCTGCCCTTTTTGCTAATCGCCATCATTTTTTCTTACCGTTCGCCCACTGATCAACGACTGTATAAAACTCATTTGCATCAATTGGTTTTGACAAGTAATCATCCATTCCAGATTCCAAGCATTTTTCTCTGTCACCCTGTAATGCATAGGTAGTCATTGCGATAATGTGTGTATGTGTTCCCCGCTGTCACTCTAGCTGTCTTATTACTCCAGTCGCTTGGTACCCGTCAAAAATGGGCATCTGGATATCCATAAGAATTGCATCAAAACTATAATCTCGATAAGCATCAACGGCTTCTTTTCCGTTTTCAGCCGAAATAACCTGCCAGCCTTCTTGTCTAGCGAATTTCTCTATTACCTTCCGGCTTATTTCATCATCTTCAACAATTTTTTTTATGCTGTCTTCTGGAGCTTGAGCTTCCTTTAGTCTAGTGTTATTTTGTTCATCCAATTTATCTACTACACAAGTGAAATAGAAGGTACTTCCTTCATCCCCTTTACTTTCTACCCATATTTCGCCCTTCATTTTCTCTACAAATCCTTTGCATATGCCTAGTCCAAGTCCAGTCCCTCCATATTTACGGGTTGTTGAACTGTCCGCTTGACTAAAGCTTTGGAAAAGATCATTAATTTTATCTTCTTTTATACCAATTCCAGTGTCTTCTACTGAAAACTCCAGTTTGATTTCTTTACTGTCATTTTCTGCAACCTTCCTTACCACAAGATTGATTCTACCTTTATTAGTAAACTTTAAAGCATTTCAAAAAGCCCCGCCGCTGGCATTGACATATCTCATCTTCTGATTTTTCGCTTTAATGGTCATTCCAACTTGATTGATTAGTTCGCCATTAAATGCGCGTACAAGCGGGATCTGTTCCGTGGAGAGAATAGTTACTCCCTCTGCATCATAAAGATCGTAGTAAGAACTCCACTCCTGAGGAGGTATGTCCCGGATATCAACCCCTTGCCATTCACGGGCCGTATTGTTGAAGAGTATCAATTTCATATTACTATCGCAGGCTATAATTCCGTCGAAATGATTTTCCAGGAGAATGCGGTTGAATTCTTCTTGCTGACGCAGCGGTTCTTCGGCCTTCTTGCGAAAATAATATTTCAAAACTTCTGCATTAAATAGTGCAAAAATACGGACTAAAAGTATTGCTTTCAGTCCGTATTTTGAATTATAAAGAACTTCTAATGCCAGGTATGGAATTATGGAAGTGAAGCATTATGGCCTATCACTTTTAAACGTTCCCTCCCCTTGTGAAAAAGCCAAAATGAAGCCTAATATGACATAGGCCACGATCACTAGTAGGCATGTGAAAAGACGTTCGTTAAGGGAACCACTGCTATCGGTATAAACAGAGTTAAATACGATGAAGAAACCCTTAGAATTGGCTTAGCCGCAGCTGCCATCCGAACCGTCGCAACTCGGTTCAGTCCCCGTCAACCAACCCATAATGATCGCGTAGGCACAACCCACGCCCTGCTGAACCTCTAAGGCATTAAATGCACAATTCTTGACGCATGCGCCGCATTCCATACAGCGATCCTTATCGATAATGACCGATTTTCTCTCTTTTATTAGGAATACATTATG
>Ga0209123_1002207_pt1 | contig 17023 bp, 19 predicted proteins | sample BarGraIncu00431A_FD_184500 | JGI IMG/M metagenome (GOLD analysis project Ga0209123, IMG submission 184500) | Arctic peat soil microbial communities from Barrow, Alaska, USA - Barrow Graham LP Incubations 004-31A (SPAdes) (version 2) | ecosystem: Environmental > Terrestrial > Soil > Wetlands >... | reverse complement strand
TATTTCCTGTTTTCATTAGTAAATTTAGTAATGTTCTTGTCAGATTATTAATATCTGTTTCTTCTAAGTCTGGAATTTGTTCTATATATCTATTAATTTCATCTTCCTGAAATCCTAAGTCTAATAATTTAATAACTACTTCTTCTTTTTTATTAAAATAAGGTATCTTCTTTTTTGCTTCTTTTACTCTTTTAAATTCATCAACACTACCGTTTAAATCAATTTGTTTTTGCTCATTATCAATAAAATTTGAAACATCTAATACCATAATATCGTTATATGTAGACATATTTCTTCCACTCTTTAAAGCTTGCAACATCGGCTTAACTAATTTTAAGTTCTCATCTGCTACTTTTTTAATTAACGCAGAAGTAATAATTTCTTTTCTTGAAGAAATTGCCCTTACCTGTGCCATGAAAAATATTTTTACAGCGATGTCTATTATTCCTTGGCTTTCTTCATATAACACGTCCAAGAACTCCTGCGATATTTTTTGTGGTTTTTTAACCCACTGATAATCCCACAACCCTTCTATTAATAAATTCCAAAGCTCATCTTTCTTTAATCTGTCCCACACCATATCACCTTGACCCCTGCGTGCTTGTCTAAATTCACTTTGTAGTATTGGCATTGCTTTGGGAGTCCCCACTAAAACAACTGGAATTGATAAATTTATCAGAGAAACAAAATAATTCAACATCTTTTCAGAACCACCACCTTTTGATAAACTGAGGTTCTGAATTTCATCCACTATAATTATTCCTAATCCCACACTTCTCGATATTTGATTAATAATCGGAAGCATTGCATTTGCAGATAGCCGTGCTAAATGATATTTTTGAAAATAGTTACTTCCCAATATAGAATCTACCTTGCTAAAGTATTCTAAGCATAGAGCTTTAAGGGACCCATCATATGGGCAATCAAGCTTCAAATATGTGAGCTGTGTCATCGTGAATGGTTTTCCTTTATATTCTGAATGTACAATAACTTCTGGCATTAAATTTAATAGTTTAGATATTATGGTAGATTTCCCCATTCCACTTACCCCAATTAACGAAAATCCACTGGAAGTGGTCACAAAATTATCTGTATTATTATAATTAAGATTTCCTCTTTGTATGTCTTTATAGCCATTATTAAAACTTCTCACATAATCAGGCGTAATCGGGTTCCTACTTATATACCCCCCTCTAATTATTCTTGATATTTTAGCTTCTAAATCTAAATGACAAGGTAACACCTGGAAATAAAGGAATATTCGTTGAACTAAATGTAGCCTAATATGCGATTCGTATTCCCTTTCTTTCTCATCAAACTTAGGATAACATGAAATCATGTTTATTACATCTGACTTACTGTTTATTAATGGCAAAGATTCTATAAACGGATTACCTGAATATTCATCAATTATTTGTTCATTATATATAGCTTCAACATGAAAATTTTTCTTCATTTTATTTTTCTCCCTTTTGCCTTGCTTTTAACAATATTAAGTCCTCATCAAATTCATTCTCAATTTTATAATTTATAACTACTCCATTTTTTTCTTCTTTATCTCCAAGTGCAAAAAACTCTTTTTTCCTATTTATAAATTTCTCAGCCTGCCTATTAGCCCTAATACCCTTCATATCTACTGGTTTTAAATCTATTCCACTTGCCTGTGTTGTTGCCTCTTTTATAATTTCTTCTATATCGTTTATTAAATTAATTTTCTTTTCTACTTCTGCTTTATCAACATCTTTTATCATTAATAACTCCTTTTGCCTCAAAAATTCAACCTCCTCAATCGGTTTATCTAAATATCTATATTCTTTATTTAAAAGAAAACATTTTTCAAATTTTGTACTGCTTTTATTAACCCAATAAATGTTATTAAGGTTACGTGGGTCATAAACTATATCAATTTGGAAATTCCCTTTCGACCTCGCCCTTTCAAAAATACTATCCTTTATAGCTGATAACGAGCTGTAAAATATACCCATAAACCTAATTCCATTTTTTGTAACCGTTGCTTTTTTTCTGGGCATTAAGCTCAGCTTTATTACATCTTCTGATACAGTTCTTAGTATTCCACTTCTATTCTTAATCCCCCAATCCCATAATTTAATTGGGATAGATTCAACATCGTCTTTAATCATTCCTTTTTCTCTTTTATATCCTTTTAAAATATGATGATTGTTATGATACAAAATACACTTTATTATTATTTTAGTAAATTGCTTTATATTGAGCTTCGCATCTAATGAGTAAATTTTCGCACCTCTTTCCCTAAAATCTGGTGATATTGAACCAGGTATTCCATTAGTATCAATATTTAATAGATTGAATTGTTGTTCGACGATTGGTTTCCATTCGGGCCTGAAAGGGGCTGTATTGGAGAGCTTAATGCCAAGATTATTAACTAAATTGTCAGAATTAAATCCCATTACTTCCGTTCCTCTATCCCCTAATATAGAAAATGGAACATGCCTTGACGGCCACTCTTCTTCACTAATCTCAATACCATATTCTTCTTTGCAAAATTTAACTTTATCTGTCATTGCATTTGCTAACGCAACCATAGCTCCAACCCAAGAAGCTGATTCCAGTGTAATGTTAAAACCAGTTATTAGTCTACTATACGTGTCCACGATAATATAAATCGTGGCCCTTCCAACAATCCACTTTTTATTAAATTCTGAAACCAAATACACATCACCTATTGTTGCATCAATTTGATACTCCATCCCACTTCCAATTATTGAATCATTTACTGAATTTAGTACAGCCCTATGTTTTTGATAAAATGTTCTTGAACCATTTCTACTTGAGATTTCAGTTTTTATGTCTCTATATTTATTAAACCAATATCTATATTGACATAGTGTAGGGATATTTTCTTTCTCTATCAAAATCAATTCTTTTTTCCCATTTTGATTAACAACTTTTTCAGTGAAATATTCTTTTAACATTAAATGATAAGCTCTTACTAAAGAATTTTTATTCTGGTTATTATAAAATCTATTTATTGAAGTTTTGAATATTTTCTTAATATTTTCATCTATATTTACTCCAGTATTAATTTCATTAACTTTAGGTCTACCTCTCTTCTTAATTCCTGAACTTTTATCTTTTTTTTCATTTCCGCAGTGGTGATAATCCGCTAACAATGAATTTTTTGTACTTCCTCTCTTCCAATATTTTTTAATATAATCTTCAATAGTTCTTCTGCTTACACCATATTTGCTAATTACATTGTTAATAAATTTATTTCTTTCTCTCGTAACAAAAATATTAGGTTCATCTATATTTTTGTAAAGTTCCATTACTACCTGACAAGCTTTATCTCTTCTTTTAATTTCCTTATCGCTAATGTCAAGTTCATCTATTATTCTAAAATTAACTTCACTTGTTATTACTTCTATTTCCTCTCCTATAAATAATCTATTTAATTTTGAAAGTTTAATCTCATATGGCCAACTCCTATCAAATATATTTATTAAAAATGCTATATCTGTTTCCTCAGAAATCCATAAAACTCTTTCAATCAATTTTTCGTCTTTATTACGCTGTATCAAAGTATTCAACATTATATTACAATACACTTTTAGTCACCTCTTTGAAATTAATAATTATATCATTTGTTAACATTTCAATATCAATAGGAACATCTATATTTATTATTATTTCCTGGTCAATAATCATATTTTTCAGCACTCCAAGTGAGGTACCTGCAATAAGTAAAAGTTCACTATCTACGTAGTCTAATATATCTTTTAGCATACATTTATTAGCATTTATTCTACTTGTAATCATTTGTCTGATATACTGCTCTTTATCAAATTCTATATCTGTCGTTCCTAAATATAGCCACTTAATATTTTTCACCTTGACCATCGGTATATCCTTATTTGTTATAACTGCCCAAACGATTCCCCTTTTGTTCCAATAACGTCTTTCAACTTCAAGTTTCTCCAATGTCAAATCTCTATATAGTTCAGATTCATTTCTCACAGATAAAGCTATATACTTTTCTTGTGTAGCACCTTTCAAAGTAATAACAAATGTCGTTGTAAAAACATATTGTTCGCCTGTTTTTTTATCTTTGAATTTTTCTAATTTAATATCAGATAAATCCGTTACTACTTCATCTAAATCAATTAATGGGTAATGCTCTTTTATATCGGTTATTCTTTTTTCGAAATCAAGTAGATAGAATAGGTTTGATTCTAAATCACTTATTAAATGGTGAATCCTGTTTGTTGTTTTTCCTTTTATCCTTGATACCCTTCCTCTGGCCGAAAAATCTCGTACTTTTATCCCTGGAACATATTCTTCATTTTGCTTCTCATATAAATCATTCATTTTGCAACCTCCAAACTTATTATTCCTCTCCTTTAGTAGATATAAATAAAAAAAATGCACTATAGTAAAAAAAATCCTCTTTTTTTTAAAAAAGGGATTACCATAGTGCATTTTTCTTATTTAATTTATTCATACAAATCATAATAACTCTGCCATTTCTTTAAGCTTTTTTCTTGATGGATTTGTGTACAAAAGTGTAGTCCTAACATCTCTATGACCAACTTGATTAGCCACATCAGCAATTGTATAACCCATATCTAATGCATGACTACAGTAGTAATGCCTAAGCATGTGGGGGGTTACTATATTACTATACTTCTTAAATTCTCTATTTACAACCGACCTACTTAAATTTGGGTTTTCCCTTGATACAAATAAGTATTCACCGTCTGCTCTTCGTACCTTTATATATGACCTTAAAGCTTGTATCGCTTTACTGTTTAAATAAACAATTCTTTGTTTATTCCCCTTACCTTTTCGAATTATAACTTCTTTTGATTCAAAGCAAATGTCATTTAGCATTATACTAAGGGCCTCCGATATTCTTATCCCAGTATATGCCAACAAGGTTGATATAGCATATAATCTTAAATCTCCATCTTCTAATATTGTTTGCCTAAATATTTCAACATCCTTCTTTTCTATTACACACGGATTTGCATACTCAGTTTGAATTTTAATACAATCTTTCTTATCTATAACAAATTCTTTCTGGATACCTTTATCAACTAAAAATCTATTTAAAGACACTAATGAACTTATTTTAGCATTTATAGTTCTTCCATTAAGATTTTTACCCTTGAACTTCTTTATGTTCATTAAATAAGATTTGTACTCAATTACATTATCACGATAAAGTTTAGTTAGTTCCAGTCCAAAACTTTCATTAAACCACTTAACATATCCTGTAATATTAATAGTATAGCTTTTAATAGTATTATCACTTTTACCATCGTTTAATAGAAACTCTTTAAATTCTTCTAAATTTATCAAATATAAATTCCTCCTCGTAAATATGTTGCAGTACCTTTATAGCCATTGCATGTATTTATGTTTCACTTGCATTGCTATTCTACCTAATTCTATCACATAACAATACATCAATGCACCATATTTACTATTATGTTGCATTGCAGATAGTCAACTTCTTAATTGTCTTTAACATAAGCTAACTTCTTAACTCTACAGCTATTTTGAATTTTGTTTTTTATAAATTTAAGGCTACTAAAGAGATTTGCCTATTGTATTTATCTCATTAGATTTTTGATTATTGTCTGCTTTACATTTTAGATGTTTTTTTCTTATACTGATAGATAAACTACATACTTTAAAACGCTTGCTTATTCGTTATTAAATAAATTTGCGGAAGGATTATTATTTTTCGAATTTAGATTTAATTATAAATTAGGAGCTTCAAAAATGAAATGGTGGCGTGTTAAGAGATTTTTAGTAGAGGAAATAAATTATCAAAACTCTGGTGTAGATATTAATATCGCAAATACCCTTTACACTAAAGAAGAAGCATATAAAACTGCTATAAAGAATGTCACTGAAAAAGTTGATGCTAATTTAGATTCTCGAGAACGACTACTAAAAGAAATAGAAGACCAAGAGGGAGTAATATTGTATTATATTAAAAAACGAAATAAGCTACTTGTAGATGCGAAATCAGAAAATATAGACGTAGATGATGTTATTTTGTAAAAGTAACCGAGTCCAATATTATTTTATAAATATACTACTTTTGTTTGCTATTTCATTAAAATAGCAAACTTATAAAATTTTCACGTCTTCTTTTAACTATATCTTTTAATTAAATAACTATATTTAGGATTAATAAATATTTTTTCATTTGCAGTAAGCCATTGGTATTTATTAATAAAATGTATTGTATCAGTATTACTAATTGGTATAAGTCTATTTATGTTTTTTTTCCATTCCTTATAGTTTGGAATATCTTTTCTAAAGATAAAAAGTACTATATTTGGCGAAAGCGGAAAATATATATATAATTGGTCTGTAAAATATGATAGATTAATATTAGTTTCTTCATCATAAATCGGTACTTTACATACTGGATTATCAGAGATTATAAAAGGAATATTTGTAATATTTCTTAAAAAGCACCAATTCGAATCTGCAAAAAAATCAGCATATGAATTTAAGTTTTCATCATCCGCTAATAAATTTAGATGTATTTTTTGTTCATCTACAATTAACTTTAAATCCTTTTGTATTTTTCCATTTGGAAATTGTTTTAAATATGCATTGAGAAATTTTAGTCTACCATCAGTAAAGACTTTAAATGTTTCTTCTATTTTTCTTCTAACCTTTTTTGTTCTAAATAATTGTACTGCCACATAGAAAGATAACTTCTCCCTCTCTTTTCTGCTTGTAATTAAAGCTGTAAAATAATTTTCATCTTGCTCACATCGTTTTATTAACTTATTTATTTCTATCGAGAACTCATCTTCTAATTTGCTAAAAGTATGCTCAAATAATTGCTTTTCATCAATATTAGAACTATCTTTAATATCATAGAAATACTTTTGACATGCTATGTCTTGTATATTTGATGAATACTGGTATTTATTTTTTTTGTCATAAACTAAAATTTTATTCTTCTTATCATTCCTATCATTTGTATGCCCTTGTGTATCAGAAAATCTTCTTAAATAAAAACGTGGAATATAATGCTGTTTTTTAACAATATTTTCAGTCATATTTACTCTCCTAATATACGTTTTTAATTTTATCTAACTGTTCTTATAACTTTTTATTTTTCTTATCTCCTGTTAACTCTTTAACTTATACTTCCTCACCTTCTATATTAAAGTTTTACTGATAATTTTAGTGTTAAGCATTTTATGAAGATTCCGAATTAAAAATTATGAAATATAAATGCAATGCCAACAGTTAATAAATAAATTATAATAAGTATTAATTTCGTAAAAGTATTTTATTATTCTTTAGAATGTTTATTTATAAATATGGCTATTATTATAAAAATGATACAAATAGTACTTATTATAATTAAGGTTGTAGTAGTACCCATCAATTTCATAAACCCATCAAAAGGGCTATAACATATAAGAAAGAATGGAAAAAGTAATAAATTCATTTCTGTATCAGCTAAATAAATCATAATTAAATACAATGATATAATAGTTGATATTGACCAGTACATACACATCAATTTAGAAAATATGATATCCTTCTTCTTATAAGAGTATATACTTAATATACTCCATATCAATAGATATAAAATTGATACAGCTAAGTTAGTGGCTGTTGGTTCTTTCACCTCATTGATTGTTATGTTTGGAAAATTTAATATACTTGCAATTATAATTACAATAACTGCTATAATAATAGTATTTTTATTTTTCATAATCTCCCTCCAACTGCTACCTATTTGAACTGTCCATAACCACAAATACTTGAAAATATTTCATATGACATTGTAATCCAATGATATGAGTTTAATTTTGACAATATATTAGAAAATTACGAATTAACTGTTACTACTGCATTGAAGAAATATCATATCGAATCATTGTAACCTCGTTTTTATAATTAAAAAATTCAAGAGTTACCTTACTCTTCTTGTCTACATACCCAATTGAATTCTCCCTCTCTTAATAATCTGTATGTTTTACAATATGTTTAATAATACCATATTTTTTTGTAAATTAAATATATTTACAATTATATTTAGAGAGCCTAATAGCCTCAATCTGAAAGTAACACAATTGGTATTGTGTTACTTTCACTTTATTAATATAACCTAAATATATTAAACCCCACATCGTTAGATATGTGGTTATCTGAGACGGAATAAAAGAATATTATGAAACAACATACTTTCAATTAAAATAATTTTGCCATATAGAACTCATCTATGTATTCTCCGTCCATAAGTATGGCTTTCTTTTTTACACCTTCAACTACAAAACCATATTTCTCATATAAATGTAAAGCAATCATATTATGACACATCACCGTTAATTCAAATCTTACTATGTTATTTCGACATGCCCATAGGTCCAACCTTTCGAAAAACTCTTTACCAATTCCTTTCCCTTGAAAAGCCTTTCTCACTCCAACTACGATATATGCTATGTGATTGATTCTGTTTGGCACACTTCTCTGTGCTGAAATAAAACCAACAATTTCACCATTATTTTCTGCAACTAATAATAAATTATTTCCCTGCACAGCTCTTTCAATAAGACCATTTATCAATTCAAGTTTTTTCGTCCTTTCATTAGGCTCATACAACATAAATTTTGTTTCTTTATCTAAGTCAAATAGCATTTGCCAATAAGCTTCAGCATCATTAACATCGATGTTTCTAATAATCATAATAACCCTCCCAAAATATTATTTTCGTTCGCATAATTTTACTATTGTGAAATAATACATTCTATTTAAATTTTTTTTGGAGACTCTCTATATCTTTTTTATTATCAATCCATTCTTCAGAATAACCACATTCACAGCACAAATATCTTGTTACCTTTACTCCATTAAAGCCTGAAATTCCCCAAGTAATATTGTTACCAGAGCCAAATGCTCCAAATTTACCTGGTATTTTTATAATCTTTCTTAATTACACTTGGAACATGTTTTTGTGTTTTTCATATTACACCTCACTTTTTATTATGTCTATAAATTATTGTTACATTATATTAGAAAAATGTGACGTGTCATTTAGAATTTTCAAAGCATTTTGTTGATAATTGTTTTCCTGTAATACGGAAAAACTTCCCGATTGAGCGAAGAAATGTGATTTAGCTAACATATGAGGTTCAAAGTTCATCCACCATGCAATTATATATGCTAAGTGTGTCCTGACCACCACCTATATTAACTGTATTATTAAAATTATACTTTATAGAATATTATAACAATTTAATATTATATTACAATAACATAACATTAAAAATAAAAATTAGTAAATTTTAAAACTGTCTAATATAAAAAGTATAAAAATCCAACAATTCTATAATATTTTATAATTTAATTAATTATCTTTTTAGTTCACATAATATTATTATAAACAAATGCCATAACAGACTTTAATGAGCTTACCCATTTTTTATCCTATAATTACCTTATAAATTTAGTTACACCACTTTAATCTACAACTTGTCAAATTCCTAACTCTCTACTTTTTTGATATATTAAGAAAATGAGGACTCATAGCCATTATATTTTCATCATCCTCAACCATTCTTGCCATATCTAATATTGTTTTCTTGCTTTCTTCACTCTCCCAAACCGTATCTAATGTAGGAACTATCCAAGTTGGCCCTTCAACTGCGAAGTTTTTGTTTAAAATAAACCCCGCATTTTTAATTTCATTTGCAAATTTTTTTGGTAAATGAAAATAAGACCTCGCAATGAAATTAGGATATTTATTAGGTCTAATGTGCTGTCCTTCATTTATCTCTCCCTTAATCATATTTAAGAATTCTACATCATCCAATACTGTATTTTTTAACCCATATACTGAAAGCCCCCATAGCATTGAACCGTATCTTGTTATTCCTGCACACACAAGTAATCCACCATTTTTGAGCACTCTTCTCGCCTCATTAAGCGATTTTAATCTATCTTCTATATTAATTAAATGATACATAGGTCCCATTAACAATACTATATCAGCACTTTCGTCAGCTCTGTTTATATTACGGGCATCGCCTACTTCAATGCTATGTATTGGAGACTCTGTTAAAGCATTAATCTTTTTTGCATATTCTACTGCATTAGGTGATAACTCTATTAAATTCACTTCATGTCCTAATTTTGATAGCCATTTAGAGTAAACTCCTATTCCCCCACCTACATCATAAATAATTGCTTTTTCTTTAGGTAGATACCTTAAAATTATTTCCTTTGTCCTCTCATATTCTATCTTACCAATACCTCTTTCAAGTCTACCTATTTCAGCACCAGAGTTATAAAACTCTAAAATTTCACTACTAATATCATCATCCATCATAAAATTGCCTCCATTTCTTTTATTGTAGATACTGAACTTTTAGTAAAATAGCTAAGATATTCTATAGCTTGTTCATTTTCTTCTCTTTCTGAAAGTACACAATCCTTTAGTATAGTCACTAAAATATCTCTATTATAAGCATCCACAGCAGTAAATCTAATACAAACATCTGTTGCATACCCCGCTATATATATATGTTCAACTTGATTTTCATTAAGATAACTTTCAAGATTTGTATTGAAAAAGCCACTAAATCTACTTTTATCAATAACAAGCTCCCCAATTTGTGGAACTAACTCATCAATAAATTCACTTTCTATGCAATTCTCTTCACACCACATTTTTTCATAATGCATTCTAACTCTTGACCAATTACTCTTATCTTTTTTATATACAGTTCTAATATGAATAATTGGAATGTTTTTATTTCTGGCTATATCTAATGCCTTTCCTATATTGGGTACAAGAACATTTTCAAACTCTGAACACTTTAAACTTTTAAATAGTTCTTGCATATCAATTATTAATAATGCTGATTTCATATCATAACCTCCGATTTCAATTATAATATAGCTTCTAAAACGAATTTAATAGTCTAAAATAGCTTATCGAATTGTCTTATTAAGCCCTTTTGAAATTTCATTCAAATGTACATATTTATCATAATCTTGTTCAGAATATTCTATGAATATATTTTACCATAAAATAGCACTATCATAAAGTCTTAGCTATTATACAGTTTTATTTAATCTAATCCACTTCTCTATAACAAATAAAAACGCCACAAACTTTACGTTTGTGACGTTAAAACACCCTAATTAAAGATTATATTCAATTTATGGGGTTAGGTTTTTGAGCAACAATTACAAATCTATGTTGTTTACTTTCAACAAATCCCCTTTGCTCAACTATTGATTGCAATTGACATAATTGATTTAAACAACTATCAACAGAGAACTTAGGGAATTCCCATTCGATTATTCTTGCATAATAGACCATTGCTCCCATATCTAAAAATCTCTGTTTTGGAAAATATTCATCTGCTTTTAAGATAGTAAAACCTTTGCTTTTGATTAATTTTAAATTACTTTTTAAAGTGTGTTCATTAGTGTTAGTTTCATTAAAATCACTTCTTAAGAACCTTCGTAGTTCCTTGTTGTTTAATTCACCCACTTGCTGTGTTATAAACAAACCAGACGGTTTTAACAATCGGTAAACTTCGTTCATATCAAAAGACGCTTGCCTGTTTATTATGATATCAAACATATCATTTTCAAATGGCAAGTAATTATCATTAAAAACCTGTCTAACATCAATTCCAAGTGGTATTAGTGTCTTTTTACACAATTCAAAGTTAGGGGTATACGCCTCCGTAGCAAAAGTATTGTTATAAGGGTGCTTTAACGTCAATAAATGTTCACCACCCCCAGTACCCATATCCAATAATATTGAATTGATATTTAAGTATTGTTTAACCACATTGTCATAATTCCAAGGCAAAGTTTCTTCTGGTTTTCTTTCACTAATATATGAAAAATCCCACCCTTGAAACATCTTTTTTTCTTCAGACAACCAGTATTCTTTTAACTTCATATAGTCCATAACATAAACCCCTTTTCATAATTAATTTTGATGAAAAGCAGTGCAGTTAACTGATACCAAATTTCTCTATCTCGGCACAATCTGCTATCAGATTATATTAACTGCACCAAGTATTTAATTAGTTTTATTCTTTTCATAAGAGTCACTTCCTTACACTAATAATACCATAATATAACAATTAATTAAACATAAGAAATATTTTAATTGTGTAATATTAGAATGTGTTGTTCTATCTAAATGAGGTTATTATTAATTAGAGTCATTTGATACTTTCCTTGGCAAGAAGAATCAATAAAATGCGATTTTGGATATTCCTTTGTTATTTTGAAACCGCACTTTTTATAACATTTAATTGCATTTATATTTTTTTCACGAACATTTAAATATAGCATTTTTAGATTTATTTCTTTGAAAGCTCTGTCAATTAAAATCTTTATCACTTTGCTACCAATCCCTTTTCGCCGATAATTAGTAATAGCAATATAGATTCCTATAGTTGCATTATTTTCTGTTATGTTTTCCATCCATGTAGCTCCAATTATTCGTTCATCAGCCTTAATCATAAAAAACAATGTGTGTTTTTCTGCTTCAAAATCTGATTCTCTCAAATATTCTGGTCGTGTATGGGATAGATATTTAGATAATTCATTAGTACCCTCCCATTTTTCAATAAATTTAATATATTCACTTGAAAATTTTATTAGTTCTAAATACATAGTCCTAACATCTCCCTTAACTCCGTACCTTTTTAGTACACATATTAAATAATATTATTAAAACTTCTCAATAGGGCTAATACCACTAAAATAACCCCTATAAATCTACCGATATACTTAGCAGATTCGCTTGGCTCTGTCCCATCTTTAATCATCCATTCTCTCCCGAACATAAGCATTTTTCTTGGCAATGAATCAGTTTCATCTAACTCTTTTTTTTGTTTATACATCCATCCTCTACCAAACATGAGCATTTGTTTTGGAAATATAATCATAAGAATACCTAAGATTAATATAATAAAATTCATTTTGTTACACCCCCTACTTTAATTATGTTTATTGCTAAGTGAAATTTCTTCTATTATGTTTTCTTAAATTTATCTCTATCCATAGCAACCCACATCCCCCCAAGAGGTATAGAAACAATAACTATACTAACAAGCCAATGGGTACTAAAGTCGTAAAGTTTAAACATAAATCAGAATAACCTTCTTAATGACTACATCCCCCAAGCGTAACAATCATTACATTTAGTCCGATTTCGTCATTAAGAATTCTGTCACAAAGTTTATTATATGATTCTTTGATTCTATTATAAAACTCTATAGGACTTTCGCCACCAGGATATTGTTCATCCATTCTTAGTGTTTTAAAGAAAAATATAATCATATTCACCATCCCTCATGCTAATTTAGAATTTAGACATATTTATTATTTAACACAATAGACTATTGTCGTAACGTAATATTAAAACAATGTGCATTAACAAGAAGAGTTTGATATTCTAAATATATGTTGTTCATTTCCAAATCTACGAACAGATTTCTGTAACTCCATCCCAACTTTTTTCAGAAGTTTACAAGATGCGATATTTTCAGATTGTGTTTCAGCAACAATATTTATTAATTGTAATTCCTCAAAAGCATAATTAATTATTCTTCTAATGACCTCTTCTGCATAGCCGTACCCCCACCATTTTGGTATAAATTGATAGGATACCTCTGTATTTAGACCGTCATGATGTTTATCCAAAGAAACTAAACCAACAAATTCATTCGTTGCATTATGTCTTACAACCCAATAGATTGAACCATTGTCATATGTTACCATCTTACTGAAATTATTATCATATCTTTCACTATCCACGATTCCACCAAGAAATTCTCTTGCTTTTTCATCAAAATATAGCTTCTTTACATCTTCATAATCAGTCTCTTTTATTTTAATTATTTTGCATCTATATGTCTCTAACATAACCTGCCTCCCACCATAATAATTCGTACTATTTTACCTTTATTTCGGCGTTTAAGAGTAAATATGAACTAAAAATTATTCTAATTTTGTACATGCTTATTTTTTTCTCTTTTTGCAGTTTCAATAATTTTTTCGATAAAGGGATTTTTTCCTACGGCATATTTATTTATATTTTCAAAAAAATCCTTTTCTAAATCTTTCTTTAGCTTAGAATATTCTATAATAATTTGTGGGTGTTTATTTAAATAATCCCTAAAAAAAATATGATTATTCCACAGCTTACCATTAATCGGTTCTACATGTATATAATGTGTGCTTAATTCTCCATCTTTCTTTTTAAAAAAGTGCCTCCCAGGTATATGCCCATCTCCATCATATATATAACCTATATTACATAATTCAGGAATTAGTTGTTCTCCGTATTTTAAAGATTCAACGCCTATTGCTATATCAATTATTGGTTTAGCATAACATCCTACTATTGATGTACTGCCTACATGCTGTATATCTACGTCATAGTCCTGTAATTGATTTTTCAACAATATTTTCTCTTTTAGAAACTCATCTTTCCATTCAGGATTATACTCTTCAATTTTTACTGTTCCACTCATCAACCCCAACTTCAACATTCAATTCATATCCTTTCATAATCTAAATAATATTCACGACGCTTTATTAGAACATTATAAATTTTATTCCTTCGCTTTGTACTCATAATTTACTTTTACTATGTCCATAATTTGTTTGACAATCTCATCTAACTGCATACTGCCATCAATAACATAATCCGAATTTGGCTGAATAGCATTTATCATTTCTTCATATGCAATTCTTGCATATTTCAAATAGAAACTCATTTCTTCCCTGATTTCTTCTCCAGTAGCATTATACATATCACGTAACACACGTCTCGCCATTGCTATATCTAAAGGAGTATCAATGAAAATCGCAAAATCTATAAATGGTTTAATCCAATCATTTTTATATGCAAACGGGTAATCCAATAAAATATATTGAACTTCATTATCTTCAGTCAATTTCAATATATCCTTTTTAAGTGGTTCTAAGTTCCATACATTATAATCTGCTCCATCCATCACCCATTGATGAAAGTCTTCAACTTCCCCTTCAAAATCATAATCATCAAAATGAAGTGATTTAACACTTTTCATTTTTTTCTTGAGTTCGTTTATTGTCGTTGTCTTTCCACCTGCTGTAACACCTGCCACTGCTATTATCACTGTTTTTATTATCACAAACACCTTCCTTTGATTGCATAAATATAACATTGCGTCGCAATTTAAGAACAAAATGACTTGATGAAATTATATATTATTCTAATTTATTTTTATTGTATATAGACCATATAAGAGCAATTACTAACATTACTAAAGATATTACTGCAATTAGTATAAAGTAAGTGATATTGTTATTGCTATCCATAAAGAATCTAAGTCCATGCCACTGACCTATAAACAGTAGATATAGAGGGAATATCAAATCGGTCCATCTTCCTGCTACAGTATCGACCGTGTTTCCATTATGACAAGAACAGAATAAATAAATGTAATAAACCAAAATATTGAACAATACTTCACTGCTCCACTATTTCTGCCTTTTATTCCAGTCACTAAAACCAAAATCCAAACGTTTGCATACGAAAATGTTATAATCACACTTCTTATTGATGCTAAACTTCCATCTTGAAACTCGTTAAAATTTAATAATAAACAGGCAATAAAGGTTATCATAGATAAAATGACAAATACAACAGATAATGTTCTCTTGTTTTCCATTTTTAAAGCTCCTCTTATAAATATTGCTTCGCAGTTTATGAAAGATACGACTTATAAACACCTAAAAATTATCTTAATATAATATTCACACTAAAGGTCAAGTTGATTTTTCAATTTCTTACTCCTGTAGAAAATAAAACTTCCACAGATAACATAAAAAATCAAAACAATAATCCCTATTGGCATTTCATTGAAAATCTGCCCTGTATCTTGTGTCCCCATATAAATCAGATAAATTGCAGGTAATGTTCCTAATAATCCTCCCCAAAACCTGTCTTTGCTTAAAAAAATACCCGCAGATAAAAACAAAAGTAACCCAATTATAACAACAGGCGAAATATGCCCAACGTTATCGAGTGCTATCAAACCATAAGGAACTGTAAAAATAATTACTGGTATATAAAACACTATTTTTTTCATCTGAACCTCCTCTAAACATAATTAATTATTACTCATTTTTCTACAAGTTTGTATATATCGTATTTTGTCACGGTAGACGTACTAGTCACCCAGTACACCCCGCACAGATCCCGGCGTGCGGAACTACCGCACCGGGCTCTTCAAATATATTCGCTTCCGTAATCAATCAAAACAGGTTTCGATTCTCGTTTGTGTTTCTGCTCTTTCCACTACTCTAGGTTTAATTAGTCCATACCAATTCATCTTTTTATTAAACTCTTCCCAGTTGAAACTCTTTCTTTGACTTCTACGATTCATCCATTTATACAATATTCTTAGAGATGGTCCATAGAATTCACTCAGTCCCTTACTATTTCCTATTACTCCGTAATAGTTGAAATATCCTCTGTACTTAGAATTTAACATTGCCACTATCTTTTTAATTTTCTTATCACGATTTTGTTTACACCATAGGCTAAACGCCTTTATTGATTTTCTTAGTTTGCTCCTACTAGTTCTTCTTCTTATTATATCTTTTCCTTTAAGAGAAACTCCCCATCGAAATTCAAATCCAAGAAATTCAAAGCTTTTCCTCTCATATTTCCTGAAGCGTGAGAAAGGAAGAATGTTTGTTTTCTCATCAGCTAGCTCTAACTTGAATTTACTAAGCCTTTTTCCTAGTACTTTGTAAAACCTCTCAGCATCTTTATTCTTATTAAATGCACATATAAAGTCGTCTGCTAGGCGACATAAATATGCTTCTCCATTGCATGCCGGTTTCACAATTTTCTCAAACCATAAATCTAACGCATAGTGTAAATAAATATTCGCAAGTATTGGACTTACAGTTGAACCCTGTGGACAACCATTTTGTGGATTTATTACCTTACCATCAATATCTA
>Ga0209123_1002206_pt1 | contig 17024 bp, 21 predicted proteins | sample BarGraIncu00431A_FD_184500 | JGI IMG/M metagenome (GOLD analysis project Ga0209123, IMG submission 184500) | Arctic peat soil microbial communities from Barrow, Alaska, USA - Barrow Graham LP Incubations 004-31A (SPAdes) (version 2) | ecosystem: Environmental > Terrestrial > Soil > Wetlands >... | reverse complement strand
GGCAGCACGGTCACATAATCGGCAACATGAATGGAGGATTGATCGAGTTCCAGCAGTTCAATCTGTTCCGCCTTTTTTCCAGCACAGAGGATGATCCCCAGTGGCGGGTTCTCTCCGGCTTCTTGCTCATACTTGGCGAGGTAGCGCAGGTAGAGTTCCATCTGGCCCTTGTATTCAGCCTTGAAGCTCCCCAATTTCAAATCGATGGCGATGAGTCGCTTGAGCCGGCGGTTATAAAAGAGCAGGTCAATATAAAAATCGTCGTTATCAATCTGTAAGCGTTTTTGCCGGGCGATGAAGGTAAAACCAGCTCCCAGTTCCAACAGAAACTGCTCCAGCTCGCGTAGAATGGCGTCTTCCAGATCCTTTTCCACATAGTGGTCGTTCAGCTCCAGAAAATCGAGCACATAGGGATCTTTCAGGATCAGCGCCGGGCTCATTTCGCCCCGTTCGGCTAGAGCCTCCAATTCGAGGCGGATGGTCTCCTCCGGCTTTTTCGACAGGGCGGTGCGTTCAAAAAGCATCGCATCGATTCGTTCACTCAGCACTCGAGTCGACCAGCCTTCGAGCTGCGCCATCTGAGTGTAGAAGTCGCGTTTGAGGGGGTCGTCGATGGCGATGAGCAGGGTGAAATGAGACCAGCTCAATTTTGCAGACAGTGTCTGCAAAATCTTAACGTCTGGAAAGGATTGAGAAAACCTGACCATGTTAGCAAGATTGCGTTGGCCCCACCCTTTACCGTAATGCTCTGCCAACAGCGTGGACAGGGTTGGCAATAACTCCTTGCCATATGTAGCCCTCGCGCCCTTGAGAACCTCAGAGTTGATGCGCTGCCCCACCTGCCAATAGAGCAGGGTCAATTCGGCGTTGACCGCTTTGGCGGCACGCTGCCGTGCGCAGTCGATCAGGGTGCGGATGTCGCTGAACAAGGGGGTGGGTTGTGACAACGTAACATTCATATGGCGCCCTCCATTTGAGAAGCACCTTGCAGGAACTGTCCAAGAACGAACCTCATCATGGAATTTGCTAGGCGAGCTCGGTGGAGATTGATGCGGTTAACAAGTTCCCTACATCCTACCGATTGGGTTCGCATGCACTGACCTCCATGGAGATTTCGGATTGGGGTAGAAAACAGCTTTTTAGCCTAAAATGGCAGCCGTAAATTGAAAAGGTGGCTCAAGTTGGCTGATTCTACCATCTCGAGGTCTGGGCAACAATACCCTATCTGCTTATTTTTATACTGATATTCCTTGTATGCCGGTTCTTTTTGGTGTCGACGTCCGAGTACTTCGCCGCTGTGGCGGGGCTGGAATGGCGCAGCACCTCCTGGACGACCCTCAGATCTTTGGTTTCCCGGTAGATCAGGTGCCCACAGGTATGGCGCAGGGCGTGGCAGCTCACACCCTCCCGTTTCACCCCCGCCGACACAAAATACTTGTCCACTATCCCGTTCAGTCCGATCCTCGAAAGTCGGCGCCTGGGCGTGTTACCTTTGTCGATTGAGGCGAACAGCGGCTCTGCGCCCTCGATGTCCACCGGCATTTTACCGCGGGCATCCAGATAATCGCCGATCATGGCGATGGTGTCCTCCCGGGGATAAATGTAACTGTCCTTCCCCTTGCCGTGAACCAAGATCTTGGCCTCGGCCGGATCGCTCAGGTGCACCAGGTCGCAGACGTTCATCCTGACGATCTCGACCCGGCGCAGCCCCTCCACGGTCATCAGCATCAGCATGGAGCGGTCGCGCTGGGACCTGAGGGTGTTGTCGGGGATTGCCCGGAACAGGAGCTCGGCTTCGCCGGCCGTTAGGTGCTTGGTTTTTTCATAGGCGGATCGGTCCCGGGGGGCCTTGATCCCGGCGACCGGGTTTTCCGCGAGAAGCCGCCGGTCCACCGCCGCCTGATAGAAACGGCGAATTGTCGTCAGCTTCAAGGAAATTGTCGAATGCTTGGCGCCGCGATCGACCAGGGACCCTCGGAATTTTTTTAAATCGTCAGCTTTCGCATCCGCCGGCGCCACCCCCTGGACCTTGCACCAGGTGAACCACTGCCGGATCTGGGAGAGATAGGTCTTGATGGTGTCCTCGCGTGCATCGCCGTTTGCCACATCCAACCGGAACCATTCCGCCGCCGCTTTGATGACATCGGTGGTCTGGATGAGAGCTGAATCTGTCGGATCGAATTGCACTTGCGGTAAAATTTCCAAAAGTATCTCCGGAACAGATTCTGTCAGCACTTTTCGTGGCAAAATTCTTATAACAGTTTTTCTCTCTGATTACCATACATAAGGATGATTATGCATGGTAATAAGTGGGCAAATACCGGGCCTGAAATTACCTGGACTGACTGACGAAAATCGTGGTGTCGGGGTTTTTTGGGAGAATTTTGATAGCTGCCAGTCATGCGGATATCAAATTCGTCTTGTAGTCGTACTTCGCGAGCCGCGATGGGGATCTCTTGCCTGATGTCCAACCTCGACAGAAAGTCAACTCGCTATCCACAATTTTTGCGGACAACTGCCCGTCATCTAGTGATAACCATGCTCCTACAGGGTGTTTAGCTGAACGCTCAAATAACAGGCATGCACCCGTCGAGAGACGGTCCCATCGACATGCCCTGTGGAAGGTGCAGCGGCATGCCGTATCTGATTTCCTCCATCTGACCTTTAGTGCGCCGTCCTCGTTGGTTTTCGCGTTTTCGTTTACCCCTTCGGAGTCAAGCCAAAATTGGACCTCCATAATTGCCCTGTAGAGGGACTTTTCGTCTAGCCCCTTACCGTGGCATCCCCTCCATTTCCCGAAGATTACCGCAGGCACTCCAAAACAGGGCAGCTAAGCTCGAGGTTCCTGCATGTTTTGCTGTCCCGTCGGCGAGACCTTGATGTTATGCCGTGCTATGGATTTTTCGAGGGAGGTGAGCATATAAAAGCCAATGTGTTTCAATGAGTGGTGTGGGACCTGCACCGCACCCGACATCACGCAACAAATAATTGCTTTTCCCGCCATAGCCAGTCTCTTGTCAAGATTGCACCCCTTATACGTCTTGCCCCCAAATCGCACTGAACGTCCCCCACGCCATTCTCCCTTTGGTTAGTCGTCCAGCCTGTATTAGCCAAAAAAGTGTCTGCCCTCGCAGGCATACTATATATAGATCAGCGCCAAGTAAACTCCCGATCCGAGTAAGAATTGCAGTTGGCGTTGTTGGCGTTGATCGAAACACAAGGGGGAGGGTTGTTTCCCGTATACATGGAGCGCGGCAGTGCACCGACACTTTTAGGAGAGAATGCGCCCGCCACCTCTGTTGAGGAGGAGTCAAAAAGTCTGAAAACACAAAAAAAAGTGTCTGCCCTCTCGGGCATAGTAGATAACGAAGGGAATTTATCCAACCGCCAACATCAAGGAGAATCGAGATGAACACAAGTTTAGAGACCATGGATGATCAGGCACTATTGGAACGCAAAGCGCTGCTCCTGCGCATGCTGGAATCTGCTTCCACACAGGAAGAAAATGTAGGGGTCAAGGAACCGGAGATCATCCCCGATCGGGAAGTATCCAACATGTCCGCCGACGAGGTCGTGCAGACAGTCCATATCGGGAACCGTATGAACCTGGCGACCACCAGCCTCCACGACTTTCGCACGTTATTCTTCCAGAAGGGCAACCTGCCGGAGTACCAGCGGTTGCTGGACGAGTACCAGAGCGCCCTGGACGACGCACTCAACGCCGATACCCTGACAAGTGAACTCGTCATGGCAGCCGACGAAGCCCGCAGGAGTCTTAACAGGTTCAGGAACAGGGTCTCGGTCGCAAAGAAGGCTGTCACCACGGCGCAGAATCAATTCTATGAAGCGCAAAGAGCTCTAGCCGAAGAAATGGAGCGATTGTCCACAGCAAAGAAAGACTACGAGGGCGCACAGTTGAAGGTCATCGAGACGATCCGCAAATCGGAAGAGGCGAACTCCCGAGCAGACAGCGCGGCGTTCAGATCTATCGCGCTGGCCAACAAGGCAAACCGCTACCTGCTAGACCAGGAGATCATCGAAGCCGAGAGAGCCATGGCCGAATCCACGGGCAAGGCTAACGTTTTAGCAGGCAACTTTTCGACACTCAAAGAGCTGGAGACGGCCAAGCACGCGTTCAAAGTACAGTTCGTGTTCAGAACTGAATCGGAACTGGCTCGGCGCCAAGCGGCAGTCAGTGTTACCGCTCCGGATGTCTCCGCCTCTACCACCGAGGTTCCGGCCAATGAACCCGCCGTTGCGGAAGTCACCCATGAAGAGTCGATTTTCACCGAAGGAGACGGGTTCGCGGAGATTACCGAAGATGCGGCGCCTGCCGAGGCGCAGGTCGCACCCCAAAAGGTCCGCAGGGGAAGATGCAAGTCTTTCTCCCTCAAGAAAATGGGGCTCGCCATGGCCGCAATCGCCGGCGTCTGGTTCTTCCTGGGGCAGGGCCACAGCGAGAGACCGGGGCATGAAGACGCGGAACACTCAACTGCTGATGCTTTCACACCCAGGGCTGTCACTCAAGGGCCAATACCTGTTCCAGTCCAAAAGCCGATGTCCAGCACCTCGGTGGTGAGCGTACTGGTTGCGCCCGTTCAGCCGCCGGTCTCCAAGGCGGTTGAAGTTAAACCGCCTCTTAAACAGGTAACCGTTCAAAAAGCAATGGTCGTCAAGCCGGTCTCCGCTGCCCCCAAAACACCGGTAGTCGAGCTGGAAGCACCGAGCCCCTACGTAAAGCGTCAGGCTGCTGTCCATCATGCCCTCACGTTTGTTGCTAAGAGCGCGATCCAGAAACCAGCCGTGAAAGTCGCGGTGATCCAGGAACCAGTACAGGTCGTGAAAATGGCCCTAGTTCAACCGGGTGATGACGACGAAATCTCGCGCCTCGAGCCCACGGAAGAGGTCTCCATAAACAAAGTGGTTGATCAATTCGTGACCAACGGCCAGGAAATCGCACTACTAAAGGAGCAACTGGATGAGAGCCAGAAGGCCCTCCGTGCGCTCAGTGACAAAGTTAGCACCCTTTTGGACAGCACGCCCCCTTAGAACAATCCCAAACACGAATATTTCGGCGAGAGGAAGCGCCGAAGCTTGGTCTCCAGGCTCTGGTCAACGAGCCCGAGATCGGCTCCTGTTGAGATAAAAAAAACTCTGCAAACGAGATTCGCAAGAACGTTGAAAGGAGAATTAATTGGAAAAGGTTTTTAAAATAAGAGAGATACAAATTTTTTGGGAGGAAATCAACAGAAGGCTCCCAGCGGAGGAGGAATGTGCATACCGACTAGCAGGCATGCAAGGTTGGGTAAAAACAAACCAAAAAAATCCCGTTTATGCAGATTTAATTAAGCTTTTTTTGGCCTACTACGATGATGAGCCGCTCACTCCCTCGATGGCTGGAAACCGGTCAGTTGTCATTCCTAGATCCAGTGTTTTCAGTTTGAAGACTCTGTTGCTGTCGGTCCCCCTATATGAGCACATTTTGCTGTGCGGCAGAATTTACCTCGGCCAAGCTGAAAAAATAATGACCACTACAAAAAATTGGGGGCTTAGCTGTGTTTGGGCAATTTTGGTCTGTGTAATAGCACACGATTTGGGAAAACTCCGCCGCTTGCGGCCTAAACCTCCCGAGAAATACCGCACTGAGCGTCATCCCGACTACGCAGCTTGGGAGATGGGAATAGTCATCGACCCAAAATATGGGAAAGTCAAGCAAACACTAATCAATGCTGTTTTGAGCCATCATGGAGTCCTTAATAAGGATCTCGAAAAAAAAGGGAACTATATGGCCCTTGCTGTAATCGGAGTCGATCGGCTCGCTCGGCAGATGGAAACAGAAGATGGGGCGTATCTTATGACTCTGAAGGCAGTAAAAAATACTGGGTTATTAGAATGAATACCCATTACGCCCTTTGAAATGTCCGGTCGGACTTGAGAGGTAATTCGTCGCCGTAAAAGCGATGTGGAAGCCACCGTATGGATTCCTTGGTGGGAATACGACAGCAGCGAGACGAATTAGAGTGTCCAATCCAATCTTTAATATTCGCTTTATTAGGCAGGAACATTGACAGTAAAAAACAACAAAGGAGAAGGCTATGGCTGGTGGTAACTACGATAAATTTAAGACTAGGATTGAGGGCTTGGAAAGGGACCGGAGTATGACCAGAAAGGGGGTGAAGCCTCGCTTCGTTGCGGTACCTAAAACTCCTGAGGTGACTCAGAGTATTATTGATGCCGCTGCCGCCTCGAGGGTTCCCCAGTATGCCATTAAAAATTTGATCGTAATCGGCGTACTTGATCCAGATTTACGCGGAGAGCATGACCGTCACACTATAGAAAATGTGCTACCAAGACTTGTGAAAAACAAGGTCTGGCTGAGCGCATCGCTGCCGAAACTGGGGAACACCACAATGCAGTTAGAGTTTGTCAAATCGTTAAAAGAGGTCAATCCTTTCGCCAATGCACTGCGCAAGTTTATGGAAACCAAATATGACAAGGGAGAATCGCTGAATATCCGCAGCATCGTGAAGGAATTTAGGATGAGGGGTGGTAATTTCGCCAGTCACGCTAAACAAAAATCCGACGAAGATCTAATGGAACAGATCGCCAAAATAAAAAACAAGATCTTCTCTGCTGCAGCACGCAACGACAGGAAGGAGGCGGAAAATAATGGTGATCTTGAGTCCAAAATCGAATTTCTGCGTAAACAACTCATTTCTTGTGGCGAAAAGGTCTCCCCGGCACAGGGGACACACCTCCAGCTTGCCGTTTCACAGGAAAGAGTAACTACCTATAATCAGAGGACAATCATAGGTAAGTTGAAGCAGTTGGGACAGTTGCAACCGTCGCTTTTGACTGAAAAAAAGCGGGAGCTCCGAGATCTGTCCACAATAGCTCTTCAGGCGATGGCATTTCATTGCCCTGGTTATACGGTGAGCGACACAGAATGGATGGTCCAGCGCTACGGTGAACGTACCATCGCCATTCTGAATGCCCAGTCCGCTGGGCGTGCAGCTGCTGGCGAAGAAAAGTGTACTTTTCTGGATCAAGTTCTTTTAAAGATTTGGTTCGTCAGGAAAGTGGCGGCCGAATGCAATTTAGACTTGACCAACCCATCGAGGGTTACTATTGAAGTCCTTCATTCTAGGCTTACGCAGTTGGGGGCGAACGAGGAAGATCTTTTGGCGCAAGTAACCTTGTTATTGGAGGGTCTTCCCAATATGGCACAGGAGGCTTTGGACTGGACAATGAAATGGGTGGAAGCTCAAGATCAGATACCTTTCTAAGGCGTTTGATTTCAAAGTCGCTTTGTTGAGGTCCCAAGGGGCCGACAGCTTTCTCGTGGATATGGTGCGAAGGGGCAAGAGCTTTAAGGGACCGCTATGGGTGATCGGCCAGGGATTTACCTCGCGACTAAGGGACGATGCAGGGTGCTGGTTGCCTGCTGGGGGAGGAACCCTGCCGAGGCGACGATTCCCAAAGGGGGAAGAACCGCGCAGCAGCAAAGGGTGAAACGACTACAACAGGCCAAATGTGTGCGCCGATTCCGGATCATCAATCGAATATTCATGCAAAGAAAAAGAGGAGCCTTTATTGGATCATTAGGAACGGTGAAGGAATAGACCAAGAGCAACAAGGTATTCAGAGGCAAAAAGGGAGGGATCACAATGGCACAAATAAAATTTGTTGTTACGAGGAAGTGCGGCCACTCGCAAATTTATACAACATATTTCCCTGAAGAGCGCGAAAAAATAACCATTAAGGCCGCAAAGAAGCTTTGCCTTGACTGTTCGTTGCTCGAGTCAGCAGCTAAATATTCCAAAAGGGCTGCCGAAATTGAAGAGGCCACCGCCGCCAACGAGGCCGCCGGGTATCCTTTTCTCTCCGGCAGCGGTCGGGACATTGAGAAAGCTGAGTTGATTCGCCACAATACGTTGCGAAGAGCCGATGAAGTGGCGGAAAAGTGGCGGGCAATAGCCCTAGCGGAGGCCGGAACAGATCGCGCAATGCTAGGCAATTCAATTCTCGCAGTGATCTCCCGGTTGAAAAGCAGCGACTCCGCCAGTAAATGGGTACGGTACAAGACGGATTGCCAAAATTTCGTTGAGTGGTTGAGGTATCATTGCCGGCCCGGAACCTCGCGGAGTTCACAGGAAAAACTTACTGCAAAACATCTTGATTCACTTTGCCTTTATATGGCCTTCCGTAAGGAGAGGGGGTCGTCTTGACCATCAGGCGAATCATCTCGGTCACTCTCTCTTGGTCCGTGACGGATAGTCCAATGAACAGGCGCACAAGCTCACAAATCTTCTCGTGTTGGAGGAGATCCGCGATTTCTGACTCATCGCTTCTACCAAGGATGTAGTCGGTGCTGGCATCCAGGATATCGGCCAATTTCACCAATGCGTCAGCGCTCGGTTTCCTGTCACCAGCGAAAAACTGGGTAATCGCTGAGCGCGCAAGGTCTGCCTGGTCTGCGAGTTCTGACGAGCTAAGCCCTTTTTGCTCCATGAGTCCCCGGACACGAGTGGCAAAAATTCTGGTGTCAACGACTACTGAGCGCTTGTGTTTGTTTGTTTTTGTTTTGTCCATGATGTTTGTATACCAGATTCCTTGGATATGTATCAAGAGCTTATTCACAGTAGTGAATTTTTCGCTTGCAATTCACACCTATGAATTGTATGATTTATAAAGGTGAAGCAATGCGAGAGGATGAAACCTCAACTGAAGGAGAAACATGACCCTGTACATCAGAGAAAGAAAATGTGGCTATACATGAAAAGTCGGAGCGTGCCACCGCCAGCTAGGAACGGACCCAGTTTGTACAAAAAAACGGAGCCCACCTCATCTTCTGACACGGGAGAATGTGAGAGTGTTCTACACGATCTGTAGGTAGTGACGAACCAAAGGACATTGATGAGCAACGACATTGAAAAAAGAGTTTGAGCGACTGGGGCTGGGGCGGAAGCCTGAACCAGTGGTAAAGCCAGTTGAGCCAATTGAAAGGACGCAACCCATGCAGTATAAAATAATTCAGAGCACAGATCCCCAGGAAGTGGTGGACAAAGTGGGTGAAAATTTAGCTAAGGGATGGCGACCACTGGGTGGTATAGCGATTACTTGCCCATACCCAGGGTCAATACCATTATATAAATATGTTCAAGCACTTGTAAGAGGCCAGCCTTTTTTATAGCCAACCGGCCAGACGTGCGCCCTGCCTTGGCGCCCTGGACGCAGCAGTGGCGGGTGGAATGCTCGTGAACCTGACAGCCTATTCGTGGATTCTGATTCTACCTTCGGATGCGGCGCATCTCCTGTTCCCAGCGGATGTTTTGGCCGAGGACCTTCTTTCTGCTTGCTCTGTTGCTCGGTCATGGATTATTGGAATGTTCCGATAGCCCCCATGTACTGCGGTTGCAATTGGGGATGAAGATTGGGAAAGTCGTGACTTTTTCGATATATTCGCTGACTCCGATAATTACTCTGGGTACGGCGCCTCTCCTGTTTGGTGCGGATGCACCTATGCAATGGAATTGACCGGCCTTTCTGGTATCAGCGAACCTTATTCGGATATCATGTGACTATGCGACCTAACAACCAAACGAGGTAAGAATGACCCCCTTGCAACTGCTGTCCATTAACATCAGCGACAAATTACACGTGACGTCTCGCACCCTGGATCCAAGTGAAATTCTAAGTCTCGAAAGTAACTTTCTCAATACAGGCAATTCGATCCGGAAGATGATCACCTTCCCCCTGCCGGTGCCTCGATGGTCCCTACAGTCGATGATTGCCGACTGCAAAGTGCAGACATGGAGTTGGGAGCGTGAAGGGAATCTAACGTTCCTAGTGCTGCTCCCTGAAGAAATTCAGGGTAACATACTAAAAGGAAAGGTCTCTTATCTGAACAGCCAAGCCGATAATGCAGGTAAATTCTATTTGGCTGAAAATGATCGAGTATTTTACCAATTCAGTCAAACCATTTTTTGTAAAGGGGAAGTTGAGGATGACGGACGCGTGGTTAACATTCACCAGGCAAGGGCTGCAAAGGAAGCGGCTAACCACCTTATTTTATACAGCATCGGGAACGTAGTGGCGGACTTATCGCGAAGCCTGCACCTTGTCGGCGCAGACTGCATACGGCTGGACGAGGCAGGAGGGTGGCTCGATGTCGAGTTTTGACGAGCGGATAGTCGCTTGCCGGTCTTGTTCTTTTTCTCCGTCCCTGGGGCCGTATATCTGTTTGGTGACCGCACTGGCCTGTTTAGCAAAATGGCTGGGTCTGTGAAATAAAAATTATTAAGGCAATAGTCCAGGAACACGGCCTTGAAACGGCCCTCCAGTTCCTGTCCCGGATTTGCCAGGCAGACGGGTATGCCGCCAAATTCACCAAAGAGGATTACCAACAAAGACTAACGAGGTGGCAAGTGTCTAAATTTATGCTGAAATTGCTAACAAAATTCGCAGTTGTATGCTTGATCGTCGTCCCGGTATCGTGGTTCCTATATTCAATCGGACAAGTAGACGCTCAGGCTCCCGATAGCGGCTGGATCTGCGTCAGCTTTTTCTGGGGGTTCATGGCTTTTGTGATTGGCGCCTATCAACTGTTTGTATTCGTGACATTCTTGCTCCGTAAGGCCCTTATTTTCCTGGGCATGAAGCCAGAAACTGCCGATGCGGAGTACGGCGGGCCGGGGTATGGGTGGTGGTGGCGGTGACCCGGGAAGATCCGGAGCTAATAACGCATGATAATACGGATTGAGTCAAGGAGTTAAAGTGGTATTTAAATTGTTTGCAAAATTCGTGGTTGCTGGAGCGATCTTTGCGGTTCCGATGCTTCTGCTCCGTGCCGTGGACGTAGAGTGGGCAAAGGGGTTCTTTTTTTGGGGTTTCATGGCCTTCGTCGTCGGTTGCTACTGGCTCTTCATTGGCGCTTCGTGGCTGCTCCGGAAGGCCCTTATTTTCCTGGGTATGTCGCCTGCGACGGCGGATATGGACTGCGGCTCGCCGGGATATGGGTGGTGGCATTGATGACCCGGGGACAAGAAATAAGTGCTAAAAGGAGGTTCCTTACGGCCCTGTATTCCGAAGAGGTGTTCCAAGGCCGCACGGTACGACAGGAAAGGCCTCACTGCTGCGGCAAGGATATCAACCTGTTAGACAACAAAGTTATTTTTAGAGAGTTGACGGTCGGCTCCAGGAGGTTTCACCTCTTGGAGCCGGTCTGCCCGCTCTGCGGCAAGAGAGTTGAGGCGGTATATCACTTAATGATATAATTAAACTCAATTCTCGGCAGAGACCACTGAACCGCTGGATTCTATCTCACCTGCGGTTACAAAATCGCCGCCGCGACTATCACTGCGCGCCTCGGTAGTTCCATGCGACAGGTAATGTCATTTTTGAAGAGGTGCCCCCGGCACCTGCAGATCCGGAATGGGCAGAGGTGAAAAAATGAGAGCCGCACTCTACGCCAGAGTTTCAACCACGGACAAGGGTCAGGACGTGAATCTGCAATTGAATGAGCTTCGAGAATTCGCATCTAGGCGGGAGTTCGAGTTCACTGAATACATAGACCAGGGGGTATCTGGGGCGAAGGCGAAGCGTCCTGCCCTAGACGACTTGGTTAAGGCCGCGAAGTCGAGGAAGATAGATGTGGTCATCGTCTGGAAGCTCGACAGGCTGGGGCGCAGCCTAGTCCACCTCCTTCACCTACTCAACGAGTTCCAGGACCTAGGGGTTGCGTTCATCTCGTTGAGAGAGCAAATCGACATGACCACAGCTGCCGGTAAGCTCATGGCGCACCTCCTGGGCGCCTTTGCGGAGTTTGAGCGAGGTATAATCCAAGAGAGGGTAAAGGCCGGGATTGCAAACGCCAGGTCGAAAGGCCGGCAGATCGGGAGAAAAAAGGTCCCGGAATCGACCATCAGGAAGATCATCGAGCTGCACAACGATGGTTTGTCTTTGCGTGGCGTGGCAAAAAAAGCCAAGGCCAGCCTCTCCGTGGTGCAACGGGCAGTCGGGGAGTACAAGGCTGGGGCGCTGGATAGGGACGGATTGAAGAGGGCACCCCTGTCCCCTGAAGTCTTTGAAAATCCTGCGGTTAAAGTTCCGGTGTATTCTTTAAACGCCCTGGTGTCGGGGATAACCCCTAAGAATAGGCGCGACTTCGCAGATACCGACTTCGGTAAACCCGTTGGGAAGGAGATGTTATGACTGTTATCGCCGTCGGCTGAACGATGATCATTATTTTTGGTGGTTTGCTGTTGTGGGTACTCCGGGATGAGCGTAAGAAGAAGGCCCATAAATAAGCCAATCTGCACACGGTCGTAGCCGATCTAGTTCCGCCCGCAGTTTTCCAATCACGAAGTCCTGCCGGGCGGTAGATTGGTCAGCCACGTGCTTTCCTACGGCCACCATCGCCCTGTCGATAACCCCGTCTATATCATCACCGTTTTTCATCTTCCCTCCAAGACTATTTATATCACAAAAGGGGTGTTCCAAAAACCCCCTCAAAATCGCCTCACCTGAAGCCCCTTTTTGCGGGGCTTCAACTTTTCCATTTTGAGTGTTCCAGAAAGAACTCTTTTTGGTACACTTGCCTTTTAATTTTTATGCCTTCATAAGACGAAAAATGGCCGCTCCCGAAGAAGCGGCCATTTTATCATCAAAAGAAACGAGTTATTACTTTGCAGCCGGAGCTGCTTCCGGCATAGTGGTGGTTTCTTCTTTTTTCATGGTCTTTTTGACTTTTTTGCCCTTCTTGGTGGTTTTCTTTTTCTTCGTCATTTTCTTCTCTACCTTGGCACCGGCGGGGGCAGTGGTGGTGGATTCGGTTTTCATTTCTGAGTTTGCCGGCTCCGCGGCACAGACAATACCTGCGAAAGAAACGGCAACAAGAGCGGCTACGATGCTGGAAAGAATTTTTTTCATTTGGTAAATCCTCCTGAGAGTTAAATTAAAGCTATGCCAATTCAAAGCACTTAATGTGCCAATATCCCGTTTCTCTAACATCCTTAAATATCGAGTGCTTTATCCTACGTCATTTTTATCCAGCTTGAAGGACACCTGAAATGAGCTAGGCTTCGCCTCATTTGAGGCACACAACTGAAAAACCATAAATCTGGTAGGAGATGGCCTTAATCCTTACTTGACTTACTTCGACCTTCGCTGTTACCGGCTCGCCCATTGGAAAATCAATTCCAGTGCCTCAGGCGATGATATTGAAAATAATCAAGGTGCCTGCTACATGAGCCTTCCTCCACCGATGCGATACTGAAAAAATGCTATCAGGTTGAATGTCTCTCCGGTGTACCCTTTGGGGAAGGAGCCGATCGGACCGAGCTGCTTCAGGCTCCGGGTCACCTCGTCGTCCAGGATTTGGCTCCCCGAGGTATCCAGGAGCGTGACATGAACGATTTCACCGCCTCTGTTAAAGGTGATCTTAACTGGCGTCACTCCCTCAATGCCCCGCTGGGCTGCCGCCTGAGGGTAATGCCAGACTCCATAAACCGCAGTCTCAAAGTGACGCAGGAAGGAGCCGAACTGGATGTCATCGGTGTTGAGAAACTTGGTCTCGCCGTCCTCGACTTCCGGCCCGTACTTCTTTCGGTAGCTCTCCTCCAGGCGCGCCATCTTCCCGGCGCTTGGGAAGAGAGCTGCACCGTCGGGAGCCGCTCCGGTTTTAGGTCTGAAAAGTCCCTCGCCTCGGGTAATTGGCACCTCACTGACATTGGGGAGGTGGCGAAGCTGCTCCTTTTGGCTCGGCACTGCTGATTGTTCCGGCGCTTTAGCCTGTCGTGGCTGCGGTGCTCTCTCGGACTGCTGCCGGATACGTTCGGTCTCATGGCTTCCCTTGGGGGCAGTTTCCCTGGCGACCCTCCGCGGCTTTTCGGCAGCTCTTTTGGTCTTTGGTTTGGGGCCCGGTGGCGTCGGTGGCGTCGGTGGCAGCTCGGGGAGATCGGTCAGATCCACCATGGTCGGTTCCTGAGCAGTTTTCGGCTTTTCGGGAAGGAACAGGACAAGCAGACCGAAGACCGCCATGTGGAAAAGGACGGAGAGGGCGATCAGGTAGAGGAACGTTTTTTCTACATTTTTATCTGTCATATATCTCAACCTGAAACGCTCAGGTGTTTAAGGTAAGTAACTATTCAGCACCCAGGTTGATCTTTGAGTTCCCCGCATTGCAAGGGGGGGTACAGGGGGATTTAGTCGAAACTAGCTGAATAGACATTAATTTTAAACACAGGCTGTAACCTGTCTCATCCCCTGTATATGTAGTTGTTGTCTACCGGCATGAGAATTGGCCACACCTCGGCGCCGTTGTCTGACCCAACCCGGGCCGGGATGCCCTAAGAGAAGGGAGTACTCACGACTAACGACAAGCACCAAGTAAGCTCCTCGGTATCAAACTCGAGCGTATAGTTGCTGTCCGCAGCTGAGACGGCGAAGCTGAGGATCTTCGCGGTGCCGAGGTGATGAGTCCAGGCAAGGTTGACCTTCTTAATGAATATACGGTCGGCCGCCGCGTTTTCTATCTGTTCGAACCAGACAGGCCTGATGTTGCCTGATTCGAAGACAGTGGCGACGCGGATCTCACCGGGGAGCATTCTATTTTGAACTATGGTTGCCATGGTGGCGATTATGAGCGAGCCGGGCCAAGGAAGCAAGGACGTTAATGCCCTTAGAGATCAAGATCACGGCACATTTTGCCCCGAGAAGGAACAGCATGTATGAGGTAACACGTACCGTCAAATAACATAAGGCTGATCAATTCTTCCTTGCGTGTGCAATGAGTAGTCAGCTATTATCCAACCGTTTGAAGGAGAACACAGATGGAAGTCAACCCGATTATTGAGAAAATTAAGAAGTTACTGGCCTTGGCTAACTCCAGCAATGAACACGAAGCGGCTCTGGCCGCAAGCCACGCTCAGCGGCTGTTGTCGGAGCATAACCTTGCCATGGCTGACATCGAAGCAGCGCACAAGCCGGACAAGGCCGATAAGGTGGAAGCAAGTGTATCCAAGACCCTGCCCAAATGGCTTCGTATTCTCAGCGCAGGTGTCAGTACTGCATTTGATTGTCAGGCAGTTCATTATCCGTCTACCGGTAAAATGGTGTTTATCGGCGTCGGTGCCGACGTTCAGATAGCAGCATATACCTTTGCCTACCTTGATAGGACCGCGAGGAAGCTTTGCACCAACTACATGAAGCACCAAGTCAGCGACACGCTTCCAAACCGCCACCGGGAATTAATGCGCCAGTCCTACTATCTGGGAGCTGTAACGACAATTAGCCAGCGGCTCCGCGAGCAGAAACAACAGACCCCGATTACACCAGGAGCGTTAGTGCCGGTAAAGGCGGGGCTAATTAAGAAGGCCATGGGCGACATCGGACCCACACGAACCGTCAGGAGCAGAAAGAGCTATATCGACTCACATGCTTACAATCAAGGGCAGGATGATGGTAAGCAAGTCGGCATCCAGCAGGGCATCGAGAATACTTCACATATTCGCAGCTCCATTGCCGGGTGACAAACTCCAACGCACCAGAGGATGGGGCGCACGTTTGGCCGTTCTGTGAATAGATCTGTTACCCTGCCGGCCTCCCCTGTTCACCTTCGAGGCTCATTGTTCACCGAGAGGACCGGGAGTGGCGACGTCGCCTTTTCCCTTTAAATCTCCAATACGACTAATGTGAACATAAGTGCTGGGACCCTATGGGTAACCAAACAGCGACTGAAACCGGGCATTCCCCCTGGGGTAGGCCTGGAGATTCGGAGGGCACAATGAGGGCATACGAAATCAATCTACGTGCACTTAACCACGGTGGCGGATGGAATCTGGTTCTTCTGGCAAATGTCCTCAAACAGTTGGGGGGACCTTCCCACCAAGCATTGACGGCTACTGTGTCGCAGATGGTGGAGGCAAAGCATGGGTGGAAAACTGGAGAGAGTAACCCGAGAGGATCAGCAACATGGTAAAAATTCCAACAGTTCACGACCTTCTGAAAGACCCCACGCTGTCATTCGCAGACTTCTGCTTTATCACAAATGCCCTGGAGCGCGGACATAGCGGGGACGAAATTTTGAAGATGCCAGAACTCGCCCACGTACGCGTAAAACTGGACCCGCAACACGGAGGAGAAGCAGACCTATGAACATGTTCAATCGCCCTACCCTTCCGGCGCAACGAGGCAAATTATGAGCACCGTCAACGGTTACAAATGGGTATTTACCGCCCGCTTTCGGAAAGGCTGCTTCGGTTGGCGATCTGAGCCAGCTATCTCCCGCATCAAGGAAGCTGTAGCGGAGGTTTGTAAAATAGCACGAAAGGATCAAATTTTGGGCGCCATGGGAGCGATTTTGTTCTTGGAGAAGCTTTCCCCAGCCCTTGAACATATCGACAGTTCTTCGGGAGCGATTGGCACGGCGGTCAACAATGCCATAGAAAAACTGGTGCCAGTTATAACCAAGGCGCCTGCAGATGATAAATTGCGACACCAATGGCTGGAACGTCTTTGGGAGGCTGTCCAGGAAGATCAGATGCCCTATATCGAAGAACTGACTAACCACTGGGGAGATCTTTGCGCTTCGTCCCGGATTGCGTCAATGTGGGCGGATAATCTGATCGGGACCTTACGAATGGCCTGGAGTAGTAATCAGGAGCTGCGCGGCCATTTCAAGGGAACCTCAGCCTGTCTCAGCGCAATGGTTAAGGCTGGGAGAAATGAAGAGATCCTAGGAGTTTGTCGGACTTTCCCGACGTAATGTGCTATACTCGCGCTACTTTAATGTAATGGTTTAAAGGAGTTGCGCAAGATGTCTCTCAAATTTATTGAAGTTGACCGGGAAACTCTGTATCTACTTCCGCCGTCAGTGCAAGATTGGTTGCCTGAACGGCACTTGGCTCGATTTGTTGTCGAGATAGTCGATCAACTTGATCTTCGTTCTTTAAAAAACTCATATGCTGGTCGAGGCTCTCAGCCATACAATCCTGAGATGCTGCTTGCTTTATTGTTTTATGGGT
>Ga0209123_1002205_pt1 | contig 17034 bp, 11 predicted proteins | sample BarGraIncu00431A_FD_184500 | JGI IMG/M metagenome (GOLD analysis project Ga0209123, IMG submission 184500) | Arctic peat soil microbial communities from Barrow, Alaska, USA - Barrow Graham LP Incubations 004-31A (SPAdes) (version 2) | ecosystem: Environmental > Terrestrial > Soil > Wetlands >... | reverse complement strand
AAGTTCTTCAGCAACTTGCACAGCAAGTTCTCTTGTTGGAGACATTACTATTGCTTGGATTTTACCGTTTGATTTTTCCATTCTGCTTAAGATTGGAGCACCAAAGGCTAATGTTTTACCAGTTCCTGTTTGAGCTTGACCTATAATATCAAAACCTTCTAGTACAACTGGAATAGCTTTTGCTTGAATATCAGATGGATATTCAAATTTCAAATCGGTTATTGCTTGGAGTACGGATTCGTTTAGTCCTAGTTCATTAAATTTGATTTTTTCCATTAATTAAAATTCCTCTTTCTTCTCATAAAGTATCAAATACATCTATTATTACAATAAACAAAACAATAAATATTAAACTAAAAAAGCAAATTAAAATTGCTTTTTATTATTATTTAAAAAAATTCCTCAAAATTGAGTTCTTTTCAATAATATAAATAAGAGGTAATCCAATTCCATAACAGCAGACTAATTCTCCCCATGCAACTTGCAGCATACAAAGTAAAAGGGGCATGTCCTTGACATATAAAAGCTTTAACAGTATGCCTATAACAAAGGCATTTACTACTACAGCTGGTAATGGAGCAAGTATTCTTTTGAACTTTAGTTTGCTCTTACCAATATAGTAAGTTAAAATTGCGGATATAAGTGTTGCAAGGGAACCGAAAACCATATCCATAATACCTAGTGGACTTATAATATTAGAAACTATACAACCTATTAGCAATCCTGGAATAGAAAAGGATGCAAAGTAAGGTAGGATAGTAAGCCCTTCAGCTATACGATATTGAACAACTCCAAAGCTGAAAAACGATAAGCTTAGAGTTAAAGCTGCATAAATAGCAGCCACCATTGCTGCAAAAACGATTTTTCTTATTTTTACAGACATAGTTCCTTCATTTAATTTAATATTCAATTTTGCGCCTCCATAGTTTTATTTTAAGACAGGATGGTTGCGAACTGTCTATGAGTATTTGACTCGAACTTTAATTCTAATATATATTTTGCAATTAGTCAATAGCTTTTGATGCATTTAGAAAATAAATGTGCTTTAAATTGCTTAAGATTATAGTCTAAAGAGGCAAAAAGTATGATATAGTTAAACTATATATGATTTTGCTTTGATGAAAGTGGATTTTTTTAAAATTTAAGGTGTAAATTACACTCTGAAGGTAGTAATATTATATTTTAAAATATATTAACATTGTACTTTAAAAGGTATTAATATTGTATTTTAGGATGATAATTAATAATATAGCTTTTGGTTAAAAGGAGAATATGATGATTAAAGAAATTTTTAATACAAAACAAACGGAATTAAGTAATGGGATAAAACTTATTACTATTAAAAAGGATAGTCAGATATCAGCAGTTCATGCTGGAGTAAATATAGGTTCGCTTTTTGAAGAAAAAGATGAAAAAGGAATAGCACACTTTATTGAACACATGCTATTTAAAGGTACGCAAATTAGGACTAATGAGAAGCTAAACAATGATTTAGAAAATTTAGGTGGAGAATATAATGCCTATACTGATTTCAATTCTACAGTATATAGTGCATCAGTTTTAAATGAGGAATTAGAGAATGCTATAATACTTATGGGGGATATGCTTTTAAACTCTACCTTCCCAATTGATGAAATTGAAAAGGAAAGGGGCGTTATATTATCTGAAATTAGAACAATTAATGATGATATTGAAGACCTAAGTTTTCAGAAAGTTAATGAAATAGCATTTAAATATAGTCCGCTTAGGGAAGATACAATTGGAAATGAACATATAATAAAAAATGTTACAAGGGAGCAACTTGTTGAGTTTTATAATAAATATTATTTGCCAAACAATTCATTTATATCTATTGTATCCCCATTTGAACATGAGGACATAATAAATATAGTAAGCAAATGTTTTGGTAATTGGGCTAAAAAGAAATTTGAAAAGAAAAAAATAATAGCTGAAAAACAACAATTCATAAAAAAAATATCATATAAAAAAGAAATTGAGCAAAGCACAATACTTTACTTATATACATTTAATGGATTATCTAAAGAAGAGGAATTAGCACTAAGAATATTAAATTTTAAATTTGGTGAAAGTTCTAATTCTATATTATTTAGAGAACTACGTGAGGAAAGAGGATTGTCCTATGATGTTTATACTCATTTAGATACTTCAAATAATGTTAAAACACTATACATTTATACATCGGTATCGGAAAAAAACGTTGATGAGGCTATTAATGTTATTGATACTGTAATTAAAGACATTGAAACTGAGAAAATAGTTTTCGATGATAATACAATATCCTTAATGAAGAAAATAATGAAAACTGCCATAGCATCAACACTTGAGGATTCTACAGATCTCTCAAACTATGTACTTCATCAGGCAATGGATAACGAAGATATATATCAATTTACTGATGATATGAAAAACATGGGAAATGTTAAAAGTAAGGATTTATATAATGTTTCTAGAAAAGTATTACAAAAACCAACAATTCACATATTTTTACCAGAAAAGAGAGGCTAATATTGAATAGTCTTATTACAAAAATTGAATTTCAAAAAAAGAACAAGGCTAGAGTTAACATCTATATGGATGGGGATTATGCTTTTGCATGTGATGCTCAACTTGTTTATATTCATAATATAACTAAAGGCAGAGCCATGGACAAGGAAAGTCTTTACAATATAGTTAATGAAGATAATTATATAAAAGGAAAAACTTGTGCACTTCATTTTTTAGAAAGAAGTTTTAAGTCAACAAAGCAAGTAATAGATAAATTAACCATGAAAGAATTTGATGTTAAAACTATAGATAGGGTAATGGATTTTTTAAGGCAGTATGATTTTATTGATGATAGTAAATTTATTCAATTATATATACAAGAGAAAATTAGATCTTGCGGAAAAAATAAGATTAAGTTTGCTCTATTGAAAAAATTTTTACCAAAAGAATTGATTAATGAGGAACTTAATAAAATAAATAATGAGCAGTTACTGGAAACAGCTTTTAAGTTAGCTAATAAAAAAATTATAACATTATCTAAGAGTGAAAAAGATAAAAGAAAACTATACAAAAAAACAGCGGATTACTTAGCCCGCACGGGATATGATTATGAGCTAATTAGAAAAGTTATGGATGAAATCGCAAGAGATGACAAGGAGGATGACCTAGTAGAAGGGATACCTCTGTCCAAAGGTGAGACAAATGAAGAGACATCTGAGGAAGATTATAATAAATTGTATGAACTAGCTAGTAAAAGGTACAATATATTAATAAGGTCTGATACTGAGAAAATAAAGATATATAAAAAACTTGGAGACTATCTTTTAAGAAGAGGTTTTAGGTGGGATCAAATTAAAAAAGTATTAAGAAATTTGATTAATGATGTGGACGATGAATAGATTCGAGGATTATTATAACTTTATTTTATGTCATATTCAAAATATAATAAGTCAAAGCAGCAAGATGTTACTAATGAAAGCAGGTGATAGGATTGTTTAGGGAACCCGTAAGTATAATTTTGTTATTATTATTTATATACCCAATAATTAGAGGATTTATATTTAAGTTTTCATCTGATTATTTAAAAGGATCTATTCAAGGAGTTTTTCAAAGCTTCTCTTTTCTATTTTCTTTGTGTTTGGGTATTTATTATACTAAAAAAATATTTATTCAACACGATGAAGCTCTGTATGAAAACATATATAAAAATATACCAGCAAAAGCAATAGAGTTTATTAATAGCAATCCATTGGTGGTTTATATATTACTTATGCCACTTGTGATTTTAATAATTTATAGTGTCATAACTTTTGTTGTTAATATGATTGCGCGTATTACTATTTATCCTTTATTTGATACTATAGAGAATAAGTTAAAGCAAAAGAGTATTTTATTTAATAGAATTGTAGGCGCAATATTTCAAGTGCCTAAAGCAATCTCTTACGTAATTGTTATTACCTTTATATTGAATTTTCTGTCACTTCTTAATATAGCAGGTACATACAATAAGTATTTGGAAGAATCACAAGCATATAATTATATATCAAAAGAAGTAGTCATTCCTCTTACTAATACGAAACTTGCTAAAAAACTTCCCAATATCGTTAATAATTCATTTACGATAGTTGTGAAAGAGCCTACGTCACCTTCGCCTAATGTACAAAATAATAAGAAGCAGGGTATTGTTTATTACAACGGCATTACACTAGATCAAGGAGTTAAGTCTAATGATGAGATAAACAAGTTTGCAATTAACCTAGTTCAAGGTAAAAGTGAAACTAAGGATAAGGCCCGGGCTATATATAATTGGGTAGGAAGTAAAATAGTTTATAGTGATGAAAAAGCAAATAGAGTATTAAATAATGATACACAAATGACCTCTGGAGCTATACCAACTTTTAATTCTAAAAGTGGGATATGCTTTGATTATGCATGTCTCTACGTTGCTATGTGCAGAGCTAACAATATAAAGGTGAGAATTATAACTGGTCAAGGATTTAATGGAAGTAATTGGGTTAGCCATGCTTGGAATCAAGTTTATATAGCAGATGAGAATAAATGGATTAACGTAGATCCTACATTTTTAATTGGAGGAGACTATTTTGATAGCAAAAGATTTAATGTAGACCATAAGCAAGAGAGTATAGCTGGAGAATGGTAAAAAAACAGCTCCCTAAAATTTAGGGGGCTGTTTTATAACTTTTTAATAATAAATTAATTGCTTTTTCGCAATCTTCATCATCATTATTTAGAGACCAAGCGGTATTAAAATAATATAATGCTTTTGGTTTGTTAAAACACATAGCATAGCAGTAAGCTAAGTTGAAAAAGTATTTGCTTTCACGGCGCAGGGATATAGCAGAATGAAATAAAGGTATAGCACTTTCGTATTTTTTTAAGTGAATAAAACACACTGCACTATTATAAAGTGCGCCAGCCTCATTATCTTTCATTTCAGCAGCCTTCTTATATAGAGATATTGCTCTATTGTAATCTTTAGTATTGTAGATGTCGTTAGCTTTTTGGAAATATTCCATTATTACCCTCCTTATAATTCTATGAAGAACTATAAATTTGTTATCCTAAAGCTCATGAAAATAAACTAGTTATTAGTTTGCTTTTAATTTAAATGAGACTAATAGGGACAGTACTACATTGAATAGATTATTCAATATAAATACTGTCCAAGGGTTTTAATTTATATACATTATAAGTAAAATTTCATTTGTTTTTAATTACTACTTTTCTTTCAATAAGTGCCACCACTTCATACATAAGGTAAGCTAAGATTGATAGTATAACTATACTCATCATTACCATATCTAGTTGAGAAACTTGTCCGCCATAAATTATTAAAAATCCTAAACCTTCTTTGGCTACTAAGAACTCACCCATGATTACACCTACCCATGATAGTCCTACGTTTATTTTAAGTGCAGAAATAAGAGTAGGAATAGATGCAGGAATAATTAGATTAATTAATATTTGAAGTTTTGTAGCTCCAAAAGTCTTTAAAAGCTTTATTTTATCTTCATCAACTTCTCTAAAGCCACCTAGTATGCTTATTATAGTTACAACTATTGATATTAAGAGAGCGATTACTATTATCGCTGTTATACCATTGCCTACCCAAAATATAATAATAGGTGCAAGAGCTACTTTAGGCAAAGCATTTAATACGATTATATATGGATCTAAGACTTTGGATACGAAATCGGACCACCATAAGAGTACTGCTATGAGGGCTCCTAAAATTGTTCCAAGCAAGAAACCTGTTATGGTTTCAAAACAAGTTACTGAGATATGAGTTAAAAGAGTTCCTTCATTATATACTTGTATAAATGATGTAAACATTTTCGAAGGTGTACTTGTTAGAAACGAATCTATCCAATTTAATCTGCCGGCTATTTCCCAAAGACTAAAAAATGTTATTAATATTATTATCCTTGTAAAAATAATAATGTGTTTTCTTCTTTTTACTTCTTTAATATATTTTTTTTGTTCATCACTTTGAATTAGCATTATTATTCAACTCCTTCCAAATTTCATTGAAGTAAATACTGAAATTTGGAGCTTCTCTACGTTTTAAAGGATAAGAAAAGTTTTTACCAAATTCTAGTGTTATGTGTTTAACAATTACTGCAGGGCGTTTAGAAAGGATAATAATTTCATCTGACATAGCGATGGCTTCTGCAATGTCATGTGTTACCATTATTGTAGTCTTTTTTTCTTTTTTTATAATTTCATAAACCTCATCACTAATGTTTAATCTAGTTTGATAGTCTAAAGCTGAAAAAGGTTCATCTAAAAGAAGCAATTCAGGACTTAAAGCTAAGGTCCTAATTAAAGCAACCCTTTGCCTCATACCTCCGGATAATTCTCTAGGGTGATGATCCCTAAATTCCCAAAGATTATAACTTATTAAAAGATTTTTTACTATTTCCTTATTGGCATCAGTAATAGAGTGGTTAATTTTAAGACCTAGAAGTACATTGTCCCATATGGTTAGCCAGTCAAACAGTTGATCCTTTTGAAACATATAACCAATTTTTAAAAAACTTGAGCTATCAGCACTACTATTAATTATAATTTCTCCAGATGATGGAGAAATTAAGCCTGCTATTATATTTAATAGTGTAGATTTTCCGCAACCGGAAGGTCCTACAATACTTAAGAAGTGACCTTCTTGTACACCAAAGGAGATATCCGCTAAAGCAGGGGTTTCTGCAGTTAGAGAATGGTAGTTCATACATATATTATTAATTTCTACTTTATTCACTTGATCATCCCCTTAAAGTTATAGTTTAGTATATGAGGGATTATAATGTATTGTTAACGAACATTCTAGAAGATGATGATAATTGGTAATAAATCAAAAATATAAGTCTTGAGTATTTTTATAGAAATATAAAATAATTTACAATAGTTTCTAAAACAATAAAATAAAAATAGGTTGAAAATATCATATTTATTGAGTTATAATGTAGTATGATTGTTGTTCAATCTTCAATAAACTTGTTGACATATGGCAAATATATGAATAAATGTATTTGGAAGGGAAATAACCATAGAAAAATATAGATTATCGAATAAATTAAGTTTTGAAGAATATAGATATATAAATAATTAGGTTATTTATTAAAGTATTAAATTACTGAATTATTAAATTATTATATAATTAAATATTAGACGTAAATGTAACAAAAAATCGATATTATAATAGATTTAAGTAACAAAAATAAATCGAACTTGCGAGGAAAGAGAAGATAATTATGAAAAAAATATTACATGTTGGGTTAGATGTAGGGTCTACTACTGTTAAGATAGTGGTTTTAGATGAGCAAGATAAAACGATTTATAGTAAATATCAGAGGCATTTTTCAGATATTAAAAGTACAATTGCAGAGCTTTTACTTGAGGCTTATAATAATTTTTGCGAAGCAAATATTACTATAGCAGTAACGGGATCTGGTGGACTAGCTTTATCAAAGTGGATGAATATTCCGTTTATTCAAGAAGTAATAGCAAGCACTTATGCAATAGAAAATATTATACCAAGAACTAATGTAGCTATAGAACTAGGTGGAGAAGATGCAAAAATCATTTATTTTGATGGTGGAATAGATCAAAGAATGAATGGAACTTGTGCTGGTGGTACTGGAGCATTTATTGATCAGATGGCATCACTTCTTCAAACTGACGCAACGGGACTTAATGATCTTGCAAAAAACTATAAGACTATATATCCAATCGCTGCTAGGTGTGGCGTTTTTGCAAAAACTGATATTCAACCGTTATTAAATGAAGGTGCTGCAAAAGAGGATATTGCTGTATCGGTCTTTCAGTCAGTAGTTAACCAAACTATTAGTGGGCTTGCTTGTGGTAGACCAATTAGAGGGAATGTTGCATTTTTAGGTGGACCATTGTTCTTCTTGTCAGAACTTCGAAAAAGGTTTATCGAAACTTTAAAACTTACAGAGGATCAAGTTATTTTTCCAAGTAATTCTCAGTTATTTGTAGCAGTAGGCGCAGCAATGTCTTCAAAAGATAATAAAATTATTTCCTTTGAAGATTTAAAAAATTTGCTTCCTAAACTTATGGAAGCCACAAGTAATGATGTTCGTAGATTTAGTCCTCTATTTGCAGATGATAATGAGCTACAAGCTTTTAATGAAAGGCAAAGCAAGTATAAGGCTAAAAGACGTGAACTTGAAGGGTATACTGGGAATTGTTATTTAGGAATAGATGCTGGTTCTACAACAACTAAAGCTACACTTATAGATGATGAAGGTGCGATTTTATACTCTTATTATGGGAGTAATGAAGGTAATCCATTAACATTAGTTAGAAAGATATTAAAGCATATATATTCAATAATTTCTAAAGAAGTAACTATTTTGAACTCTGCTGTAACAGGTTATGGCGAAAAATTAATAATGGCGGCATTAAAAGTAGACATTGGGGAAATTGAGACCATAGCTCATTACAAGGCAGCAGAATCTTTTATGCCTGGAGTTGATTTTATATTAGACATTGGTGGCCAGGATATGAAATGTCTAAAAATAAAAGATGGAGTAATAGATAGTATAATGCTAAATGAAGCTTGTTCATCTGGTTGTGGTTCGTTTATAGAGACATTTGCTAACTCTTTAAATATGGAAGTGGCAAAGTTTGCAGAGGTTGCACTGCAAGCTAAAAGCCCAGTTGACTTAGGTTCAAGATGTACTGTATTTATGAATTCAAGAGTTAAGCAGGCCCAGAAAGAAGGGGCATCTGTAGGGGATATATCAGCAGGACTTTCTTATTCGGTAATAAAAAATGCACTACTTAAAGTTATTAAAATAAGAGATCCAAAAGACATGGGTAAAAAAATAATAGTTCAAGGGGGGACTTTTTATAATAGTGCGGTACTTCGTGCTTTTGAAATTGTTTCAGGTAGAGAGGCTGTAAGACCAGATATTGCAGGTCTAATGGGTGCATTTGGTGCATCACTTATTGCAAAAGAAAGATATGTTAAAGGTGCTAAGTCTACATTATTATCAGTAGATGAATTAGATAACTTAGTTATCGAGACGACCATGGGAAGATGTAAAAACTGTGCTAACCAATGCGTTCTTACAATTAATAAGTTTGATAATGATCGACAATTTATATCTGGTAATAGGTGTGAAAAGGCGCTTGGTCTTAGTAATAAAAAAGAGGAAATACCTAATGTTTATGACTATAAATATAAAAGAATATTTAATTATATACCATTAAAAAAAGAAGAAGCGACAAGAGGAACAATAGGGATTCCAAGAGTGCTTAATCTATATGAAAATTATCCGTTTTGGTTTACTTTCTTTACAAATTTAGGGTTTAGAGTTGAGATATCACAAAGATCATCTAAAAAAGTATACGAAATGGGAATAGAGACAATCCCATCTGAGTCTGCTTGTTATCCTGCAAAAATTGCACATGGACATATAATGAGCCTTATAAATAAGGGCATAGATTTAATATTTTATCCTTGCATTCCATATGAGAAAAAAGAGCAGAAAGATGCGGATGATCATTATAATTGTCCTATAGTAACTTCATATCCTGAGGTAATAAAAAATAATATGGATATATTAAATGAAAGAAATGTTAGGTTCCTTAATCCATTTATTTCTTTAGATAACAAAAAGGCACTAGATAAGAGATTGGCAGATGAACTAGTTAGTTTTGGAATTACCAAAAAAGAAGTTGAAAGAGCAGCTGAAATGGCATGGACTGAAGATGAAAAGGTTAAGTTAGATATTAGGAATAAAGGCGAGGAAGTCTTAGAATATATTAGGCGTACGGGAAAAAGGGGTATAGTGCTGGCTGGAAGGCCTTATCATATAGATCCAGAAATTAATCATGGAATTCCTAGCGTAATTACCGATTTTGATATGCCTGTACTTACAGAAGATTCTGTGGCTCATTTAGGTGCTATTGAAAGACCTTTACGAGCAGTGGATCAATGGGTTTATCACTCTAGGTTATATGCAGCAGCAAGTTTTGTATCAAAAGAGCCCAATATTGAGCTTATTCAACTAAATTCTTTTGGGTGTGGACTTGATGCAGTAACCTCAGATCAAGTTGCTCAAATACTTGAGAATAATGGTAAGATATTTACAACTTTAAAAATTGATGAGGGAAATAATTTGGGAGCAGCAAGAATTAGAATTAGATCTCTAAAAGCTGCACTTTATGAAAGAGATAAGAATGGAGTTTTGCCAAGGAAAGTTCATGAGATGGACAAAAAAATTATGTTCACAAAAGAAATGAGAACAAAACACACAATTTTATGTCCACAAATGTCACCTATACATTTTCAGTTTTTAGAAGAAGCATTTAATGCATCAGGATATAATTTAAAAATATTGCCATCGGTTGATACTAAAGCTGTAGATGAAGGCTTAAAATATGTAAATAATGATGCTTGTTATCCTACAATAATTGTAGTTGGGCAACTAATTGCTGCACTAAAATCAGGTAAATATGATGTGGAAAATACATCTGTTATAATTTCTCAAACTTGTGGAGGGTGTAGGGCAACGAATTATATTGCATTCCTTAGAAAAGGTCTTAAGGATGCAGGTTTTCCACTTGTTCCAGTTATATCTTTAAATGCTGCTGGCCTTGAGAAAAATCCAGGTTTTAAATTTAGTTATCCAATAATTAAAAAATCACTTATGGCCTTAGTTTATGGGGATTTGCTTATGCGAGTGCTCTACAAGGTTAGACCGTATGAAGTAGTAGAAGGCTCAGCTAACTTGCTTTATGATAAATGGGTAGAAGTATGCAAAAAGGCAGTAGCAGAAGGAAAAACGAAAGAGTTTAAAAACAATATAACTGGAATTGTCTCTGAATTTGATCTTTTAGAAATCAAGAATATTATTAAACCTAGAGTAGGCCTGGTTGGAGAGATTTTAGTTAAATTCGATCCTATAGCTAACAATAATATTATAGATGTTATTGAAAAAGAGGGTGGAGAGGCAGTTATGCCAGATTTAATTGACTTTTTCTTATATTGTGCCTTTGATGCTGATTTTAAATCTAAGTATTTAGGTAAAAGCAAAACTGACAAAATAATAAATAATATGGCTATTAAATATATAGAAGGTTATAGAAAACATATGAAATTAGTTCTTGGAAGAAGCAAAAGATTTACTCCTCCAAATACTATACAGGAATTAGCAGCAAAGGCATCACCTATTATATCTTTAGGTAATCAATCAGGAGAAGGATGGTTTTTAACAGCTGAAATGATTGAACTTATTGAAAATGGAACAAAAAATATAGTTTGTGTACAACCATTTGCTTGTCTTCCTAATCATGTATCTGGTAAAGGAATGATAAAGGAATTAAAGAGAATAAATAAAGGTGCTAATATCACTGCTATAGATTATGATCCAGGTGCAAGTGAGGTAAATCAAATTAATAGGATCAAGCTTATGATGTCTATTGCCTTTAAGAATCTTAAGGCTGAAGAAGAAATAAAAACTGCTTATGATGAGGCAGCTAGTGACAAAAGAGAATAGAGTATTATTCTAAGTTTATGCTATAACAAAAAGTATATATTGCTACAATGCTTTCACATCGCCAAGTAATTCTAAAATTTATTGTAATTACAGTTGCTCAAAAATACAAACTCGCTACGCTCAAACATGCATTTTTCTTTACGCATCTGTAATTAAAACAAATTAAGAATTATAAGGCTTGTTCAAATGCATTTTACGCAATATATACTTTTGTTAGCATAATCCAAGAAAAATATCAAATTATCATTATTGTTGATGGTGAGATGCAACATACTGATGGCTTACAAGAATTTTATATTCGCAAAAGAAGAATTCTAAATGAAATTACAATAGTTTTGTCATTTCTATTTGCAAGTCACTTCGGAGAAAGTTGATATCTTATTAGTGGTTAAAGTGAACAATGAAGGTTTCATTACATTAAAGATGTATGTAAATATGGTCAGAGACTTCATATCTAAAAAGCTGTAACCAGATTAAATAGAGGAGGACGTAACAATTAATAGTTGTTATGTCCTCCTCTATTTAGGAATAATAGTTCTTTTCTTCAAGCCTCTTTAATGTAGAATATAGGGTAATAGAAAAATAATATAATTTATATTTATTTAAATCATTAATTAAAAAATTATTATAATCTAGTTTAAAATCAACAAATGTAACATAAGTATTATTACGGTATATTAAAAAAAGGTATCAATGATAATAGTTTTATATGGAATATACATTACATACAGCATAATTAAGTAAATATATTATTTTGTAGTAGTATTTTATTGTTTAACGACATTTCAGAAGGAAAGTCTCCCACTTCTATAAGTGGGAGTTGCATACCCTAACAAATAAAAAACTTCAGTGGGGGGATAACAATTGAGAATTGTTATCTACTCCAGAGAAATACAAAGGGGTAAATCTCCTTCTGAAGTCGTTAATGCATCTTCTTCGAAGCTGTTGCAGCGACCCAGGAGATGATTTAACAAGAGGTGATCAAATATTATGGAGGATGATAAATGGTGGTCAAGGAAAACAAAGAAAGGGGAATGTGGTTAACAGTAATTTTATTGGTACTAATTGTATTATATAGTTTAAGCATACCATATAATTTATATTCTTTTTTAAGAGAACCAGGTGGGTTAATTAATTTCTATGCATTAAGAACAGTAACTTTAGCTTTAATTCAGCTTATAGGTTTTATACTGATATTTAGCTGGAAGAAGTTAGGCTGGTACTTATATTTATCTGTTTGTTTAATTTCAATAGTAGTTGGTTTTATAACTTCAGCTAGTTTTATATTAGGTGCAATTATGTATATGGTAGTTATATTAATATTATCATTAATGTTATATTATTTTATATGTCCAATATGGAATAGCATGGAATAATGTAGTAAAAAATAATGGGTTCCAAATTATTTATTGATGTCAATCGATTACATATATGTACTTAAGAAGTGCTATAATGAAATTAAGATGTAATTCAATAATAAAAATGAAAGGGGTTAATTATATGAATCAGGAACAAATGAATCAAATTCAGGCTGGAAAAGGGTTTATCGCTGCATTGGACCAAAGTGGGGGTAGTACTCCTAAGGCACTTTTGCAGTATGGCATTTCGAAAGATGCTTATTCAAATGACGAAGAGATGTTCAATATGGTACACAAAATGAGAACACGTATCATTACGGATACTGCATTCAATTCGGAGCACATTTTGGGTTCTATTTTATTTGAAAACACTATGGATCGTAAGATTGGTGATAAATTTACCGCGGATTTTCTTTGGGAGAATAAAGGTGTTGTTCCTTTTTTAAAGATTGATAAGGGGCTTGCTGAACTTGAAAACGGTGTTCAACTCATGAAGCCGATTCCCAATTTGGAAGGACTTTTAAAGCGGGCGATTGAAAAAAATGTTTTTGGGACAAAAATGCGTTCAGTGATTAAAGAAGCTAATTCAGAAGGAATTCGAAAAATAGTTGAGCAACAGTTCAATATTGGCAAGAAAATATTTGAAGCTGGGTTGGTTCCAATTATAGAACCAGAGGTTGATATCCACAGTAAGGATAAGGAAAAATCAGAAAAAATATTAAAATCTGAAATTTCTAAGCAATTATCACTTCTTGACAAAGACATCAAAGTAATGCTTAAACTTTCAATACCAACAGAAGATAACTTCTATAACGATTTAATGGATAATTCGCATATTGTACGTATTGTAGCTTTATCGGGAGGATACACTCAAAGTGAAGCAAATGAAAAACTTGGACACAATCATGGATTGATAGCTAGTTTTTCCCGTGCCTTATCGCAAGGATTGACTGCTAAGCAAACAGACAAAGAATTCAATTTGATGCTATCCAATTCAATTAAAACAATTTATGAAGCATCCATGAAATAATTTAGATATTTATTCTGAAAGTTACTCGGTTAAATATAGGGAAACATATAGTAAGATTAGTCTAGTAAATCACATAAATTAGACTAGTCTTTTATAAGAGTATAATCGAACAATTATAGTTCACACTTTCTTATATTGGACAATTAAGACTGTACTTAAAATAGTGCAGTCTTTTGTTATCTCATTAAAATTAATGAGTGTATTGATTTAAAGTTTTTTCTTGAATTATGCTATAACAAAAAGTATATATTGCTATAATGCTTTCACATCGCCAAGTAATTCTAAAATTTATTGTAATTACAGCTGCTAAAAAATACAAACTCGCGATGCTCAAACATGTATTTTTATACACGCATAGTAATTAAAATAAATTAAGAATGACTACGACTTGTTCAAATGCATTTTACGCAATATATACTTTTGTTAGCATAATTTAAGAAAAATATATCAATATCACAGCTTTTTAAAATCCATGTTTAGTTGTTAGAATATTTTGTTTCACTGTCACTCAAGATTTTCTCCCTGTGTGACAGATATACATAGAAGTATGAAATTTTTCAGGAAGTGACTTAAAATAAGAAGTGCCGAAACATTGAAATTTTATTTAGAAATTCTTGTTTCAAACTCTTATTTTAAGGCTCACCGGAGAAACTTCATTTTTTATTTTTATTTTATAGTTGTTACTGCGTTTTTACTAAATGTAGTGTTAACTATTGTATCAAAGCTTGGTCTTGTGGGTATTAGTGATGGTTTATAAGATTGAATTATATCCATAAGTTTCGTTAAGTTTTCTGTTGTTAATGTTGGGTTTGTTGAGAAAGCATTTATATTTCTGTAGTTTTTAATAGATGAAATAAGTACAGCTTCATCTGTACCCGGGAAGTAAGATTTTATTGAAGTAATCACATCTTTGTCAGAATGGCTATTAACCCATTTTTGACCTTTGTATATTGCATTAGTAAATTTCTGCATTACAGCTGGATTTTTTGTTATATAAGATTTTGTGGCAAAAAAGCAGGTATAAGGAATTGTTCCAGCAGATTCCCCAACGGATGCTACGATATTTCCAGAATTATTATTTTTTAATGTACTAGCAGTAGGCTCAAAAAGAGCAACATAATCACCTGTACCGGCTTTAAAAGCACCAGCAGTAGCTGTGAAAGCAAGATTTGTAATAAGATTCACATCAGTTCCAGGTTTTATTCCATGATTTTTTAGAACATACTCAAGGGCCATTTCAGGCACTCCGCCAGGTCTTCCACCTATTATAGTTTTACCCTTTAAGGATTCCCATTTAAAGTTTGTCTCAGCTTTTTTAGATACTAGGAATGATCCATCCTTTTGCGTTAATTGTGCAAAAAGAACTGGATAGTCCGTTCTGTGTTGATTGTAAATATAAATGACTTGTTCTGGTCCTGCAAGACCAATATCAGAAGCTTTGCTTAAGACTTGTTGCATAGTTTTGTCTGCTCCTTGACCAGTGGAAAGTTCAATATTAAGTCCCTCTTCTTTAAAGAAACCTTGGGAAATAGCGGCATACATAGGAGCATAGAATATAGAACGAACTACTTCATTTAATTTTACTTTTACGAGAGGGGTAGTAGTAGATTTTTGTGCACAACCAGAAAATAAGGTGGTTATTAATGCAAGAGAGAGGAGCAGAGAAAAAATTGACATTTTTTTAATCTTCATAGATACCTCCATATTATATAGTAGTTATGATTATATAATATGAAAAACAAAGTAAATGTGACATTTTATATTTATACTAAGGTGTAAATTTAATATCTTGACATATAAAAATTAAAAGGTATAATGAAAATTAAATACTATGTAACAATTACACAATATATTGTATAATGTATATAACAACTACATAATATATTAATAAAATATATAAAAGCTTAGATGAAGAGGAGTAGGGGAAAATTAATATTAAGAGAGAAAGATCCATAGGCTGTAAGATCTTTTATATGAAAAACCTTGAAGGTTGCTTCGGAGTTTCTTTGCCACATTCATGTATTTATGAATAGAGGGTATAAGACGGTTTTCTTAATCGTTAAATTATAAAGAGCCTGCAATTTTGCAGGAAAAAAGGTGGTACCGCGGAGCTTTTCGTCCTTTTACAGACGAAGGCTCTTTTTTATTGTCTAAAAATTGGCGCTAAAAAATTAATATTAAAGAAAAATTGATTTACTAATTATGATTTAGGAGGAATAAATATGGAAGAAAATAAAAATATTGATAAAAATTACAATCCGAAAGACTTTGAAGAAAGACTTTATGCATGGTGGGAAGAAAAAGGTTTTTTTACACCAAAAGTTGATAAAGATAAAAAACCTTTCACAATAGTAATGCCTCCACCAAACATTACAGGAAAATTACATTTAGGTCATGCTCTCGATAATACTCTTCAAGATATTTTAATAAGAACTAAAAGAATGCAGGGGTATAACACATTGTGGCTTCCAGGTGAGGACCATGCGAGTATTGCAACAGAGGTAAAGGTTGAAAATGAACTTTTAAAACAAGGTCTTAAGAAAAAAGAAATGGGAAGAGAAGCTTTCCTTGAAAAAGTATGGGAGTGGACTAATGAGTATAGAGCAAAAATAAGAGGGCAAATAAGAAAAATGGGATGCTCTGTTGATTTTACACGTGAAAGTTTTACTATGGATGAAAATCTAAATCATGCGGTAAGAGAAGTTTTTGTTAAATTATATAATGAAGGACTTATTTATAAGGGAAATAGGATAACTAACTGGTGTCCAAAATGCATGACGGCTATTTCAGATGCTGAAATAGTGTTTGAAGAACAAGAAGGGCATTTTTGGCATATAAAATATCCAATAGTAGGTACGGATGAGTTTTTAGAAATAGCCACCACAAGGCCAGAAACTATGCTTGGAGATACAGCTGTTGCAGTAAATCCTAAAGATCCTCGGTATACACATTTAGTGGGCAAAAAAATAATGCTTCCACTAGTAAACAGAGAAATACCAATAGTTGCAGATGATTATGTTGATATAGAGTTTGGAACAGGCGCAGTTAAAATTACTCCAGCACATGACCCTAATGATTACCAAATAGGAAA
>Ga0209123_1002204_pt1 | contig 17051 bp, 14 predicted proteins | sample BarGraIncu00431A_FD_184500 | JGI IMG/M metagenome (GOLD analysis project Ga0209123, IMG submission 184500) | Arctic peat soil microbial communities from Barrow, Alaska, USA - Barrow Graham LP Incubations 004-31A (SPAdes) (version 2) | ecosystem: Environmental > Terrestrial > Soil > Wetlands >... | reverse complement strand
GATTTATAGTGAAATCAATAACTTGGAACCGTATACATGGTGGAAGTTAGGCTATAAATATAAATGAGGGAGGTATTAATATGAAAGTTAAGAATTGCTTATGATCCTTAATTTAACACTAAAATACAATAAGGGGGGGGTTAACATGATATCTAGTCAACCTTTACAAACTATACCAATACAAAAAAACAAACCATCCCGTATAAAAATATTTTTAAGGACCTTATTAAATCAAAGAGTTCTTGTTTTAATGATTCTTCCAGCATTCTTAATCATATTTATTTTTAATTATATTCCTATGTATGGAGTATTAATAGCATTTAAAAATTATAAGGTTGCATATGGAATATGGGATAGTCCATGGGTAGGATTAAAGTATTTTGAGGCCTTCTTCTCTAACCCATTGGCAGTAAGGACCGTAATAAATACTCTAATTTTGGGTGTATACTCATTTTTGTGGACATTTCCTGCTCCTATTATTTTGTCGCTTTTAATCAATGAAATAAGTAATATGAAGTTCAAGAAGCTTGTTCAGACAATATCATATCTTCCATATTTCATATCAATAGTAATACTTGTTGGTATGATGAAAAATTTCTCAGCTATGGATGGTGGATTGTTTAATAGGATAGTAATCTTTTTTGGTGGTAAACCTATTCAGTTTTTTGCTGAGTCTTCATGGTTTAGAACTCTGTATATTGGTTCATCAATTTGGCAAGGAATAGGCTGGGGAACTATAATATATTTAGCTGCACTTGCTGGTATTGATTTAGCATTATATGAGGCAGCTACTATGGATGGAGCAAATAGGTTTCAACGTATGTGGCATGTCACTTTCCCTGCGCTATTACCTACAATCTGTATTTTGATGATTCTTAGCGTTGGTAATATTTTGGGAAGTGATTTCCAAAAGGTATTGCTTATGTACACTCCAAAGACCTATGAGGTATCGGATGTAATAAGCACATATGTATTCCGTGAAGGTATTCAAGGGGCAAAATTCAGTTATACTACAGCAGTAGGATTATTTACGTCGGTTATATCTTTTATTTTGTTATTTACATCAAATAAAGTAAGTAAATTAATTGGAGAGACAAGTCTTTGGTAGGAGGATGGATATGAGTGTAAAAAAATCATCGGGGGATTTAGCTTTTGATGTCTGCAACTATATATTTATGATATTGCTTATAATAATAATGTTGTATCCAATGCTAAATGTTTTAGCAATTTCAATGAGCTCTTCCAGTGCAATATCAGGAGGAAGAGTAACCTGGTATCCGATTGAGATAAATTTTAAAGGATATAGTTATATCCTATCACAGCCAATGTTGTATCGAGGGTATATAAATTCAATTTTTTATGCTATTACGACAACAATACTAATGTTGATAGTTACATCTCTAGCAGCATATGCACTATCAGTTAAGGATTTTGCATTAAAAAAATTTTTTACAATATTTTTAGCAATCACAATGTTTTTTGGTGGAGGGATGATTCCAACATATCTTTTAATTAAGAATTTAAACATGATTAACACAATGTGGGTAATGATAATTCCTGGTTGCGTCAGTGCATGGAATGTAATTGTCTTTAGAACCTTTTTTCAACAGATTCCTAATGAGTTAAGAGAGTCTGCATTTATTGATGGAGCAACCGAATTTACTATCTGGAGAAAAATAATCATACCATTGTCCAAGCCATTGCTTGCTACATTTGGATTGTTTTCTATAGTGGGTTCATGGAACAGCTGGTTTAATGCGTTGCTGTATTTAAAGGATGAAAACTTATATCCCATTCAAATGTTTTTAAGAAGAATGGTTGTGGATGGTTCACTTAACTCAGCTTATGGTAATTCACAATTGAGCACACTTTTAAATTCAGGTAAGGTAAATCCTCAAAACATTCAGATGGCAGTAGTTGTATTAACAATGTTGCCAATACTTATGATATATCCATTTGTGCAGAAACATTTTGTTAAAGGGGTAATGATTGGCGCTATAAAAGGTTAACGTGTTGGAATTAGGACTATAGAATCAAAATATAAAGTGTAATAAATCTAAACTTATTAATAATAATAAAATTTATTGAAAAGGGGACGATTAAAGTGAAAAAGAAAAAATTAATTGCAATCATTTTGACAACGGTTATGATGGTTAGTGGATGTTCGCAAGCATCAAAATCAACCAGTACAACAGAACAAGCTAAAACAGCAGCAGAGGAAAAATTACCGGAAGTTTTAAAGATAACTATAGCAAGACCAATATTTACTAAAAGTCCACAAGGAACAGCAGTGCAAGATCAATGGAAAAAAGAAATGGAAGCATATTTAGGAACAACTTTAGATATTACATGGGAGGATACTCCATGGGCTGATTATAACACAAAACTTGCTACCTATATGGCTGCTGGTGATTGGGCAGATATATTTACAGTTATGGACAACGATGACCAAGTTTCTGAATTTGGTTCAACAGACATGCTTTTAAATCTTAACGATTATAAAGATGATTCTAAAAATTTCAGAAAATATACAGATACAAGTAATGAGGCATTAAGAGTAACCTCACCTGACGGAGGGAGATATTTTTTCTCTGATCTTAACAAATCATCATATAATGGCACACAAGAACTAATAGCAGCGGATGTTAATACATTTGAAAAAGAAAATTTGAAAATTCCATCAACACTTACAGAACTATATGATACTTCAAAAAAATTAAAAGAATTATATCCTGCTTCGTATCCTATTAATAGTGACCATTGGCATATAATTAACACAATGTTAAATGCTTATAATACACAAAACTCTATATATTATGATGGATCCAAATACCAATATGGTCCATTATCAGAAAATTTTAAGAAAACATTACAGTACATCAATAAACTTTATTCTGCAAAACTACTTGATCCTGAGTTTCTTACTCAGACAGCGGAAACAATGTATGAAAAGATATTAAATAAAAAATCATTTATTGATTATACTTATGGCAGTTTTGTTGATGAAAAAATAAATAGAGTATCGGGTTATAATGCAAAGTATGGCGATATTCCATTGTTTAAAGCTGATGAAGTGGGAACTACGCCTTGGTATACTTCCGATCAGAAGAAGGGATCAACTATAGACAAATTTTATAAAATAGTTATTAATGCTGAAACAAAATACCCTGCTACTATGGTAAAGATGGTTGATTATCAATATAGCGACAAAATGATTAATTTGTTAAACTGGGGTATTGAAGGAACTACGTACAAGGTTGTTGATGGGAAAAATGTATTTATAGATGATATAATGAATGCACCTAGTAGGCTTGATAAACTAGCTGAATATGGAATTAATGCATCAAACAGCGTTAGATCAGGAATTCAATTTGCGCCACAAGATAGGGATGTCTCAGCTGCTTGTTATCCAGCAGTTCCTAGTTATTTAGATGGGAATTTTTCGCAAAATCTATCGTGTTGGGCTTACTATGATAAAATAGATTCATTAAACATGGCTAAAAAAAGACCTACTGAGCCACCTATAGTATTTAATTCAGAAGAGAACGAAAAGAAAGCAGCGGAGATGACACCTGTACAAACTTATGTAAATGAAAGCATAGATAAATTTATTACAGGAGAATTAAGCTTTGATAAATGGGATGAATATCTTAAAGAAATCAAATCTATGGGAGACTATGAATCCGTATTAAAGATTTACAATGATAAAGTAGGACAATTAAAGTAAAATAGTATTTATTCTTAAGGGCTGAAGTTTGTTTCAACCCTTAAGGTTATATCAAATTATTATTAAACACTTAAACTTTGCATGAGAAAAATAAAACTAATTACTAATGGATAAATTACAAAAATCATTGTATGTGCAAATTTTGAGCAATATAATATGGATAAGAAAGAAACTTATAGGAGGTATATTAATAATGGATAAGAAAAAATATTTAGCTGAAATTGACAAGGTAGTTAAAGAGGGAAAATTCCAAGATAACTGGGAGTCACTTTCGCATTATAAGTTAGCTGATTGGTATAGGAATGCTAAATTCGGTATTTTTATTCACTGGGGTGTGTATTCTGTACCAGCATTTGGAAGTGAATGGTATTCTAGGAATATGTACATACAAGGATCTAAAGAATATGAACATCATATTAAAACCTACGGTAATCATGACGATTTCGGCTATAAGGATTTTATTCCATTGTTTAGTGCTGATAAGTTTGATCCAGATGAATGGGCAAAGCTTTTTGCGGATTCAGGGGCACGTTATGTAGTTCCCGTTGCAGAGCATCATGATGGTTTTCAAATGTACAAAAGTGAACTTTCTCATTTTAATGCTTATGAGATGGGTCCAAAACGCGATGTTTTGGGAGAACTAAAATCTTCTTTTGAGAAACGTGGTATAGCATTTTGTGCGTCTTCTCACCGTGTTGAACATTGGTTTTTTATGAGTCATGGTAAGGAATTTCCTAGTGATATTAAAGAGCCACTTGTCTGCGGCGATTTTTATTGGCCATCTATGCCAGAACCAAATCATCAAGATTTATTCAGTCCTGACCCATCCCAGGAATATCTAGAGGACTGGTTAATGCGTACCTGCGAAATTGTAGATAATTACCACCCGAAAGTTGTATATTTTGACTGGTGGATCCATCATAATGCAGTTAAACCATATCTAAAAAAATTCGCTGCATATTATTATAATCGAGCTATTGAGTGGGGCGTGGAGGTAGCAATAAACTATAAACACGATGCATTTATGTTTGGTAGTGCGGTGGTAGACATTGAACGTGGACAATTTTCAGAGCAAAAACCATATTTTTGGCAAACAGATACATCTGTAGCTACAAATTCCTGGTGTTATACTGAGAATAATACCTATAAAACTGCCAGAGAGATCATTTGTGATTTAGTGGATATTGTTAGTAAAAATGGTAGTATGCTTTTAAATATAGGACCCAAAGCGGATGGAACAATTCCTAAGGAAGATAAAGCAATTCTTTTAGAAATTGGAGAATGGTTAAAGGTAAACGGGGAAGCAATTTATGATAGCAAATTATGGCGTACTGCTGGAGAAGGCCCAACGCAGATTGAAGAAGGACAATTCACTGATAGCAATTCTAAAGTGTTCACAGCAGAAGATATAAGGTTTACGGTTAATGGGACCTATTTATATGCTATTGTTTTAAATTTCCCAATCAATGGAGAAATAAAAATAAAGTCCCTTGCAGAGAAAAATGCTGCAAAACTTCCTCATTTCCATGGAATCATTAAAAATATTTCTGTGTTAGGTTTTGATGATGAGCCTGTTTGGAGACGTACAGATGACTCACTAGAAATCATTACTAAAAATGTACAGAGTAATAAACCAGTTGTGTTTAAAATTCTTGTAGATTAATTGAAATAAACGGGGCTAACCATTTAGGTACATGCTTAAATGGTTGGGTTACACAACACCAAAAGTCTATTAAACAAGCAAAAACAATTTGCTGTTTGATAGGCTTTTTTTAATTGCAAGTTATCTCCTTAACACATATTTAGCGACTGATTAGATCGCCAGTAAATTCAAACTAACCATTGTAGCCCATAACAATTAAGAAACATTTTAATATTTAAAATAAATCAATGTGGACATTACAACATATGTTGTAGACATGTAAACATTTACTTAGAGGCTGTTATAAATGTATAATGAAATTAGAAACTAGATAGACAAATGAATACTTTAGCGTTGTATGAAAATATGATTTTCATATGTATTTGTCATTTATAATTTGACTTTAGAATTGTTCATAAGCTTTTAATGCATATTAAAAAATAATGAGGGGGATTTAAAAATGAAAAAAAGTCTTAAAAAACTTGTTGCTATGACAGTTTGTTCTCTTATGTTAAGTACAGCACTAACTGGATGTGGTACTAAAACATCTACAAGTGGCAGTTCAACTTCAACTTCAGCACCAGTCACTTTAACTTATTCAATTTGGGATACTAACCAAGAACCAGGAATGAAGGCTATGGCAGATGCTTTCACAAAGAAAAATCCTAACATAAAGGTTAAAGTAGAAGTTACTCCTTGGGATCAATACTGGACAAAACTAGAAGCAGCCGGTACTGGTGGTGCACTTCCAGATGTATTCTGGATGCACACAAATAACTTTGACAAATATTCTAGTGCGAATATGCTATTAGATTTAACTGACAAAATAAAGGCAAGCAGTGATGTTAAGTTAAGTAATTTCCCTACACCATTAGTTGACTTGTTTGTTAATACTGGAAAGAACTATGGTTTGCCAAAGGATTATGATACAGTAGGTTTATGGTATAATAAAGATTTATTTGATAAAGCAAAAATAGCTTACCCAGACAGTACTTGGGATTGGGCTAAGTTTTTAGATGCTGCTCAGAAATTAACTGATAAGAGCAAAGGTATATATGGTTATACAGCAAATTTAGATACTCAACAAGGATATTACGATTTTGTATACCAAAATAATGGAACTATACTATCCGATGATAAAAAAACTTCAGGATATAGTTTACCAGCAACTAAAGAAGCTATACAGTTCTATGTGGATTTGTCCTTGAAGTACAAGGTTTCTCCTACTCAAGCACAATTTGATGGGGGTATGAATGGTGGTGACATGCTTAAATCAGGAAAAGTTGCTATGGGAACTTACGGTTCATGGATGGTAGCTGACTTTAAAGCAGCTGCTCAGAAGGATACTTCATTACACTTAGGTCTAGCTGCTCTTCCAAAGGGAAAGACTAATGCTACAATATACAACGGTCTTGGAAATGTAGTTGCTCATAACAGTAAACATGCAGAAGAAGCTTGGAAATTCGTAGAATACATGGGAACTCAAGAAGCTAATGTTATTCAAGCTAATAGTGGTGCTGCAATACCTGCTTTTAAAGACGTTGATAAAGGATGGACAGAAGCTACTAAAGAATTTGATTTATCTGCATATCCAGCAATGTTACCTATTTCACATATATTTGCATATTCAAAATCTAAACCAACTTGGGAACCACTCGAGACAAAATACTTGAAAGATGCTTTCTACGGAAAAACAACAGTTAGTGATGCTTGCGACAAACTTGCTAAAGATATGAACGCAGCTCTAGCAACTGAAAAATAATAAATGATTTAAGGTTGTCTCAATGGTTATTAAACCGTTGAGACAGCCTATTATAAAAATATTTTATGCATAAGGAGGTAGTGGAAAGTGGGAACGGAATTAAATAAGCATAAGAAATTAAAACTTTCAAAAGCAAAGTTATCAGATTATAGTTGGGGATACCTTATGATTGCTCCAACTATATTAGGTCTTATTGTTCTAAACATATGGCCACTAATTCAAACTTTTTATTTGAGTTTTCAATCATCTGCAGGTTTTGGTATAACACAATTTGTTGGTCTAGATAACTATAAGAAATTGATTGGCGATCCAGAAGTACTTAGCGCAACCATTAATACATTTAAATACACATTGGTTGTTGTTCCAGCTGGGGTTTTTCTTTCTTTAATAATAGCAGTTTTACTAAATACAAACATCAGAGGTAAATCGTTATATCGTACTATTTACTTTCTACCCATGGTAGCAGCTCCTGCAGCAATTGCTATGGTATGGAAATGGTTATTTATGAGTGATTTTGGATTGATAAATCTGATATTTAAAGGTGTTGGATTACCTGCTGTAAATTGGCTTACTTCCGGTGGCACTGCACTCTTCGCAGTTATAGTAGTAGGTATATGGAGTTCACTTGGATTCAATATGATTATTTTACTCGCAGGACTTCAAGAAATACCAACAACCTTCTATGAAGCTGCTGACATAGATGGTGCAGGCCCTGTGAGCAAATTCTTTAAAATAACACTACCCTTAGTTTCGCCAACTATGTTCTTCGTAGTAATAACTACTTTAATTGGTTCTTTACAAGTATTTGACTATATATACATGATGATTTATAAAACAAATGCTGCACTAGGGAGCGTTCAGTCTTTAGTATATTTATTCTATGACTATTCCTTTATTCAACTAAATAAAGGTTACGGCTCAGCTATAATAGTATGGTTGTTTATAATAATAATGGTTATTACTGCTATTCAGCTTAAACTTCAGAAAAAATGGGTTCATTACGATTAGTTTAAAAAACAAGGATTCATATAAAAAAACAAAGATAGTGTTTACATTATCGATTAGTTTGGAGATGTATAAAAATGAAGACTAATAAAAAGTTCAAAAGCTATATTATCCATGGCTTGTTAATATTAGGGTCTCTTATAATGATAGGCCCATTTATATGGATGTTACTAACCTCATTTAAAACCTTTACAGAAGCAACACATGTTCCAATAATAATTTTTCCGAAAAATTGGACATTTGCTAGTTATATAAAAGCGTGGAATTTATTGCCTTTCGCTGCCTTCTACAAGAACACCTTTTTAATGATGTTATTTAGAGTTATTTTTTCAGTATTTACTAGCGCCGCCGCCGGGTATGCCTTTGCTAGGATTAAGTTCCCAGGAAGAAATGCTCTCTTTATGATAATTTTGATTCAGATGATGGTTCCTGGACAGATATTTATCATTCCTCAATTTCTTTTAGTACAGAAATTAGGATTACTTAACACTGTAAGTGCTTTGGTTTTTCCTGGTATTGTAAGTGCCTTTGGTACTTTTCTGTTAAGACAGTTCTATATGGGTATCCCCGTAGAATTAGAGGAAGCAGCAATATTGGATGGCTGTAACAGAGGCCAGATATTTATAAAAATAATGCTACCTCTAACTAAGTCAGGGATGATTGCACTTGGAATTTTCACATCACTGTTTGCATGGAAAGACCTAATGTGGCCTTTGATAGTTAATATGTCCTTAGATAAGATGCCATTAGCTTCTGGCTTAGCATCCTTACAGGGACAATACATTACAGATTTTCCTCAATTAATGGCAGGGTCTGTAATGGCTATATGGCCAATGTTATTAATATTTATAATATTTCAAAAACAATTTATTGCAGGTATTGCCACATCAGGCTCAAAGACATAATATTAAAAAGTACCATATTAGGGTTAATTTTTGTATTTGAAAACATTAAATGAAAACAATAATGTATTATGTCGTAAGTAGGATGTAATACGCTATTGTTTTATTGTTATTCCTACTTCGGTAGTTAACAATTAATGTATAGAGAGCAAATTATAAATATGTTATAATGTCCATACAACGTATAAGGATGTGCTAAAATGTGGATTGTTGAAAATGATGAATTTACCAACACAGATTTAAATTTTTATGATTGCGGTGAAGAAAAATGCCCAAATGGATATTTTTTTGGACCTGCAGCTAGAAATCATTTTGTTCTACATTTTATTCTAGGTGGAAAGGGTACCTTTAGATGCGGGAAAAACCTATATAATTTAGAGGCAGGAAATGCATTTCTCATATGTCCAGATTATGTAACTTATTATGAAGCAGATATGGAAGATCCTTGGCATTATATTTGGATTGGTTTTAATGGAGTAAAAGCACCAAAAATCATACGCCAAACCGGTCTTAGTTATGAAAATCCTGTTTTTTCTTATGATAACGATAATTTCTTTATTGACACTATAAGGCAAATGGCTAGCTATACAAAGTATTCTTTTGAAACAGAATTATCTAGAATAGCTTATTTATACTTATTTCTTTCTAAACTTGTTGAAATAGCACCTGCAAATCAGTCCCTTCACCCTTATAACTTTAGCGTTGAAGAGTATGTAAAAAGTGCAGTAGACTATATTGAAAAAAACTACTCTAGTAATATGAGTGTAAATCAACTTTCAAATTACATTGGCATCAATCGGAAATATTTATCTACTCTATTTAAAAAATTTATAGGGCAAACGCCTATTGATTACATTGTTAAAATGAGAATGGAAAGAGCATGTGTTCTACTTACAAATGAAAATCTATCTATTGCTGAAGTCTCTAATTCTATTGGATACTCAGATCAGTTTATATTTTCGAAACAATTCAAAAAAAGTATGGGAGAAACGCCTTCTGTTTTTAGAAAAAACCAAAATAAATTCAAATAATATTTGATTGTTATTTGAATTTATTTTGGTTCATATAACTGTTTTAAATATTAAGTTTGACTAATATCCGATTGTCTGATTTTTAACGTCTCAGTGCACTCAGGAAATTTTACACAAGACCAGTTCCAACCAATCTTGTCGTATTTTAAAACCATTTTACTACCACACTTTGGGCACAAAGGTGCACTCTCTATTCTTTTGTGAAGTACTTCTTGTTTCTTTCTGTATTCTTCAATTGGTACTAAATCGTAATCGTCTGTTCCTTTCTCCCAACTATAAAGTGATGTACCACATTTATTACAGCATACACTACCACCTTTATCTCTTGCTGGAATCTTAATATGTATCATATGGTATTCTGAGCCACAAACAGAACAAGTTATATCTTCAGCCATAATTCTCCTCCATTTATAAAGTATATATATTTCACCTAAATCATTAACTTAAAGACAATGTAAAGCACGAAAGATATCTTTATATTTGGTAATTCTAAAAAAAATTATTTATTTAACAGCCATGTAAGCACCAAGGCCGAGTTAGTCTTTTGCTTAGTTGTACTAATAATACCAATTACCTTATTAGTTGTATCAAATCCAACATCTTTAAACGCTTTAATGTCTTTAGCATTTATGGCATACACAGCCTTAATGTTATTCTCTCCTGCAACTTCAATCTTTTCAGCTTTTATAGAATTTAAATCAAGTCCACTTATATTATCTAATCTTAAAAACATGTTTTGTTTAGCGAAAGACTCAAACATGTCTTTATCTAAAATTACAACATCAAGTTCTCCAACAGATAGTTGAGCTACAAACTTTTGCATATATTGGCTTGACATTGTGGGGTCTGAGTTATCCGAACCGCCAAGTGACATATTGCCTATAGTAGCCTGCTTTTTTTTATCTCCGTTACTTACAACAACTTTTGTAAGTGACGTCTCTAAATCGGTCATCTTGTTTGTATCTACAGTATTACCAAGCATAGTTAGATTGAATACGTAATCTACCTTTGTAATTTGGCCATGTATAAGTGAAGCTATTATACATATAACAACCAAAACACCTATAATATGCAATTTGTAATATTCCCAGATGTATTCAGCTTTCTTCTTCTTGCTCATTCCTTTTAAATCAACCATAATCCCCATCCCTCTAAAAGTATATTTGTAAAATTATATAAAATAATAATTTAGTAATATTAAACCTGGGTAGCTATTTTAACTATGCATATATATTAAACCTTTTCAAAGCATATTAAAACTTTAATAAAGGTAGATTATATAAAAGAAGAACAAGGAGTAAAATGCGCAAAACAACGCTAAATTACTCCCTGCTTTTTATCTGAAAGTTTCCATTACAAGGCTACTTATTCGATATCATAATAAAGTTGCTTACCTAAGGGGAGCGAATAATAATTGTCATCCACTATAACTAAAGTTATTCTACATAGTCATATTTTACAATTAACTTACATGCTAGTCAACACAAAGTGTAACTAAATTAGACCTTTGCTAATAAATGGCCAAATGCAGAGATGACATAATCATTTTTGTTGAATTTCAGCCTTGATTCTCCAAGTGATACTGGAATAATCTCCATTTAATCCTGTTATATTAAGACCTGAATACATAAGTTGATCACCACCATAAAAACCTTCTTTACCTGCAATTTTATAATTTAGATCAGGATCTAGGCCTCTTAAAGTTAATTTTTCTGCTGGTCCATTAACTGTAGCAAGAACCTTAAAATAGCTAATAAATGCCTCTGTTTTATCAACTGATACAAACATCCACGCAGCTATATTTCCTTCGAATGGACTTAGCAAGCGATACATATCTCCATGTTGAATTAGCTCTCTTAGTTCCTTGTACAAAGAAATCTGAAGTTTTACTTCTTCTTTTTCCTCTCTAGAAAATTTCGTAAGATCTAGTTCATATCCGAAATTTCCAGACATGGCTACATCTCCTCTCATTTTAAGAGAGGTATTCCTACCTACTTGGTGGTTAGGAATGTCAGAAACATGGCAGCCCATAGTGCTTGTTGGATAAACTATGCTTGTTCCGTACTGAATTTTAAGCCTTTCTACTGCATCAGTATCATCGCTAGTCCAGGTTTGTGGCATATAGAACAAAATTCCTGGGTCATAGCGACCACCACCACCTGAGCAACTTTCAAATAGTATATTAGGGAAGCTTGTTGTTATTGATTCCATTACACTATAAAGTCCTAACATATATCTGTGGGATGTTTCGCTCTGCCTTTCAGGTGCTAATAAGGAGGAACCAATCTCTGTCATATTTCTATTCATGTCCCATTTAACATAGCTAATTGGAGCACTTTTTAAAACACTACTTACCGCCTCTATAATATAATCGCAAACATCCTTTCTTGATAAATCAAGAACTAACTGTGCTCTAGCCTGTGATCGAGTTCTGCCTGGTACATGTAAGCACCAATCAGGATGCAATCTATACAAATCACTATCAGGTGATATCATTTCAGGTTCAAACCATAATCCAAACTGTAGACCAAGTTTGTTTACGCGACTAGCAAGGTCATCTAATCCCATAGGCAATTTATTTTTATCAACTACCCAATCACCTAAGGATGTCTTGTCATTATCTCTTTTTCCAAACCAACCATCATCCAATACAAAAAGTTCGATTCCTAGCTCTTTTCCTACTTTTGCAATATCCTCAATTTTATCTGCATTAAAATCGAAATATGTGGCCTCCCAGTTATTCACCAGTACTGGCCTCAATGCATCTCTAAATTTCCCCCTGCATAAACGCAATCTATACAGTTTGTGGTAAGTTCTAGACATCTTACCGATACCTTCACAGGAATAAATCATAACAACTTCTGGTGTTTGAAAAGTTTCACTAGGCGTCAGTAACCATGAAAATCCAAAAGGATTAATTCCCATGGATACCCTAGTAGTATTATATTGGTCAATCTCTGCTTGAGCCAAAAAGCTACCACTATAAACTAAGCTAAAGCCATATACCTCACCATGTTCTTCGGTTGCATCGCGGCTTAGTAGTGCAATAAAAGGATTTTGCTGATGACCACTGGCACCTCTTCTGCTTTCTATAGATTTATTCCCACTACTCAGCGCTATTCTTTCAACATGTCTCTCCCTTGCCCAAGAACCTGAAAGATGCATGAAGTCATATTCACCCTTATTAAAATCTACACTCATGCTTAGTGCGCGGAGAAGTTTTAAATTGGTATAGCCTTCATTTATAAATCGAACGCTTCTAGTAATAGCGTCATGTTTATCAAAAATACTATAAGACAAAACTACCTTAAGATCAATTAAAGAGTCAAACATTACTATTTCTAAAGTCAAAGCTTCATCTTCATTTTCTACATAAGTGGATGGGAGACCTTTGAGCGCTGGTTTTCCTTTTAAGATATTATAAGAAACAAACCTAAGGTCTGTTATTGTAGTTCCATTTTCAAGTTGTACTTCATAAGCAGGAACGCGTAAATCAGTATTACCATAAGACGGAAACTCTTGTGGTAATGTGTCCAGTGAAAAAGAATCGTCTTTATTGTCAGGGTTAGCTGAAAAAGAGCCTCTTGGTTCTAAGGCTAAAAGTTCATTACTGATTGCCTTTCTTATACGTCTTCCCCAGTAAAGATGGGCTAGATAACCATCTTTGTAAATTTGCATAATGTAGCTTGTGTTCCCAGTTTGCACGTGAAAAGATTTAGTTGATTCTTCAAAAGTTATATTCATAAAGGACCATCCCTCCTATTTATATTTTGGTAACCAATCTCCATGAGCGGAAATAAGATCATCACACATAGATTTAATATTGTCTATTGAAAGTTCTGAGGAGGTATGAGGATCGAGCATTGCTGCCATATAAATTAATTCTCGTTTGCCGCTAAGTGCAGCTTCTATAGTCAAAAGCTGAGGATTTATATTTGTTCTATTCAATGCTGCAAGCTGCTCTGGAAGTTTACCAACATATGTAGGTGTTATTCCGCTCCTGTCAACAAGGCAAGGAACTTCAACAACTGCTTCACTCGGTAAATTTGTTATAAGTCCAGTATTCAATACATTACCACCAATTTTATATGGATTACCAGTTTCCATAGCATCCATTATATAAGAAGCATATTCATTAGTCCTAGTGTGTTGTAGATTGTTATTTTCTACCATATCTTTACGCATCTTTTTCCACTTATCAATCTGCTCTATACATCTTCTTGGATATTCATCTAAAGGTATATTAAAAGCTTCAATTAGTTCAGGGTATTTACTTTTAATAAAATATGGAAGGTATTCAGATGCATGTTCACTGGATTCGGTAATATAATATCCAAAATTAAGCATCATTTCATACCTAACCATATCAGAATGTTTACCTTGCAACTGCTTTTCTAAGGCTTTTGCCTTTATGGCAGGGTAAAGGTCCTTACCGTTTTTTGTAACTTCTAGAAGCCAAGCCTGATGGTTAATGCCTGCAATTTTCCACTGAGCATCCTCTGTATTAACTCCTATATCAAGAGATTCTAAAAGTTTAGGTACACATCCTTGAACGCTATGACATAGTCCTACAGTTTTAATTGATGAGGATTTTAACATTGCGCCTGTTAACATTGCCATTGGATTAGAGTAATTTAAGAACCAAGCATTTGGGCAAACTTCTTCCATGTCTCTTGCAAAATCAAGCATTACAGGAATTGTTCTAAGGGCCCTAAATATGCCACCGATACCTAGGGTGTCGGCTATAGTTTGACGTAGGCCATACCTTTTGGGGATTTCAAAATCAGTTATGGTACATGGATCATATCCACCAACTTGTATTGCATTAACTACATAATTTGCACCTCTAAGGGCATCTTTTCTATTTGTATATGATTTGATTTTAGCATGTCCATTGTTATTGCTATTTATATTTTTTAACATATTTTCAGAATCTTTTAGCCTTTGAATATCAATATCATATAAAGCAATTTCAGAGTCTTTTAAAGAGGGAGTTAGTATACAATCTCCTAATACATTCTTAGCAAAAACTGTGCTACCAGCACCCATAAAAGTAATTTTTGGCATAATATCCACCTTCTATAATTTATTATCAGTATAAATGTTTCAAAATAAAAAATTAATACTAACACTATCTATTATAAAATATTTTCATATAAAAAGAATAGTTTTATGTGTGATAAATATGGTATAATCTCAGATATGTAGTATTAGTACTGGAGGTGTGAAATCATTTGTTTAATAAAGCTGAATTTACAGGGTTTAAAAATCCATTAGATGAAGGTATGGATTTAATAGTATATCATTACGGTTTGGAGAATTGTGAACGGAGTCATTCGTATGGGCCTGCTCTTAGAGACCATTTCTTATTACATTATATAATTAGTGGTAGTGGCACATTTGAATGTGATGGGAAATCTTATACTCTACATGAAAATCAGGGTTTTCTTATATGTCCAGATATAATTACATATTATGAGGCTAGTAGTAATGATCCTTGGGTTTATACATGGGTTGGATTTAGAGGCATAAGGGCTGAAATATTCTTAAAGAATATTAAATTAGATAAATATAACCCGATTTTTAATTGTAAAGGGGATGTCATTAAGAAATGTTTTGAAAACATTAGAGATTCTAGCACTTATAAATTTGGATATGAACTTCGTTTGCAAGGATATTTAAGTATATTGCTTTCTGAGCTTACAGAGCAATCAGGACCCGGATTAACAAAAGGTGATGGTCAGAAAAAAAACTATATTAAAAAATCTATTCAATATATTGAGACTAATTATTCTCGCAGTATGTCTATTGAATCGTTAGCTGGTTATATCGGTCTTAATAAAAACTATTTAAGTACTATATTTAGTGAATTATTAGGAATTCCACCCCAAGAATACCTAATAAAATATAGGGTTAATAGAGCCTGCAAACTATTGTGTAACAAAGATTTAACAATAAGCGAGATTTCACGTTCCGTTGGATACGATGATCCTCTTGGATTCTCAAAGATTTTTAAGCAAATAAAAGGGGTTTCACCAAAAGCTTATAGACAGGATCTATTATAATAAATATTATTTTACCTTTTTACTGCTCTTGGATTATATTTCATACAATGATCTAAAAATTTTTCGTTTGGTATAAACATAAGTTGCATTCTAGTGTTTCCTTCTGTAACCATTGCAACATATACTCGTTCCTTTGTACCAGCAGGATAGCACTTTACTATATTAGTAGGTTTGTTCGAATAGTCCTTTGTAGCATTACTATCTTCTGGTGCTAACAGTGCAACCTCTTTTATATGAAAAGAAGTTACCTTGCTTCTTTTTTTCATTTCTAATATCTTTTCTATATCAATATCTCCGTTTGTAAATTGATATTCATATTCAACAAATAACCTTGGTTTGTAAAAAAAACATGCGGCAGCTAGTCCAATAAATACTACTGCAAAAATTATATTTGCACTAAAGGATGCTATCCCAATCAATGCAAGTGCATAGGTTGCTCCATTTACCAGTTTGTAAGAACTTGATTTAGATGTTGTTACTAGTTGCTCATAGAAATTATCCATTTTTTTATCCCCTTTGTTTTTTCATAATTAATATAATGTACCCAAGGGCACATTTAGGTTTTACTTTGCCAATTTCAAAATACTGTATACATCATTTTTTTGTGAGTTTTAACTTGTACTGGATTTTGAACCTATAAATTATTTGTTGAAAATTTTATTTAATGATTCATCAATTACCTTTGCATTATTATATGAATCCTCTAAGTCAACAAGTGGCAACTCCTGACCGAGAATACATCTTCCGAATTGTTCAACTTCAAGCATGTAGTTATCAGGGCAGTCTATAGTTATTTCAGTAGTTTCTCTTCTTGTTTTTAAAGTTATGTTAACAGTACCCTTAGTATTAAATTTCACAGGAACTTCAATAACTCCAGTCTCTCCAATTATAGTGTATCCACATCTGTCCATGCTATT
>Ga0209123_1002203_pt1 | contig 17060 bp, 20 predicted proteins | sample BarGraIncu00431A_FD_184500 | JGI IMG/M metagenome (GOLD analysis project Ga0209123, IMG submission 184500) | Arctic peat soil microbial communities from Barrow, Alaska, USA - Barrow Graham LP Incubations 004-31A (SPAdes) (version 2) | ecosystem: Environmental > Terrestrial > Soil > Wetlands >... | reverse complement strand
TCTTTGCGTTAGTTCTTTGCGTTAGTCCTTTGCCTTAGTTCTTTGCCTTACGTCTTTGCGTCAAAGCCCTCCGAATTATGGGCTTTGCAATTATTTTTCCTGCGTTCCGGCGCGCTGTACGCGCTGTGCCGGGTCCTGCCGGTAGTATTCGCCGAGCAGGCGATAAAGGTCGGGGGAGTGGATCTGCAGGGCGAGCGGGCGATCGAAGAACTCTTCGGTGGCGACGGCGAAGAACTCCGCCTCGTTGGTTGCGCCGTAGGCGTCGAGAAAGGTTTTATGCCCCTGTCCGGCGAGGAGGCGCAGGCGCTGGAACTCACGGGAGCAGACCTCCACCCACTGTGCTAACTGGTCGCGGCCGGCAAGCGGCGGCGTGCCGTCGGCGGCTCCGTCGAGCATGTCGAGCTTGTGGGCAAACTCGTGGTAAACCACGTTGTGCCCCTGCTCGGGGTGGCGTGCTCCGTGGAGGACCGCATCCCAGACCAGGATCACCGGACCCTGGGCGAAGGCCTCCCCCAACAGAGGGACGGGCGCCTCAACCGGCGCATCCACGCGCTCGAAGACGCCCGGGTGTCGCTCTGGAGGCACCACGGCGGACGGGTAAATCAGGATCGATTCCACGTTGTGATAGTAGTCGTGCGGGAGCCCCAATTGTAAAAGGCAGGCCTGGGCCGCAATAGTGACCCGGATCTCGTCGGTCAGTTCCAGGCCGCCGCACCCCTCCCACTGCTTTTCCTCCAGTAAGACCTGTATCATCGCCTTGAGTTCGGTGCGCTCGGCCGCGTTGAGTACGCGGTAATGGGCTACATTCCTCTCAACGATGTCCTCCCACTCGGGTGGAAACGGGCGTTGGCGCGCTGCTGCGCGCCGGTGATCGCGAAGCCAGTGAAACATGGGGTACCTCCTTTCCTTTTCTTGTGGCAAAGACAGTATACCTGGGCGGTCATCCAGGCCCTTCCCCCTCCCTGATACCACTGCCGTTACATTAAGGAATACCTGCTAAGGGAGCCGGCGCTTTGTCCCCCCTATGCAATAGGGGGGAAGCCGAACGCAGAGAGGCAGGGGGGTGATTTGTCTGGGCTAAAGACCCCCCTGTCTCGCTACGCGAGCCTTCCCCCCTGTTGCCACAGGGGGGACCATATACCACCATACCCTCAACTCAAATGCCCGCTGACTATTCCCCTCTCGATGTGTGAGGGACGATAACGACGGAAACTGGGCCGGTTTGCTTGTGTTAATGTATTTTTGCCTGGGATCGCAGAAGAAACACTGTATATACAATTGCAATAATGGAACTAAGCCTCATTTGGGGTGAGTTTCGATCATATGAGGTATTGTTCGCGCCATAGTTCATGGTGTATGTTTTAAAGGTCAATAAGTTTAGTGTAAAGTTCAATGATCGTAGTGGCTTGTGAAATATTGTAAATAGTGGCACGCGATATGCTATTAACACTATAGCTTGCAAATCACATCGGAGGATACACCAAATGAAAAAAGTTTTATCCACAATCGTTGCTGCTCTTGTTGCCGTTTCTTTCGCCGGTATCGTTTCTGCTTCTGAAGTGAAGACTGACGTCAAGACCGAAACCACTACCACGAGCCCTGCTGGCGAAGTGAAGGTCGAGAAGAAAGAAGTCAAGAAAACCGTCAAGAAACATCACAAAAAACACCACAAAGCAAAAAAAGCCGCGACCGAAGCAGCTCCGGCAGCAACTGCAGCTCCCGTCGAAGCACCGGCTGCCAAGTAACTAATAGCAGGTTACTGATCGCTGAGCACTCTTAAAAAAAGCCGCGTCTTCTGACGCGGCCTTTTTTTGTCTTTAACTACCCGGCCAACAGCAATTCCCGGCGCCCCAAGCTGCTGACGCTGACCGCCTCCGTCACCCCATCTGAATCGGGCCTTCGAGGTTCCCGGAAATAAACTGCTGTACGATCAAGTTCTCGGAGCGCTGAATCTCTTCGGGGGTTCCTTGCAGTACGATTCGACCCTGATAGATCATGGCGACTAGATCGGCTATGGAAAATATCGCGGGTATGTCGTGGGAGACAACCACGGCCGTGTAGCCGAATTGCTCCTGGGTATCCTTTATCAAGGTGTGTATGGCACGGTCGGTAATCGGGTCAAGCCCGGTGGTCGGCTCGTCGAAGAGCATGATTTTCGGCTCCAGGATGAGTGCCCGCGCCAAACCCACCCTTTTTTTCATCCCGCCGGAGAGTTTGTCGGGAAACTTCTCGTCTGCGCCTTTCAGTCCCACTTCCAGCAGGACTTTCTGCACGCGTTGCGAAATCGCCCCTGCGCTCAGCTCATGCTTCTCCTGCAAGGGAAGGGCGAGGTTGTCGAAGACGCTCAGGGAGTCGAGCAGCGCCGCCCCCTGAAAAAGCATGCCGAACTTCTTCCTGACTCTTTTCAAGTCGTGCTCATCCATCCCGGCGATGTCCTCACCGTCGATCAGTATCCGTCCGTGCTCCGGATGCAAAAGACCGATCAGCAGCTTCAGAAGTACGCTCTTCCCTTCGCCGCTCAGCCCGATGATAGCGGTTATTTTCCCCTCCGGAATTGACAGACTCAGACCGTTTATGACAGCCTTGCCATCAAAACCCTTGACCACATCGATTAATTCGATCACGAGGCACACCTTTCACGTTTGATCTGCACAGTTTTGAGTCGTTCCCTGGCAAAGTCTCCCGACGTTACCAGGGAAGGAGGGTGGACATCGTGGCCGATCGGTCGCTTTTGCTACTTTTCTAACACCTTTTCAACCTGACCGATCTTGTTCTGAACTTTGCCGGCAACCTTCTCGCCGAGGCCTTCGCCCTCCAGCTTCGGATTGTCGCTTAGGTGCCCGGCTACTTCTTTTAGTTTCCCCTTTAATTCGTGAAATGTCCCTTCCGCCTGGTCCTTCGTACTGGCTTTCATGGTAGTTCTCCTTTAGTATGCAACGTTGACTGCTAAGTCTCCAGGTGCCGCCTCCGCACTGCTTCTGCTCCGGGGTGGAACGCGGTATTACTGCTCTACTTTACAACTAACGTGCCAGGAAGGCCGAAAGTGGTATGAGGAGGTAACAATCCGATTCTACTGGGTAAAATCAGGAATCGGAATCTCTGCGAAGGGGCAACCGTCAGCGTAACCCGTCATGCGTGGCGCAACTGTCGCATTTGACGGATGCTCTTGAATCGCCTGGCCTCCCCGGCTTTTGCGCCGGCATAGAAAACTGCAGATCAGCTCTAATAAGGCCTTTCAATAGGGAGTATTTATGGCTAAAGGTAAAGAGACCATCAGGCGCGAATTCATTCTTGAATTGGTAAAACGGGTGCAGACGGAAAAAAGCCGGGGCCAGGCGCCGGGGGAGCCGGGGGCGGCGGCCTTGACCAGCCGGCGCTCCCTGAAGGGTACCGGTGAGCCCACGCAGGCAGCCCTGGAAAAGCTCTCCTCTTATCTCGGGGTGTCGGTGGCATGGTTGCGGGGTAATTTTATCGCCAGCCATGGCAGGATAGAATTCAACGTGGCGGAACCGGTTGCCCTCTGTGCCAAATGCGGCGGGGCGCTGCAGGCTAGTCCTGAGGGATTTCTTCAAGTTTTTTCGGATGGTACGGAGATAGAGGGGGATGGTATTCTCAGGATTTGGCCCTGCACCAACTGCTGCAAGGAATCGGACTCGTCCCTGACCTCAGCCTCGCTGGCGCCAAAATAGTTTTAACTATTTGAATCCGGCGCCATCAACAGGGGGGGAAGGTTTGTCTGGCGAGACAGGGGGCCGTCATTTGATTGAATTACCCCCTGCCTCTGGGAAGGAAACGGTTTTAAAGTACCCTGCGCCCTTGAATGATGCGCACCAGGAACATGATGACAGCGATAACGAGCAGAATGTGAATCAGTCCACCCATGGTGTATGAGGTAACCATTCCTAACAGCCAGAGCACTATTAGGATGACGCAAATTGTCCAGAGCATAATAACCTCCCTATTGGTAGTGACGACGCTCAAGTCGTCAGCTACGTCCTTTTTTTAATCCTGTCATGGTCTGGAAATAGCGCTCAAGCCCGCCGAGGCGGGCTTGAGTACACCCGGATTGCCCGATGTGGAAGCTATTTAACCACCAGGTCGTTTTTTACTGTCCCGACGTTCTCGACGGACCTGGCGACTTCACCAGCCTTGATCACGCTTTCGTTTGAATCCACGAAGCCGCTCAGCTGTACCATCCCGTTATAGGTCTTGACGTTGATCTGCAGCGTCTTCAGTGAACCTTCGTTGAAAATGGCCGCTTTTACCTTCGTCGTGATTACCGAATCATCGACATACTGCCCGGTGCTTTCATGCTTGTTGGTGGCGGCGCAGCCAAATGATGCTGTTAACAGTGCGACGCAGACGGCTGATCTCAAGATGCGCTGAAATTTAAACATAATGTTGTCTCCTTTTTGTGTGTTTCCCTTGAGTCTATCTAAAAGTCACGACATCGGGACACTGATCAACTATTTCTTCCCGCTGTACAGTTCCGCATTGATAGCGTCGAGCGCGGCCAGTAACGGCACCAGGGAGGCTTTCAGTGCTTCACGGTCCTGAATGGTCTTATTCGCTACCGGAGCGATGGCCTGCTGCCCGTTGGTGGTCAGGTCATTGGACAGGTAGAGCTGGATTTCCTTCAGGTCGGTAAGGTACGCATGGTAGGCGCCTTTGATTCCCATGCCTGCCTCGGGGACCTGGGCATAGACGGCTGCCAGATGGCTGCGACGCTCGTCGCTCAGTTCACGGATCTGCGGGTTGGAGTAGGTGTCGCCCTGTTTTTCCCACTCGCCGAAATAGTCTCTGCTGCGGGCCTTCATCTCATCCATACGCTTGATGGTACGTTTCCCATCGCTGTCGAGTTTGGCGAGATTCTTGGAATAGGAGTCGAACGGTTTCTTCAGATCGGGTGCTCCTGCCAGCATCAGGTTATCGAGGGAGGTCCCGGTTACGTCGATCTGCACGATCAACTTCCTGATCTCTTTGTCCTCTTCCTGCATCGAGTTGGAGGCTTTCGCGGAACGATCCATGCCGGTCGTGGCGCAACCGCCGAGGAAGGTCGTGCTTCCGAGCATCAACAGGGTGCAGCAGGCGAGTGAGTAGTTTCTGAATTTCATGGTGATCTCCTTTTCAAGTGCCCCAACGGTCGGGGGGGATGTGACTGTCTACAAAGCGCTAATAATGCCTGTAGTCGAATTTCATACGATGAACAGTACTTTACAACTAACGTGCCAGAGATGGTGTCCTGGGGCTGAGGGTGCAAGGGTCCGTTTTTGCGAGGTTAAGTGGAAGGGCCGGAGAGCCGGTGCCGTGGAGACCGTCAGAAAGAGGCCGCCATCCTTGACATAACTGTCATATCTGGCGGGTGCGGTGCAGCTTCGGCAGCTGCAGGCAGGCCGTTGTCACGTAGGGGGCGACCGGCGGTCGCCCGGCTCAGTCGCCCGACAGATACGCCCGGTCAGCATTGCAGTGCGACCGCCCCTTGTAGGATGCGGCCGCACGAACCGCATCGCTTTAAACGATGCGGTTCACTGCGTTCACCGGCATGCTACGGTGACGTCCTATGATTGAAACGGTTCGGCTCAGTTGCCCGACTAGATACACCCGGCCACCATTGCAGGGCGACCGCCGGTCGCCCCAACGAAAATACCCGCAAAGGGGATTAGTCCTCCTTGCGGGTATCTGGTGCGAAGCTTGCCACCCGTCCGGCCACGTGGGCATTTGGTCCTACAGCGACGGCTCACCGATGATGAGCACCCGCGGGCCGTTTTTGACGGTGCGAAACTTTCCGGTATCGCCCAGGGTCGGGACGGCCCAAAGGTAGAGGCTTTTGGCCGCGGCGAGGAAGGGCTTTTCCAGCGGGTGGTAGTTTGATTTATTCACCTTCTTGTCGTAGGCGTCATAGTAGTCGTACTGCATCTGCTCGTCATAGAGGCCGATGCAGCCGTGGGAGGCGGGGTAGCCGGGTACATCGCGCCCATGGATCCAGTAGGAATCCCAGTCGGGACTTTTCTTGTCGACGAAGTAACGCAGCCCGAAGTGCATGGGATAGGGGCGCCCGATCTCTTCCATCTGGTAGCTTTTCGAACTGTGACGGGCATCGGCGGCGTCGATTCTGAAGTTGCCGTCGGGCGCCCGGTGCCCTTTGACCCCGACTGCCGCGGGGAATGATTGCACCAGTTTGCCGTACTCGTAGGCGCCGAGGAAGGTCTCGGATTGATCCACCAGGATGAATTTGGCCTCGCCCTTGGCGTCCGGGTAGCTTTGCGGCAGCGGCGTGAAATTCTTGACCTCCTCCATCCGCTTGGGCACCTTGATGGAGACGCCCCCGATGAAGTGGCGCCGGTCCATCCGGTTGAAGCGGAGCACGTCCGGCCAATTGGCACCGAAAAGAGCGTCCGGAGTATCGGTCCCCTTAAGTAACAGACAGGTTGACTCGATGCGGGCATCGCTTGGATAGTGCACGTCGCAAAGCGATTTGATCTTGTCTGCGGCACCGGCTGCCGACGCGAGGGCGAGTGATATGAGGAGCACTGCTCCTAGTGTCGTGTATGTTTTCATAAGCCCTCGATAAGTGTGCAGGTAGTTAAAAATTTGGACATGGATCAATAGTCAGTGAAGCATAACGATACCTTCTGTAACACACACAGACCTAGGGTTAATCGTGGAAGACCGATAAACGGCAGGGGCGGGCTCCTGGACGCCAATTCGTGACCGGAAACCCGCCCCCGGGTGAGCTTTTATGCGCGGCGCGCTATCCTGGTTCCGGCAAGCCGTATTACTCTTCGTCTCCCAGTTCCAGTTCCGCGTCCTCGACGGAGATCATCTCCACCTCGAAGAAAAGATCGGGACCGGCTTCGGCGCGCTCGGCCTGAGGCTTGCTGGATTCCTCGGCGACGGCCAGATACACGTCGTCATCCCCGCCTTCGCTGGGCCCGAAATCGTACTCCAGTTCAGGAATCCTGGATGAACCGGCCGGGAAATGCGAATCTGTCGGGGCCTCATCCTCGTTGAAAGGAAATTCCTCGGTCTCGGCGGCGGAGATCCTGATGGTGCGGCAGTCGCCGGGTTCCATGCCGAGGACCCCTGTTTCGAGGGAGGGGAGGGTGTTGCCCTGGCCGATGATAAATTCCAGAGGATCCCGGACTGCTATGTCGCTGATGGTTCCGTCTTCAAGCTTGCAGATGAAGCTGATTTTTACTCTTTTTCCTTCTTCGGCTACCATGAGCAGTCTCCTTCTTTGATTTTTGATTTCAGGCCCTGAGTCTCAGGGGAGTTTTGTGAAATTAAGGCAGCTGGGAAAACAAGGTTCCGGTCAGTGACGCGCTCCGCCACCGGCGCCACCGCCATGACCGCCACCACCACCGCCACCACCACCGGCGTGTGGCAGGGAAGGAGTGGGGCGGGATGCAGGTGCGGGATGGTAGGAAGGGCCGCCGGTATGACCGCCTGCACCACCAGGCCGATGCTCGCCGCCGTCACGATGGTGGTCGCCACCGCGAAACGGTGCTACGTGGTAGCCCGGTCCCCAGCCACCATAGTCGACACCAAAAGAATCATAATACCCGGGACCGGCGTAACCGCCGTCATCGTAGCCGTATCCGCCGTCGGACATGATGCAGCCGGTTGAAAGCAGGGTCCAGGCGCCAGCGGCCAGGGTGAATGCAGACCAGCGCAGTAGGGAGGTTTTCATTTCGGCACCTCCTTACTCTCGGTATCAGCCCATTCGAAGAGTCCGAAGGGGGCCCCCTGCGGGTCGGCAACCACGCTGACTTTTCCGCCGTGGCGATCGGAATGCGCTGCCACCAGCACGCGACCTCCCAGGGCCACCACCTTGGCGGTCATCTGGTCCGCATCCTCGACGCGCAGGTAATTGAGCCAGTGGGGATGGGCTTTAGCACGATTACCGGGGAGCGAATTCACGCTCGCGCGGGCGTAGTCGTCGCTGGCGAGCAGCAGGTGTACCACGCCCGGGTCGGAGGGGAGCTCGAAGACTTCGTAGCCGAAAAGCTTCTGGTAGAAGGCAGCATCGGCGTCGGGTCCGCTGGTGAGGAGCGAACTCCAGATCCAGTCTCCGGGTGCCGCCAGCACGTCGGGCGGATCGCCGTTTTTTGAGCTGAGGACTGCGAAAACCGCCCCCTGCGGGTCGGCAAAAATAGCTTCCCTGCCGCGGTCGGGGACGTTATGCGGTTCGACCAGCAGCTTCGCGCCGTTTTGCAGCGCGATTTTCTTGGCCGCGTCGACGTCAGCCGCGGCGAAGAAGCCGAGCCACGCCGGCTGGCGCTGGCCACCGGCCGGCAGTTCCCGGTGCAGCAGTCCTGCGACCGGACGGCCATCGAGATATGCCTCGGCATACCTTGAACTCCCCGCCTGAAGGTCGCGAAAGGTCCAGCCAAAAAGTCCCGCATAAAAGTGCTTGGAGGCGGCGAGGTCGGGCGTCACCAACTGGACGAAAATAAGTTTGCCGGAGTGATGCTCCGGGCTGGCCGGCTCGACGATGGGGGGTAGCCGGAACTCCGCGGCCAGGGCAGGCACTGCTCCCGCGGCACAAAGTAGCGCGGCAAGAATCCCTTGTCTGAGGAGGTGTGCTATCCGGCAGGTTCGCTTGCCAGGGGCGGACATCCGGTTGGGCGTTGGCGAATCGGTCTGCAGTCTTCTAAGTGGTGAGCGCATCGCGGTCTCCTTGTGGTTTGCTGGAATGGAAACAACTCTTGGGACCCCTGAAGGTCCTACTAAGAGAATTATAGCAACTGGTATGCGGGCTTCACCAGGGGGATGCGCCGGGCAGGCGCTCAAGGGACCACCCTTCGACTCCGCTCAGGGAGCAGGCGTTCGCTGAGCGGAGTCGAAGCGCCGGCGAATCCGCTGAAGTTCTCCGTTGATAATGGGCCACTGAGACCCGCGCGGGGTGCTAATCAGCGCAGCAATGCCTGAAGCCGAACTGCTGCATGGTCTGGCGCAGACTTTCGGAGAGATTGACGAGCTCCATCTCGATTCCTCTGAACCTGGCACACTGGATCCAGGTGTACAAAAGCCGCAGACCGCCCGGGTCAACCTTCAGTACTCTGCCGCAATCGATGCTTATGTGTCTGGCGCCATCGGATGCTATCTGCTGCAATGAATCGGACAGCAAATCGATGCAGTTGCCGGTCACTCCCGCGTCGGTGAGGTTTCCTTGCAACTGCCCATTACTTCCTTCCATAAAAATATTCACTTTTACTCCTTGCTGCTGCAACGGTTACTTTCTGGCATGGTCAGCTCTGCCAGATCTGTTAACCGCAACTTGCGTGCCAGAAGGGTGCCGCGGGGCTCAGCTTCACAAAGCCCTGATTACTGGCGGTTAAAGAGGGGAAGGGGAGGGCGTCGCCGGGGGGGCCGGCAGGGTGATGCCGTCGGGTTTAACGTTTCGGCCATATATGGCGGTTTTTCCCGGGCGGGACGCAGGAGCGTCCCAGGATGCATGGTGACCTGTAGGATGCGGTGAGGCACGAACCGCATCGCTTTAAACGATGGTAACTATTCAACTCAATTGCGACCGTACACTTCAGCAAAGGGCATAGTTAGTGCCAGCGCGCGCCGGTGCCTTGGTCCCCTCGCCCTCCGGGAGAGGGGCAGGGGTGAGGGTTAGGGCGAGGGGGAGTTTTTGGGTCCGTTGGGAAGGGCGCGGGGTTAGCAGCAGTTCTGTCAATCGGATCACTGGGTTCGGTAATTAAAAACGCTCTCAGCGGCGAAAAAAGGTATATACTAAGACATTGGTTACTTGGACCATGGAATCTCAACGAAAAGGAGCGCAATCATGAGCAAAGGCCAAGACAGCAAGAAGGCATCCAAAAAGGAACCGGCTAAAACTCCTAAAGAGAAGAAGGCCGACAAAAAAATCAAAAAAGACGAAAAGAAGTAGCAGCCTAAAGCCCATGCATTAGCCGGCGCTGCCTCATCCTTGTCGGTATCTTTAAAACTGCAACGGCAACCTGCCACGCTTGCCGGAGGAAAACCTCCTGAAAGCCGCATATTGCCGTTGTTGTTTGAATAAGGGCCTTTTCCTTCAGGAGGCTCGTCAGCTATTTCGTGCCGGTTCTGCTTCCCCTCATGCTTCCCCGTTTCGTGTCTTTCCTTATGCCTGCACTACCTCCACCGGCAGTTTCCCTTTGATACACCCTGCGGTATCTGGTACCCCGTCCAGCTTAAAACGATGCTACCGATCTGCCTGTTGCCGGTGAACGGTTGTATCGTGAACCGCAACATTGCACCGTTGCGGTTCACGATGTGGCTGTTCACCGGCAACCTACGAAAATAAAGGCCTATCGGCGCAGGATAACCCCTTTCCCTATGCCAGTTGACTGGATGTCCGTCACATATTGCGGATATGTTAAACCTGACGGCTTCTGTCATTGGTCGCATCCCCGACGCTCAGAAGAACCTGCGCCTTTCCTCATGTACTATCAGCCCCTTGCACCTCCTCTCTCTGGGATTCCTTCTCTGGCACGTTAGTTGCGATTTACTTTCTCAGTTACGCTGAGTTGCCCCATCGGGATATAATTGAATCAGAACAGATCCTCAGGGTTTGCTCAACGACCAATAATCACTCGAAACAGTCTGCCGTGTCTAAAACATAAGGAGTACCGCAATGAACGTTTTCGATTGTGCCATCAAGATGGAAGAGGAAGCCAAGCTGTATTACGAAGCGCTGGCGGCCGGCGCCACGGAACCTGAACTGAGAAATCTTTTTACCATGCTGGCGCAAGCCGAGCAGGAGCATCGCGAAGCCCTGGTGCAGCTGCAGGGGAGCATCGATCCCAAGAAAACGCAGTTCAAGGCTCTGGACCAGGCGGCCTGCCTGTTCAAGCCGCTGCTGGCGAAACGCGAGCTTTTGGCCCAGTTAAAGGAAACCCCGGACGCCTACCGCTTGGTGGTTGGCCAGGAGGAGCAGGGGGTCGAACTCTACCAGGATCTGGCCGCCCAGACGAAGGACGAGGGGGCCCGCCAGATTCTCTTAAAGATCGCCGACGAGGAGCGCAGGCACCTCAGCATCGTAGAGAACATCTATTCTTTTGTCGAGTCGCCCAAGACGTTCCTCGCCTGGGGCGAGTTCAGTAACCTCAAGGAGTATTGAGGCGAACGGGTGGCTACTGCGCGCGCCAGCGCCCTCTATTTGGTTCCCTTGCCGCTTCCCCCCAGTTGGGGGGGGGCGGCAAATCCGTGCCGGAGCTGCACTCTTGAGCCCGGCAAAAGTTTCGCAGGAGATCACCATGGCGCGTACCGCCGTATCGATAAAAACTGTCACTTCGTTGCCAGCCTCGCCGGAGTGCGCGCTGGAGCAGTCGCTTTTGAACTCCGAGCTTCGTTACCGCCGCCTCTTCGAAGCGGCACAGGACGGGATTCTGATTCTCGACGCCGATACCGGATCGATCAGCGACGTCAACCCCTATCTGATCGCCATGCTCGGCTACTCGCGGGAAGAGTTCGTGGAAAAGAAACTCTGGGAAGTCGGCGCCTTCAAGGATGTCGAGGCGAGCAGGGCTTCCTTTCTGGCCTTGCAAAAGGATCAGTTCATCCGCTACGACGACCTGCCGCTCAAAGCCAAGTCGGGTCGCCTGATCCAGGTGGAGTTCGTCAGCAACGTTTACCTGGTGGGCAGCGTAAAGGTCATCCAGTGCAACATCCGCGACATCAGCGACCGAAAGCTCGCCGAGGCGGCTTTGCGCGCCAAGGAGGAGGCACACTGGTCCCTGATCCAAAACATCGAGGACCACTGGCTGCTGATCAAGCAGCTTCCCGTGGGGGTCCTGGTCCATGGCTCCGATACCAGGATCGTGCTCTGCAACCCGGAGGCCTCACAACTGCTCGGGGTTGCCACTCACAAGATCCTGGGCAGGGCGGCCTGCGATCCCAGCTGGCGCTTTGAGCGCGAGGACGGCTCTTTGCTGCCGCAGGCGGAGTATCCGGTCAACCAGGTGATCGCGAGCGGGGCTCCCCTGAAGCATTTCGTCATGGGGCTCGCCCGGGACGGCCAGGCGGCCCACGCCTGGGTGCTAGTGAACGCCTACCCCAAGTTCGACGGCGGCGGGCTTTTGAACCAGATCGTGGTGACCTTTGCCGACATCACCGAGATAAGGTGCGCCGAGAAGATGGTTCAGCAGCAGCTGGAGCATCTGACCGCCCTGGTGGAAATCGACCACGCCATAAATTTCAGTTTCGACCTGGATCTCAGCCTGACCACGCTCCTCGCCCACGCCATGGTTCAATTGCAGGTTGACGCCGCCGATGTGCTGCTGTTCAGCCAGGCGACCAGGTCTCTGGGGTACGTCGCCGGGCGCGGCTTTCGCGCCCGGACGCTAGCGGAAACCGGCCGCCCCCTCCCCAAGGGGTATGCCGGGAAGGCGGCTCAGGCCCCCCGCATCGTGCGGATCAACGATCTTTCCCTGCGCCAGGACGGTCTGCTCGATGGGGTGGATCTGTCCGGAGAGGATTTCGCCAGCTACTTCGGGGTCCCCCTGGTTGCCAAGGGTAAGTTCCTCGGGGTGCTGGAAGTCTTCCGGCGCACCAGCCAGGTGCATCGCGAGGGGTGGCTGGACTTTCTCCAGGCCCTCGCGTCCCAGGCGGCCATTGCCATCGACAACGCCACCTTGTTCGAGAACCTGCAAAAGACCAACACGGAGCTGAGCCAGGCGTACGACGCCACCATCGAGGGGTGGTCGCGGGCCATGGAAATGCGCGACCACGTGACCGAGGGGCATACCCACCGGGCCGCGGTTTTGACCGTCAAGCTGGGGCGACTCTTTGAAATGAGCGAGGCGGAGTTGGTTCAGGTGCGCTGGGGGGCGCTGCTGCACGACATCGGCAAGATGGCGATTCCGGACGACATCTTGTTCAAGGAAAAGAACCTGACCGAGGCCGAGTGGGTCATCATGAAAAAACACACGATTTATGCCTGCCAAATGCTTTCACCGATCCGCTACCTGCGCCTGGCGCTGGACATCCCCTGCTCCCATCACGAAAAGTGGGATGGCACCGGCTACCCGCTTGGCCTGAAGGGTGAGCAGATACCGCTGGCCGCACGTATCTTCGCCGTCGTCGACGTCTGGGACGCCCTGCGCAGCGACCGGCACTACCGCAGATCCTGGCCCCTGGAAAAGGTGCGCGAGCACCTGCGTTCCCTGGCTGGCACGCACTTCGATCCCCGGGTGGCCCAGGTCTGTCTGGACTCCGACGTCCTGAGGGACTGAAACCGCGCTGCAAACGACAAGAGGGAAACCACATGGACGATATCGATGGTGCCATAGAGATAGCAGAGGAACCGTTGCCGGTACCGGAAAATCTGGCTGCGGCGGCCGCACGTTACGAGGTGCATAACCTTTTCGACATACTGGCTCAGGCCGAACGGGAACACCACGATGCCCTGGTGGAGTTAACGGGAAATCTGAACCTGCAAAAAGCACAGTTCCGCTTGCTGCCGGGGAAGGCCTGCCTGTTCAAGACTGCTGCGGGCAGGGCTTAGAGTGGTCTGTATCAGTTAGCTAAGTTAGGAAATACTCAGGTGCAAAAGTGCCTTGTCCCCCTATGAAATAGGGGGGAAGCCGAACGTTAGAGAGGCAGGGGGGTGTTTTGCCCGGGCTAAAGACCCCCCTGTCTCGCTACGCGAGCCGTCCCCCCTGTTCCACAGGGGGGACGAAAAAAGCCGGACCCCTTAAAACATCATGCCGCTTTCAGGCTAAAGAGGATAAACCATGAAACTCACAAAATGTTTAAGCGGCGCGGCCCACCATGTCCGTTGAATTCAAAAACTATTACGAGCTTCTCGGCGTGGACTCGAAGGTGAGTGACGCGGAGATCAAGAAGGCCTACCGGAAGCTGGCGCGCAAGTACCACCCTGACGTCGCCAAGGACAAGGCCGACGCCGAAATCAGGTTCAAGGAAATCAACGAGGCCAACGAGGTCCTAAGTGACCCGGAAAAACGGCGCAAGTTTGACGAGCTGGGAGCCAACTGGAACCAGCCCGGCCGGCAGGAAGGAGGGCGTCCCAGAAGCTCGCGCCGGGCGGCGCCGGAGGGGAGCGAATTCCGTTTCGACGGCACCGGCTTCAGCGATTTCTTCGAGCAGTTCTTCGGGGCGAGCGGCCGCTCGGGGAGCGGTTTTGGCCGAAGCCCCGGGGGCGGGGAGGGCGCCTACGCCCAGCGCGGCGGCGACGTCGAGAGCAACATCCTGGTAACCCTGGGTGAGGCGCTGCACGGCTCCACCCGTGACATCTCGCTGGAGCGGGTCGATCCCGCCACGGGCACCTCGACCGTGCAGACCCTGCGGGTCAAAATACCGCCCGGGGTGCGGGAAGAGCAGCTGATCCGGCTCGGCGGCAAAGGGGAGGAGGGGATCGGCGGGGGCGCCGCGGGGCATCTCTACCTGCGGGTGAAGTTCGCCAAGCACCCCGATTTCCGGGTGCAGGGAGCCAACCTTTACTATGATCTGGAGCTATCCCCCTGGGAGGCGGTGCTGGGCGCTACGGTCCGCATCCCGACCCTGGACGGCACGGTCGCCCTGAAGGTACCGGCCGGCACGACTGCTGAAAGAGAATTCCGCCTGCGCGGCAAGGGTTTGCCCTCGGAAAGCGGAGCGCCGGGCGATCTGCACGCCATAGCCAGCATCCAGGTCCCCGAGACGCTGAACCTTCAGGAGAAGGCCCTCTGGGAACAGCTGGCGACCACATCGACCTTCAATCCGAGGGACACACCATGAAAAACGGCCAGCACCACACGCAGCACCCGCAGCACCTGCAGCACCCGCAGCACCCGCAGCACCCGCAGCACGCCCTGGAGCCGTACCTGCCCAAGCCGAACGTCCTTTACTCCCTGGAGGTGGCCGCCCATCTGGCAGGCGTGACCCGGCGCTCCCTGCTGGTCTACTGCCGGGCCGGCCTGGTTCGCACCGTGTATCAGCCACCTTACGGGGTGATGGCGTTCACCGAGGAGGCGATCCATTCCGTGCGGCGCATCGAACTGGTGCGGATCGCCCACGCCCCCGACCTGGCTCTGCTGAAATTCATGTGCGACCTGATCGAGGAGGTGGAGCGGCTGAACCTGGAGCTGCGCTTCCTGCGCCAGCAGTGACGGTCTTAGTGCAGCTAACTTGAAGGGGGGAGCCATGAACTCAGCCAAAAAGGCCTATCTCGTAGGCGGCGGCATCGGAAACCTGGCCGCGGCAGCCTTCATGATCCGTGACGGTCAGCTGCCCGGGGCGAACATAACGATCTTCGAGGCGTTGCCGTTATTGGGCGGGAGCCTGGACGGCGCGGGAGACCCCGAGACAGGCTACTCGCTGCGCGGCGGCCGCATGCTGACAACCGACAACTACGAGTGCACCTGGGACCTCTATAAATCGATCCCCTCTCTGTTCAACCCCGGAAAGACGGTGTTCGAAGAGACGGTGGAGTTTAACGCGAAGCACCAGGCGCATGCGATGGCGCGGCTGGTCGACCGCGAGCGGGCCAAGATGCCGGTCAGTTCCATGGGGTTCTCTATGCAGGACCGCATTGAGCTCTTCAAGCTGAGCCATGCCGACGAAGCATCCCTTGCCGCCAGCTGCATAACCGACAGGCTCTCACCTGAGTTCTTCGAGACGGAGTTCTGGTACATGTGGTCCACGACCTTTGCCTTCCAGCCCTGGCACAGCGGCGTTGAGCTGAAGCGCTATCTGCTGCGCTTTCTTTTGGAGTTCTCCCGCATCGAGACGCTTGCCGGCGTGAAGCGCACCATCTACAACCAGTACGATTCCCTGGTGCTCCCGCTGCAGGCCTGGCTGACGGGGCGGGGCGTCCGGCTTCTGACGGATTGCCTGGTAACCGACCTCCAGCACAAAAGCGAGCAGGGCAGCTATATCGTGACCGGCATCGGTTGTACGCGGGGCGGCATCCCCGAAGTCATCGCGGTGCACGACGGCGACCTGGTCTTTGTGCAAAACGGTTCCATGACCGACGCCTCCAGCCTCGGCTCGATGACGAGTGCGCCCGAAAAGCTGACCAAGAAGGAGAGCTGGGGCTGGGATCTCTGGGAAAAGCTGGCCCAAGGGCATCCGGAGTTCGGCAACCCGGCGGCCTTCAGCAGCTCCATCGCCCAGTCCTATTGGGAATCCTTTACCGTCACCTTGAAGGACCCCGCCTTCTTCGACCGGATGTTTCAGTTCTCCGGCAATGAGCCGGGCACCGGTGGCCTGGTGACCTTCAAGGACTCCAACTGGCTCATGTCCATCGTGCTGGCGCATCAGCCTCACTTCCCGCACCAGCCCGAAGGGGTGCAGGTGTTCTGGGGCTACGCGCTTTTCCCGGACCGGATCGGCAATTTTGTCGCCAAGCCGATGGCCGATTGCAATGGTGCGGAAATCTTGCGCGAGCTCTGCGGGCAGCTGCGTTTCGACCCGGAGACCGTCGCCAGCGCCAACTGCATCCCCTGCCGGATGCCGTATCTCACCAGCATGTTCATGCCGCGCCAGCAAAGCGACCGGCCGCTGCCAGTGCCACACGGCTCGCGTAACCTCGGCTTCATCAGCCAGTTCGTCGAGATTCCCGAAGACGTGGTCTTCACCGTGGAGTATTCGATCCGCGCGGCCCAGACCGCCGTTTATCAACTGCTCGGCATCACCCGTGAGATTCCGCCGGTGACGCAGCACGCCAAATCGATCGGGGTGCAGATGAAGGCGCTCCTCAAGGCGTTTAAGTAATAATCAATCTCATTTCGCTTGTTATCTGCCCCGCTTTGCCTCCTCAAAGCGGGGTATTTTTTTGCCCTAGGTCCTGCATAACGGCATTCAAGGATGAGTTGAATTGTTACCAGCCGTATCAATCAAAGCAGATCACCGTAGGATGCCGGTGAACGTAGTGAACCGCATCGTTTAAAGCGATGCGGTTCGTGCGGCCACATCCTACGACTGCATAACGGCATTCAGATGAGTTGAATATTTACCAACCGTATCAATCAAAGCAGATCACCGTAGGATGCCGGTGAACGTAGTGAACCGCATCGTTTAAAGCGATGCGGTTCGTGCGGCCACATCCTACGACTGCATACGACATTTAG
>Ga0209123_1002200_pt1 | contig 17079 bp, 13 predicted proteins | sample BarGraIncu00431A_FD_184500 | JGI IMG/M metagenome (GOLD analysis project Ga0209123, IMG submission 184500) | Arctic peat soil microbial communities from Barrow, Alaska, USA - Barrow Graham LP Incubations 004-31A (SPAdes) (version 2) | ecosystem: Environmental > Terrestrial > Soil > Wetlands >... | reverse complement strand
ATACGCTCCCCGCCGCCATAGAGCAGAAGAATTTTTGCACGTTGTACCATTGCCATCGCTTCCGTTCTGCTTTGGCTGATTCGTTTAAGCTCTTCTTGTACTTCTAACGATAGACTTAATGCGGAACGCTTTGCCAAATGCCACCCCTCGTGAATTGATGCGGGGGATAATACCACAAAAACAGAACGTTTTAAATGTTATTTACAGAACGGACTACTAGATTACTTCAAACCATGCCATCCGATGCAATTCACCACGCCGCCTTGTTCCAAAATGGAGCACAGGCCTCGTTCCATTATGCAACACGCATGTCATTCCGGAACACGGCGCCGGTTTTCTTCTGTTCCTTCCGATGCATCGTCCCGGCTTCTTCCAGAGTCCTGAAAAAACGTTTCATTGAGCTGTATTCGGCATGTTAGCCGGGCCCTTGCAGGTCCATTCTCCCGGACCGCGGGGGAGTGAAGCTCTTGGTATCGAAATTGCCTATTGATAACGGGTTCTGTATACAACATCTCTGGCCTTTTGGCTGCGGCTGTTCTAGAATACGCTAAACATCCTGGCAAGGTCCGGCTGTGGCTCCTCTGCGCTGTTTGTTTATTGTCTGTCTGAGCATCGCTTTAGGGCGCCTCTCATCTTTAGTGTGCCGTTCTTCAGGAGTAGCTATGGATATCAGCAAGTTTGTCGCCCCGGAAATAATCTTCGGCCGGGGCTCCCTTAGCCAGATCGGGGAGTGTGTCGTGCGTCTCGGTGTCTCCAAGGTTTTCCTGGTCAGCGACAGGGACGTCATCGCTTCGGGCTGGGTTGACCAGGCGGTCGAGTACCTTCATGCAGCAGGCCTGGAAACGACCATCTTCTCCTCGCTGACCACCAACCCGAAAGATTTCGAGGTGCGCGAGGCCACCGCTCAATACCTGGCATCGGGTTGCGACGGCATCGTCTCGGTTGGCGGCGGGAGTCCCACCGATGTAGCCAAGGCGGTGGCCATACTGGCCTCTAACGGCGGGCGGATCGGGGACTACGAGGGGATCAACAAGATACTCTCGCCGCTTCCGCCCATGGTGATCGTGCCGAGCACCGCAGGCGCCGGCTCAGAGGTGAGCCAGTTCACCATCATTGTCGATACCGACCGCAAGCTGAAGATGTCGATCATCTCACGCTCGCTCATCCCCGATATCGCCATCGTCGATCCGGAAATCCTGAGGACCAAGGACGCCAGGCTTGCCGCCGCCACGGGGGTCGACGCCCTGACTCACGGCATCGAATCGTACGTGTCGCTGGCGGCCACCCCGCTGACCGATGTCCACGCACTGAAGGCGATACAGCTGATATCGCTTTATCTCAAAAGGGCTGTTGCCGACCGCGGCGACATGGAGGCGAACAGCAACATGGCCATGGCAAGCCTTATGGCGGGTCTCGCCTTCTCCAATGCCATACTCGGCGCGGCACACGCCATGACCCACCAGGTTGACGGTCTGCTGGACAAGCACCACGGGGAGACCAACGCCTCCATTTTGCCCCACGTCATGCAGTTTAACCTGCACGCCTGCCCCGAACGGTTCCGGGACATCGCGGCCGCTTTGGGAGAGGAGGTCGCCGGCCTTGATGTCGTTGCCGCCGCAACCCTCTCCATCGGGGCGGTCCGGCGCCTGATCTCGGACATCGGCCTCGCCAAGGGGCTTTCCCAACTCGGCCTCAGGGAGGAGTTCATACCGATCCTGAGCGAGAATGCGACCAAGGACGCCTGCCTGGTCACCAACCCCAGAAGTGCCACCCGCGAGGAGATCGCAGAGATCTTCCGCGCCGCGATGTAGTGAGAGTCAAACGGCCCAGGGGGCGAGCGTGAAAAACCGGGGCAAGCTACTCGAGCAACTCACCGGAGTCGACTCATCGAAGCTCAACTACTACGTCGAGCTGAAAAAGCGCAACCAGGACGTGCTGACCCAGAACAGCCGTTTGGAGATCCTGCAGCAGCTGACCCGGGACATCAACATCGACATGTCCATCGGGGACATTATCGAGAGGGCCTTCAAAAAGCTTCCCGAGGCGCTCCCCTGCGACTTCCTCGGCCTGGCGAAGATCCAGAACGGGGAACTGAAGCTCTTTGCCATGGCCCCCCGGGGGTTTTTCACCAGCTCCATCATCCCGGGCGACTCCCGCCTCTGGGAGGTGCTGCGGGACCAGGTTGCGACCTGCTACCGGCCGAAAGAGGATTCCGCTTTTTTCGCCCAGGCCGATCCCGCCCCTCCCCGGAGCCTCAACTCGCTTGCCGTCGCCCCCCTCTTCGAGCGCTCTGCCGTGAACGGCCTGCTGCTGCTCGGCTCCACCCAGGACGCGGCCTACGCCAGGGCAGAGCTTAACTTCGTGCAGCACCTGGCCGACCAGCTTGCCATCAGCCTGCAGAACGCCCGGCTCTACAAGCAGGTGTCGCGCGCCAAGAAGGAGTGGGAGGAGACCTTCAACGCGGTGACCGATCCGATCTTCCTGATCGACACCGATTACAACGTGCTGCTCCATAACGACCGGCTTCCCCCCGAGATGAGCGCATCCTGGAACCGGGCCCTCTCCAACAAGTGCTTCGCCAGGCTGCACGGCAACAAGGAGCCCTGCAAAAACTGCCCGATCCAGGAGATCAAGGTGAGCGGCAAGCCGGTGTTCCAGCGCTGGCAGACCGAGGGGGGGACCGTCGTCGACCTCTCCTACTACCCGGTGCTGAACGAGGAGAAGCAGCTCTCGGCCGTCACCATCATCCTGAAGGACGTCACCAAGAAGCTGAAGATGGAGGGGCAGCTGGTCCAGTCCGCCAAGATGGTGGCGCTCGGGGTCATGGCGGCCGGGGTGGCACACGAGCTGAACAGCCCGATGACCGTCATCATCGGCACGGCGCAGCTCCTCGCGCGCGAGCTGCAGGATGAAGGGCACCCGGAGCGCAGCGAGGCCCTGGACGACATCGTCAACTGCGGTCTGCGCTGCAAGCGGATCATCCAGAACCTGCTCACCTTCTCGCGGCAGGACCAGGCACCCGTGACGGCCATCAACCTGAACGAGGAGGCGGACCGGGTGCTGGACATGATCCAGTACCAGATAAACCGCAGCCAGATCGGGATCGTCGAGCACTTTGACCCGGAGCTGCCCAGGGTCAACGCGAACGGGCCCCAGATCCAGCAGGTACTGACCAACTTTCTCATCAACGCCCGGGACGCCCTGGCAGACGTGGAGCGCCGTGAGAAGGTCATCGAGGTGGCGACGACGGTGCGGCGGGAGGGAGCAAGGCGCTTTGCGGTATTGAGCGTGCTCGATAACGGGACCGGCATCGCGCCGGAGAACCTGTCCAAGATCTTTACCCCTTTTTACACCAGCAAGGAGGCGAGTAAGGGGACCGGGCTCGGCCTTTCGGTCAGCCTGGGGATTGCCGAGTCCCACAACGGCCGCATCGAGGTGGACAGCCGGCCGGGGCTGGGGAGCTGTTTCCGCCTGGTCCTGCCGATCGATTAGGCTGTCGCAGCACGAAAAACAAGGGAGTATCCAGCGTGACAGAGTTGCCGAGGCGGGTCCTGATAATTGACGATGAAACGGATGTCTGCACCTTTTTCCGGCGCCTTTTGACCCGGGCAGGGTACGCCGTGGTGACCGCGTCGGACAAGCTGCAGGCGCTCGCGGCGCTCGAGGCGGACCAGTTCCAGGTGGCGCTGGTCGACCTGAAGCTCCCGGACACCGACGGACTTACCCTGCTGCAGGCCATCAAGGCCGCGCAGCCTTCCTGCGAGGTCATCATCATGACCGGGTACAGCACCGTCAAGACGGCGGTGGCGGCCATGCAGATGGGCGCCTACGAGTACCTGGAAAAACCGTTCGACGATATCGCGGAGATCGAGAGGCTGGTCGCCAAGGCCGCCGGCTCGGGGGCGAGCCTGTCGCGCGGGGAGAGCTCGCGGGAGGAGTGGGCCGAGGTGGCCCAGGGGGTCGGGTTCCGGGTGGGTGGGGCACCGGGGATGAAGCGCATGGTTTCCCTGGCCTACAAGGTGGCCGGCAAGAACATCTCCGTCCTGATCCAGGGCAAGACCGGCACCGGCAAGGAGGTGCTGGCACGCTTCATCCACGCCGCGTCGGAGCGCGCAGGCCAGCCCTTCATTCCGGTGAACTGCGGGGCACTGCCGGAAAACCTGCTGGAAAGCGAACTCTTCGGGCACGAAAAGGGCGCCTTTACCGGCGCGAACCAGACCCGGCGCGGCATCTTCGAACTGGCCAACAACGGTACGCTGCTTTTGGACGAAATCGGCGATGCCACCCCCCAGATCCAGGTGAAGCTATTGCGGGTGCTGGAAACCGGAGAGTTCATGCGGGTGGGCGGGGAGCGCAGCATCAAGACCGATGTGAGAATCATCGCGGCGACCAACGTCGACCTGGAGCAGGCGATCCGGGACAGAAGCTTCCGGGAGGATCTTTTCTACCGTCTCAACGTGGTCCGGCTCGAGATTCCGCCGCTCAGCTCCCGTTGCGAGGACATCCCGCTTCTGGCGGAGCACTTCGTGCGGCAACTGAACCGCAAACTGAAGCTCGCGCCGGCTGCCCTGCGCCTCATGCAGCAGTATGCCTGGCCGGGCAACATCCGTGAACTGGCCAACGTCATGAGGCGGGCCGTCGTCATCTGCAACGGCGACACCATCCTTCCCGAGCACCTGGGCGGGACCTTTCTTTCCGGTCCGGCCGCCCCTGAAAGGGTGCTTTCGAGCGGCTTGAGCAGCGGGGCCGGGGGCGAGGGCCCGCTCGATGCGGTGGAGCTATTGCAGCGGACTCTGGGGGGAGGGGACCTGGAGCAGATGGGGGGCGCCGAGCTGAACCGGCTGCTCGGCTCCCTGCGCGAGGCGGAGAATAGCCTGCTGGCGCTCATGGCCAAAAAGGGAATCGCACCGCCGCTCTGCGACCTGAGAGACTGCGAGGCACAGGCGATACGGGCTGCGCTGGCGCAGTGCGAGGGCAACATAACCGAGGCCGCCAGGTCCCTTGGTATCGGCAGGAACACCCTGTACCGCAAAATAAAAGGGTTCGACCTTCCCTGAGAGCTGCACCGGGCCGGAAATCAATCGGTTAGGTCCCCGTGATGCTGAGCCTGGGAAGGAAGGTAGATCAATTCGCAGCAGCGGCATTTTCCGTAACGCGCCGGCAGGTAGAGCAGGTTTACGGTCAGGCACTTTTTACACTCCCAGACCCGGTAGCCGGCGACTTCGTGACCGGCCTGCTCGCTGAAAAACCACTTATAGTAGGATTCCCAGTCGTACTACGGTTTTTGATTCGCCCTCTCCACCAGTTGTTCCAGTAGCATATCCTCTCCTTGATCTGCGCTTCGTACCAATTTCTGATCGGTGTCAAGAGAGTGTATCTCGCACCTGCACTCTATCTTCCCGGGTAACACCAATGCTTCTCCTGATATAAATCCGCCTGATCTATGACAATGCTACCATAAGAAGCAGGTCCTCTCAAACGGTTATTGAGTAAGTAGACGTATACGAAGCGGCTGAAAAGGCACAGTTAGAGCAATGCCTGAGAACCCCGTGGTTTAAGATGCGACGCTGATGTTGCAGACGCGGGTGGGCAGGAAATATCTGGTGGGGCAGGGGGGACGAGGTACTGCAGCAAGCAAGGCAAAACGGGCGGACACAGGGTCCGCCCTCCCATAAACCGTCTCAATCTCTGTTCTTACCCTACGCCGCGCGCACCAGTTCCAGCGGTACCTCGTAGGGGATCTCGTGTATTTCCATCTCCAGCAGGTCGATGCTCAGCTTGCGGTTACGCAAAAGCTCTCCCTTGCCGAGGATTATCTTGCAGACCTCGGCGACCTGGAGGCTCGCCACCACGGCGGGGGTGAAGGCGGGGTTGCCCAGCTGCTGCTCGATCCCCTTTCCCGCCACCCAGTGGCGATAGATCCCCTGCACCGTACCCTCCCCGGGGAATTGGGTGGCGACGTGGCCGTACCAGCCGCCGATCGCTCCGTGCACCATCGGGATTCCCACGGCGGAGCTCACTTCGGCAAGCTCCAACCGGTACGAGATGCTGTCCAGGGCATCGACTGCCACCGAGACCCCTTCCAACAACTCGGCGCCGTTGGCCAGGCCGAAGGCGTCCTGCACCGTCCAGACCGTCACCGCAGGGTTGATCTGCTCGACCCGCTGCCGCGCGGCTTCCACCTTGGCAAGCCCGAGGTTGCCCGGGGTGGAGAGGATCTGCCGGTTCAGGTTGTGTTCCTCGAAAACGTCCGGATCGATGGCGACGATCTGCCCCACGCCAAGCCGCGCCAACTCCTCGATGATGTAGCCGCCCAGGCCGCCGCAGCCCACGACTGCTATTTTGCTCGCGAAAAGGCGCGCCTGGTCCGCGCTATTGATGATGTTCCGGTTGCGCTGGTAGCGCGCGGGGAACAGTCCGTTTTTCAGGGCGAGCCCCTCGATCGCAGCAAAGCTCAAGCCGAAGTGCTTGACGGCGGCGCAGTGGGCGGACCAGGGGAGCATGCCGTCCCGGGTCCAATTCTTGAGAAAAGTCAGAGCTTCGTTCATGTCAGCCTCCACCGACCAGCGGAAAGAGGGAGAGTGTATCCCCCGGGGAAAGTTTTTGATGAAGGACGCCGTGCCGGCCGTTGATCATGATGATGCCGATTTCCTCCTCGGTGAGCCCCAGGTCGCGTACCACGCTGCGGCACTCGGTCCCCTCGGAAAGCTCCCGTTCCTCTATCTTGAACCTGCCGTTTCTGAAGCTGGCGAACAACTTGACTGTCACTTGCATGGGTGCACCCGCCTGATTTTTCACAATGAGAACCAAAAAGCCCGGTGTGGCTTGGCGCCACACCGGGAGGCACGAGACGCTATCTAGTACTTCTTGCGTCCTTAAGCTTAAGCTAGAAGTTCCAGAACTCGTCGATCTCCGCATCGGAGAAGTCCCAGACCGCGTTGTGCGGAGCGACCGGTTCGTTCTTGAAGAAGTCCGGCAGCCGGTCATGCACGTTGCTGAGGCCCGCCTCGATGTTGAACTTGCGCTCGAGTTTCAGGATGTGCTTGCCGAGGTTGGTGACGTCGTCGCCGGTGAGGGCTATGCCGAAGCGGGCGTTGATCATGTCGATCAGGGCCGGCAGGCACTCCGGGACGTCCAGGGCCGGGAAGGCGATGAAGATGCACATGCCGGTGGAGTCGATCGCTGCGGTCGCGATCTGCAGGTTGCGGGAAAGCTCGACCTGGCCCTCCTTCTTGAGCGGGTCGACATAGCCGCCGACGTTCAGGATGTTGGTGGCGATGGTGTAGCCGGCCGTGTGGTCGGCACCCATGGTGCTGGTGGCGTAGGTGATGCCGATCCCCTTGACGGAGCGCGGGTCGTAGGCCGGAATCGCCTGGTTCTTCACCACCGGGACCCGGGTGATACCGTAGGCCCGGCCGACCGCGCCGGCGCCGCCCCCCATGATCCGGCCCAGCGGAGTCGCCTTGCCGATTTCTTCCTTCAGGATGCGCAGCATCTCCTTGCTGTCGCCCCAGGGGAGGATGCCTGCCTCCATGGCGACGCCGAACATGACCGCGGTCTCGATGGAGTCTATGCCGATGTCGTCCATCAGGCCGTCCGCATAGGCGATGTCGTCCAGGTCCTCGATGCAGCAGTCGGCGCCCAGCCCCCAGATGGTTTCATACTCAAAGCCGGAGGTGATGTACTTGCCGTTCTTGTCGTTGTAAACCTGCGAGCACTGGATGATGCAGCCGGCATGGCAGCCGTGCTTCACCTTCCCGCCGCGGGCGGTGATGGTCTCGTTCATGGTCTCGCCGGAGATCTTGTCGTGAGCCTCGTACTGTCCGGTGGTGAAGTTGCGGCTCGGCAGCCCCCCCGCCTCGTTCAGGATATTCACCAGCACGTTGGTGCCGAAGGTCGGCAGCCCCTCGCCGCTGACCGGGTGGGCCAAAAGCGCCTTGGCGAAGGTCCGCGCCGCGTCCTTGAACTTGGCCGGGTCGGCGATCTTGACTCCCGGGGAGTCGGTGCCGTCGATGGAGATGAATTTGATCTGCTTACTTCCCATGACCGCGCCGAGTCCGCCGCGGCCGTGGCTGCGGATCTTGGAGTCCGGGTCCTTGACGGAGATGTTGGCTGCCGTCATCCTGGCCTCGCCTGCCGGTCCTATGGTTAGTACGCCGCACTTCTTCCCCAGCCGCGCCTCGAGCGCCTCGATGACCGCGAAGTTCCCGAGACCGAGCAGTTCCTTCTCCTCGCTGATGCTGACCCCCGCCACGCCGACGGAGAGGTTGTACCAGGTGCCGTCCTTGGGCGCCCCTTCGATGATCAGGGCTTTCACGCCGAGCTTGGCAAGCATCTGCCCGGCGGTGCCGCCGGCGTTACTTTCCTTGATGCCGCCGGTAAGCGGGCTCTTGGCGCCGGCGGAGAGCCGGCCGGAGTTGGCCGCCGCGGTCCCGGTCAAAAGACCCGGCGCGAAGCAGAGGATGTTCTGGGCGCTCAGCGCGTGGCAGATCGGGGGGACTTCGGCCGCCACGATGGTGGAGGTGAGGCCGCGACCGCCCAGGCCGGCCCAGGCCGCGGGAACCGTCTCGAGCTTGGTGGTGAGGTCCGTCATGTTTACGCGAAAAATCTTGTCCATGCTTAAAAGCTCCCTATTCAAGTGTAATTTCCCGGCGCCCTCGGGGACGCCAGGGGACTCCTTTCCGTAAGGGAGGCTCCGCCGTTTCCAGCGAAACCCGTTGGCCTGGCGCCCTGAGGTTTCCCTGGTAGGCTGCATGGCTCGGAGATTTCAGTTGATTGGGCCTGATGCCCCGTAGTGCATCAGGCGTGTGTTCCGTTGGCTGTAGTGCTAACTGCACCCTCCCCGGGGGGGGGAGGGCTTGGGTGAAGCGGTGCCCCCTCCCGCCGGGGGCGGGGGAGTTTTCAGGCCTACATCGCCGCCTTGAAGATGTCGATGACCTGTTCCAGGGTCGCCTTGCGCGGGTTGGTGAACTGGCAAGCGTCCTTCTTGGCGTTTTCCGCCATGACCTTCAGGTCCTCTTCCTTCACGTTCAGCGCCTTCAGGCCGGTCGGGATGCCGATGGCGGCCGACAGGGTGCGGATCCTCGCGATTGCCTTCTCGGCAGCCTCGGCGACCGACAGGCCGGCGACGTTCTCGCCCAGGGCTACCGCGATGTCGGCGTACTTCTGCGGGCAGGCGATCAGGTTGTAGGCGCTGACGGCCGGCAGCAGGATGGCGTTGCACACGCCGTGGGGCAGGTTGTAGAAGCCGCCCAGCTGGTGGGCCATGGAGTGCACGTAGCCAAGGCTTGCGTTGTTGAACGCCATGCCGGCCAGGTACTCCGCGTAGGCCATCTTGTCGCGGGCTTCCAGGTCGTCGCCGTTAGCGACTGCCGGGGAGAGATACTTGGCGACCAGCTCGATCGCCTTGATGGCGCAGGCGTCGGTGATCGGGGTGGCGATGGTGGAAACGTAGGCCTCGACCGCGTGGGTAAGTGCGTCCATGCCAGTTGCGGCAGTAAGGGCCGCGGGCTTGCCGACCATCAAAAGCGGGTCGTTGATGGCGACGTTCGGGGTGCAGCGCCAGTCCACGATCGCCATCTTCACGTGGGTGTCGGTGTTGGTGATGATGCAAAAGCGGGTCATCTCGCTCGCGGTGCCGGCGGTCGTGTTGATGGCGACGAAGGCGGGCATCGGGCGGGTGGTCTTGTTGACCCCTTCGTAGTCGCGGATGACGCCGCCGTTGCCGATGACCATGCCAATCCCTTTGCCGCAGTCGTGGGAGCTGCCGCCGCCCAGGGTGATGATGGCATCGCAACCGTTTTCCTGGTACACCGCGACGCCGGCCGCGACATTCAGGTCGGTGGGGTTCGGCTCGGCGCCGTCGAAGATGACAACCTGGACGCCGGCAGCTTCAACCTGCTCCTTGATCTTGTCGGCCATGCCCATGCCCGAGATCCCTTTATCGGTTACGAGCAGCGCCTTGGAAGCGCCCAGAGCCTTAACCTGGCCGCCGGTCTCTTCTGCCGAACCAATGCCCATGAGTGATACTGTCGGGATGTAAAATCCGTACGTCTGTTTTCCTAATGCCATTGTTCTTTCCCCCTTGTGTGGTCGCCGCCCGATCTCTGGATGCTAACGGCTGGTTGATGGTGCATACGGTTTCCTAAAACGGTTTTCTAACTTATCGCAAACCTCATACCAGAATGCCGTTAGCGATGTGATTTTATTGTTTTAGACTCCAAAAGGTAATTGTTACGGGACATTAGCGAAATTGATGATCTCTGGTCGACAAACTTTTTCTCCGGGTAAGTTCTGAAATAGAACAAGTCGTTCGCTCCAAAATGGAGCGTTTGTCATGTTCTGGAACGGCTGCCCGCTGGCGCCCGGCGCCCAGCCATGGCTCTGGCGCCCGGTAATTGAGGAGGCGAATAAAACAAAGACCTCTTCGTTAAATCAACCAGTTAGGCTGTGCGATGGCCGGGCGGGCCGGCCTGTTACCTCTCCGAGCGCCAAAGTTGGTACCGATATTGCCTTGTATACAATAATGAAGGCTGCTGCCTGGGGTGCCGGCCGGGAGGGGTACATGGAACTGATCGATGGTTTTGGCCGGCGGATAAATTACCTGAGGCTCTCCGTTACCGACCGCTGCAACCTGCGCTGCCGCTACTGCATGCCGGCCGGCGGGGTGGCTAAGCTGCGGCATGGGGACCTGCTCTCCTACGAGGAGATGCACCGCCTGGCAAGGGCCTGCGTGGCCAGCGGCATAGAAAAGATCCGGATCACCGGGGGAGAGCCGCTGGTCCGAAAGGGGCTGGTCGGCTTTCTGAAACGGCTCTCCGGGATTCCCGGATTGAAGGAGCTGGTACTTACCACCAACGGAATGCTGCTGAAGAATTTGGCGCTTCCCTTGAAAAAGGCAGGCGTGGCCCGGCTCAACATCAGCCTCGATTCGCTGGACCCGGAAAACTTTGCCCGGATCACCCGGGGCGGTGAACTCGCCCGGGTGCTCGACGGGATCAAGGCGGCAGAGCAGGCCGGGTTCCCGCCGGCGAAGATCAACATGGTTGTCATGCGCGGGGTGAACGACCACGAGCTGTTGCGCTTCGCCGAACTGAGCATCGGCCAGCCGTACACGGTCCGCTTCATCGAATACATGCCGACCTTGCAGGATCCGGAGTGGGCCGCCCAGAGCATGCCCGGCAGTGAAATCCTGCAGCGTATCGCTCAGCGTTACCCCCTGCTGCCGCTAGTCGGAAACGAAACCGCGGGGCCCGCCAGGAACTTCAGGATCGAGGGAGCCGCCGGGGCCCTGGGGATCATCACCCCGGTCTCGGGGCACTTTTGTGCCAGTTGCAACAGGATCAGGGCGAGCGCCACCGGAGTCGTGCGTGGCTGCCTTTTCTCGGATCACGGGGCCGATTTACGGGCACTGCTCGCCTATGGCGACTCGGGACTTTTGCGGCTCACCCTGCGCCACATGGTGGCGGAAAAGCCGGGCCGCCACCGCCTGGCCGAGAGGAACCCGGGGCAGAACTACCTGAACATGTCGCAGCTCGGCGGCTAGGGCCCTGTCCAGCTTAAAACGACGGCACCGATCATGCTATTTGCGAACTGTAGGTTGCTGGTGAACAGTTGTATCGTGAACCGCAACATTGCACCGTTGCGGTTCACGATGAGACTGTTCACCGGCAACCTACGAAAACAAAAAATCGGAATCGAACAGCCACCAACATATCAAGCTGGACTTGGTACTAGGGCGCTACTTCTGCTTTGTCCCTACTTCGCAGGGGGGAAGCGGAAGCCTTTTTCCAACCTGGTTGAACCAAAGGAGAGCTCTTAATGGCAGCAGTCATAGTCGCGGTCAGTATCAGCAAGTCGAAGGGGGAGCGCAAAACGCCCGGATCCCGGGTGCAGCTGCTCGAGGACCACGGAATCATCGGGGACGCCCACGCCGGCGACTGGCATCGCCAGGTGAGCCTTTTGGCGCTTGAAAGCATCGCCAAGATGCAGGCGCTCGGCCTTTCGGTCGGCCCAGGCGACTTCGCCGAAAACCTCACCACCCGGGGGATCGATCTGGTGAACCTGCCGGTCGGGACCCGGCTCGGTATCGGCGAGGTGCAGCTGGAAATCTCCCAGATCGGGAAGGTCTGCCACACCCGCTGCGCCATCTTCTACCAGGCGGGCGACTGCGTCATGCCCAAGGAAGGGGTCTTCGCCAAGGTACTGCGCGGAGGGATCATCAAGCCACAGGATCACATTCAGCTGCTGCCCAACGCAGCAGATTAAATCCGGACAGGGGAGAAACCATGAAGAACGGCAACAGGAAGTCCAATATCATCTCCATACGCATGAGTGACGCCGAGTACGACGTCATACAGAAAATGATGGACACCAGGAACAAGAGGGCGTCCTTCATCATGCGCGAGGCGTTCTCCCTGTTCAAGGAACAGTGGGAGAGATCCCTGCGCCGTGACCAGCTGATGGAAAACTGAAGGCGAGTTCAGGAGCGGCAGATATGTATGTAGTTGCTTGTATCAAGCAGGTTCCCGACACGACCCAGGTGCAGATCGACCCGGTCACCAATACCCTGGTGCGTGACGGCATCCCCTTCATCGTGAACCCCTATGACACCCACGCGATCGAGGAAAGCCTCAGGATGAAGGACCGCTACGGTTTCCGGGCCGTAGCCCTCTCCATGGGGCCCCCCAACGCCGAGGCGGCACTCAAAAAGGCGCTCGCCCTGGGAGTGGACCAGGCGATCCTGCTCTCGGACCGGGCCTTCGGCGGCGCCGACACCCTTTCCACCAGCAACGTGCTGGCGGCGGCGATCCGCAAGCTCGCCCAGGAGGACGAGGTGGGACTCGTCTTTTGCGGCAAGCAGACCATAGACGGCGATACCGCTCAGGTCGGGCCGGGGATCGCGGTCAGGCTCGGTTTCTCGCAGCTGACTCTCGTGGACCGGATCGAGCATCTGGACTTCCTGGGGCGCAAGATCCGGGTGCGGCGCAGGCTGGAAGGACGCTACGAGATTGTCGAGGCGAGGTTGCCGGCGTTGATCACCGTCGTGCGCGAGCTGAACCGCCCGCGCTACCCGACGGTTCCCATGCGGATCAGGGCCGGCAAAGGGGAAGTCCGGGTCTGGGACAACTCCGAGCTGGGCCTGGACCTGAACAGCATCGGGCTTAAGGGGTCCCCGACTTGGGTGAGCAGGATCTTTTCCCCGCCGAGAAGCCAGGGTGAACTCCTGGGTAACGGCGTGCGTGACCCGGCCGGAACCGCAAAGCTCCTGGTGGAGCGGCTTTTGGCCAGGGACCTCTTGGCGCTGTAATTAAATCAAGACGAGGTGGTTATCAGCATGAGTGAGGCACCAATCAGGATCAAGAAACCACGGGGCAAGGTAAGGCTCTTGGAAGGGAGGTGCATCGCCTGCGGAGCGCGCTGCCAGAGCATCTGCCCGGTGGACGGCATCGAGATGAACGCCGTGGGCGAGCCCGAGATCGTGCTCGCCAGATGCATCGGCTGCCTGAAGTGCGTCAAGGCCTGCCCCGGATCCGCCCTGGAAATATTTTACTCCCGGGAGGAGCTGGAAGTGCTGGCTGGCCTTGCCGGCCAAAAGGAGCTCCCCGAAGCCGAGGCGGACCCCGAGGAAATTGCGCGCCGCGAGCGGCTCGCAGCCTACCGCGGGGTCTGGGTCTTCATCGAGCAGACCGGGGGGGAGGCCGCCCGGGTTTCCTGGGAGTTGCTCGGCAAGGGGGCCCAGCTCGCGGCAAGCCTCGGGGTGGAGCTTTGCGCCGTGGTCCTTGGCGACAAAGTGGCGCATCTCTGCGAGGAGGCCTTCTGCTACGGGGCGCAAAAGGCCTATCTGATCGACCAGCCGGTGCTGCTCCACTACCGGACCTATCCCTACCTGGACGCGATGTGCCACCTGATCGACAAGTACCGCCCCGAGGTCGTACTGATGGGGGCGACCGGGATGGGGCGCGACCTGGCAGGTGCGGTGGCCACCCGGGTCAGGACCGGCCTGACCGCCGACTGCACCGGGCTCGACATCGACGAGGGGCGCAACCTGATGCAGACCCGCCCCGCGTTCGGGGGGAATATTATGGCCACCATCATGTGCGACCGCTTTCGTCCCCAGATGGCGACGGTGCGCTCCCACGTCATGCCGATGCCGCAGCGGGTGGAGGGGAGCCGCGGTAGGGTCGTCCCGGAGTCCCTTCCCATGAGAGAGGCGGATATCTTTACCAAGGTGCTGCAGGTGATCCGCGAAAACAAGGGGGGAGAGGTCGATATTGCCGGTGCCGAATTCATCGTTTCCGGCGGGCGCGGCATGATGGCGAAGGAGAACTTCGCCCTTTTGCAGGAGCTGGCCGACGAGCTGGGCGGCGTGGTGGGCGCTTCCCGCAGCGCGGTGGACGCGGGGTGGATGCCGGCCGAGCGCCAGGTGGGGCAGACCGGGAAGACGGTCCGCCCCAAGATCTATATCGCCTGCGGCATATCCGGGGCGATTCAGCACGTGGTCGGCATGCAGGATTCCGACCTGGTGATCGCCATCAACCGGGACCCGGAGGCGCCGATTTTCGAAGTGGCCGGTTATGGCATCGTCGGAGACCTGTTCCAGATTGTCCCGGCAATCACCGGCCACCTGCGGGGGTTGAAGGCCGCCAAGTAACCAAGGCAAAACCAAAGCTTTCAACGCAAAGGCGCCAAGACGCAAGGACGCAAAGAGAATCGAACCAAGTACGAGGCGCGAAAACATTTTTTAAATCGTAAGCTCCGGGTTTGCCTGAAGCCGTTTCTTGATTTTGTCCCTCGGTTTTGGCTTTTCTTCGCGTCTTTGCGACTTTGCGTTAAGGCAATTGACTTTTATTCTTTTCAGAAGGAAATTTCTCCATGACCCCTGATCCCGTCATCTTCGCGCCCTTACTGGTCGGCGCCTGCACCCTGTTCTGCTGGAGCTGCTACAGCCGCTTCAGCCTGGTTTTCCTGGGAGGGTCCGAGGACCGCTTCTCACAACCGGTGCTGCGGCTCAGGGAGATGCTCCTTTACGCCTTTTTGCAGAAGAGAGTCCTCAGCCGCGCCTTCGGCATCAACCACGTGCTCATCTTCTGGTCCTTTCTGGTCCTGGCGCTCGCCAATGCCGAGTTCCTCCTGGGCGGGGTGTTCCCGGCGGCCCGGCTTTCCCTGCTGCCGCCGGTCATCTACCATCCGCTGCTACTCGCCTTCGACCTGACCTCCCTGGGCACCCTGGCCGCCGTATGCGTCGCCGCCCTGAGAAGGATCGTCGCACCCCCCTACCAGGGGGCCCGCAGCGCGGAGGGCTTCGGCATCCTTGCCATGATTGCCCTGCTCATGCTCGCCTACTTCGGCATGCACGGCTCAGAAATCGCCCTGGGGACAGAATCCTCAGCGGCGGCCCTGCCGGTCTCCTCGGCGCTCGCCTCCCTTTTGACCCGGTACGGCGCCGGCTTGCCCCTGACGGGCCTGGCGGTCAGTTCCTGGTGGCTCCACGCGGCCGTGCTGCTGTGCTTTTTGAACTATCTTCCCTACAGTAAGCACATGCATATCCTGGCGGCGATACCGAACTGCTTCTTCAAAGCGCTGGAGGCCGCCCCGGTCCCGCCCCGTGAAGAATTTGGCGAGGTTAGCCTTCTTGGAGCCGGGCGCATCGACCACTTCTCCTGGAAGGACCTCTTCGACTCCTTTGCCTGCACCGAGTGCGGCCGCTGTCAGCAGAGCTGCCCCGCCGCTGTCACCGGCAAGCCGCTCAACCCGCGCCTGGTCATGCACCGGATCAAGGAGAGCCTGCTGGTTAACGGACCCCTGCTCAAGGCCGGGGGCTCGCGCACCGAGCCGCTCGTCGGGGAAGGGGAGGGGAGCATAAGCAAGGATGCCATCTGGTCCTGCACCACCTGCGGCGCCTGCCTCGCCGCCTGCCCGGTCTTCATCGAAAAGATGCCGAAGCTGACCAAGCTGCGCCGGCACCTGGTGCAGATGCACGCCGACTTCCCCGAGGAGCTTTTGAACCTCTTCGAGAACATGGAGCAGCGCAGCAACCCCTGGGGAATGGCCCCGGGCGAGCGGAGCAAATGGGCGGGAGCGCTTACGGTGCAAACCTTCGAGGCGGGGAGCACCGAGTACCTGCTGTACGTCGGTTGTGCCGGTTCCTTCGACTCCAGGAGCAAGCAGGTGACGCTCGCCATGGCGCGGATCCTGGACGCCGCAGGGGTCTCCTGGGGAATCCTCGGCAAGGAGGAGAAGTGCTGCGGGGACAGCCTGCGGCGGCTCGGCAACGAATATCTCTTCGACCGGATGGCGCGGGAGAACGTGGCGCTCTTCAAGGAGAAACGGGTGCAAAAGGTCATCACCCAGTGTCCACACTGCTTTACCGTCTTGAAAAACGATTATCGCCAGTATGGACTGGAGCTTGAGGTCATCCCGCATGCTGAATTCCTTGAGACTCTGTTGCGCCAGGGGAAGCTGCAGCTGAAGGCGACGGGGGCAGGCCGCGTGGTTTTTCACGATTCCTGTTACCTCGGGCGGCATAACGGCATCTACCAGGCGCCGCGCTCGGTGCTGGAACTGGCGACCGGGAGTGCGCCGTCGGAAATGGAGAGAAACCGTGTGAACTCGTTTTGCTGCGGCGCCGGGGGGGGCCGCATGTGGATGGAAGAGCAACTCGGCGACCGAATCAACCTGAACCGGGTCAGCGAGGCGCTCGCCGCCTCACCGGACACCATCTGCGTCACCTGCCCCTATTGCATGACCATGATGGAGGATGGCCTGAAGGATCAGGGACACTGGGACACCCGGGTGCTGGACATCGCCGAGGTGGTGGCGCAGGGGCTGTAGCGCCCGGGCGGAGGTATGTGAAAGTATCGCGCAGCAGAAACCCGAAAAGGGGGGCTGCTGCGCGATTGGGTCTACCGGCCGGGTTAACTTAGAAGCTCTCAAATCCCTCGTCGGCGTATTGCATTTGCAGGGCGGCACCGGAGACGCCGGAATGGGTCAGCCGGGCCTTGAAGGGAGCCGCTTTTCTGGCAGCCGGCTTTGAAATGGCAGTCGCCGGCCGTGACCAGCTTCGTGCGGAGGAATCCT
>Ga0209123_1002199_pt1 | contig 17080 bp, 16 predicted proteins | sample BarGraIncu00431A_FD_184500 | JGI IMG/M metagenome (GOLD analysis project Ga0209123, IMG submission 184500) | Arctic peat soil microbial communities from Barrow, Alaska, USA - Barrow Graham LP Incubations 004-31A (SPAdes) (version 2) | ecosystem: Environmental > Terrestrial > Soil > Wetlands >... | reverse complement strand
TGCATTCCTCCGATGGATTAAGCTTAGTAGGCCTTGCAGCAGCCTTAGGGACAGTCTTTATGCTATTAGGCACTATATATGGCTTTGTTTTGGCATGGGGTCCAATATGGTGGGGGCTAATTGGTTTAGTTGGTGGCTGTGCTTTAGGGTTAATTATTAAGTTAATTGCAACGAAGAACTATGCTAAAAATAGATCTAAAGCAGAAAAAGCGGCTGAAGTGGTCCTAATCATCGAATGTGAGAAACATGAATTGGAGATGGTTCGTGGTGTGTTATGGGACAATCATGCTCTTGGTATTTCTAAATTAGATTTAGCTAATGGACCCTTGAATTTAGCGGAACAAGAATAAAAATTTGATAAGGCAGAGTATCAGCTACTTAAATGCTAATAACCCATTAAAATTATTCACTCCTGTGAGGTATGTATAATGAATCTTAGCCTAGAAGGAACTATTATGATAATAACTGCAATAATTACTTTACTGCTGTTTATTTTTGCCATAAATTGGCGGTATTTTAATGAGTGGATTGTGGTTTTTCTATTTAAGGGACTTTTAGATTTAATATGGGGAAGTCCAGTCGTTGAGTTGAATTTAATACAATATCCTATCCGGTTGCTACCTCATTGTTATGAAACAAGTATACTATTTGAGTTATGGGTATTCCCCGTCCTATGCATTTTGTACAACCAAGTCACCAGGGAACGAGGGTTATGGCCTATCATCTATTATGCTTTACTGTTCAGCGCGGGTATAACTGCGGTAGAATATCCATTAGAACTATATACCGACCTAATTAAATACATAGAATGGAGCTGGCTTACCACCTTTTTTACATTAACGATTACATTCTTAATTTCTCGCTCTTTTATTGCTTTCTACCGGTGGGGTTGCGATTATTTTAGATGCAAATAAAAGCCAGTAGTTATAAGAAGGAAAAATAATGGATATATATCGTTAATTGTAAGCCTAATGAAGCAGACAAAAAGTATTGGGTTTTGACATCTTTTCCATTGACTATAACTGGTTTGAGCAAATACCAAAGGGCTACAGCAAAGAGTAGACTATGAGTAGATATGGTTGATTTTTTAAGTGAGTAAAGGCGGAACCAAACAGGTTCCGCCTTTACTTTTTACTTTATAGGATTCATAATATCACTCATTTTAGCCATCGCCTTTGATTTCATTTCCATAGTTGGATGAACATAAACTTTTGCGGTGAATTTTGGGTCAGAATGTCCTAACATTAATGATGTTGTTGCCAAGTCAACACCATTACCCAACATGGTTGTAGCAAATCCATGTCGCAGGTCATGGATTCTAATTTTTGGCAATTTAGCTTCTTTGAGTAACATATCAAAAGTACGTTGATAACTTCTTGGATGAATATAATTACCTTCATCTATAGTAAAGGCAAATCCTTGTGTATTTTGGCCTTTATGTTTACGAAGAAGTTCAATTACTGCAGAGGTTAGTGGAATATCTCTCATGCTACTTAGAGTTTTAGGTGTCTCAATCATTGCACCCTTAGTAGTAACTACTAAATGTTGATTAATAGATATATAACCTTCATCAAGGTGGATATTTTCCCAAGTAAGACCTAATAGTTCACCACGGCGTAGTCCTGTTGTCATTTGCAGTAGGAAGGCTGGGTATAAAGGATGATGTCTTGTTTCTAATTTTGTGTTAGGTACTCTATACTCTTCCATAGATTTTTTAAATTGTTGCATTTGTTCAACAGATAGGGTTTTAATTTGCGTTTTAACTTGCCTAGGGCACTCCACGGCATCACATACATTATGGCTAATGGTTATTAAGATTGGTACGGCAAAATCGTTTAAAAAGCCTGATTCATGGGAAAGCACGCCGGATGATCGTCAAACACTCATTAAAATAATCGGTGGTGTACATGTAGAAGATAACGGCCTGATCGTTGATGGAGAAATCATCAACTGTCAGGTCGTTTTTGATGCCACAAATTGGGCGATTATTATCCCCTAATTGTGATGCAGTACAATACTGTTGTTTATATAAAGTAGCTGTACCATATGCTCGTTGAGATACATTGGAATTTTGGAAAAAAGTACACCCTTATAAATACAACCTTATCCCCTTGTTTAGGGGGGCTTTAATAAGGGGGTAAGTCCGTATCATTTTATTAAGTGTGTGGTGATGATTGAATGGTAATAAGGTGAATTTTAAGGATTTATGACTACTTTTTAGAATTATATAATATATAGGTTTAAGTATGCTTATATGCTTCTTTGCTACCGTAGGAAGCTAGAATTTATGCCATTTAAGCGCTCTCCAAGCTAAGCTATACATCCAATGAATGGCAATTGATTATAGTAACTGAATCTGTCAGTGCCAGATATGAACAGTTTGAATTAACCATAGTACTCAAATTCAACCTAGATATAGCAAACGTATTGAAAGATGTATGCCCCCTATGCTATTTTATGGTATAGTATGTGTTGTAAATAGCATAGGGGGTATACAGGATGTCAGACGTATCAGAATTCGAAGCATTAGTTAAAGCAGTAGATACTATTCAAAAAATCGTTCCTCTAGATTGCTGTGTTATGGTCTGTAATTCAGAAGGTATTATTGTGAAATTTGTTCCAGCAAAAACCTTTGATATGAACGTAAAGGAAGGAACTGGTGTTGCTAAAGGAGGATCCTTAGGAGAGTGCATAAATACTGGTAAAGAAGTTCATAAAATTATTCCTAAAGAGGCCTATGGAGTGCCAATCAAGGCAATATCATTTCCCATTTATGAAGCTGGTAAGTTGATTGGTGGAATTGCGACAGGAATTAGTTTGGCTAATCAACAGAATTTAATGGATGTTGCGCAAACCCTTGCTGCTACCACCGAAGAGATGACAGCAACAATCGAAGAATTGGCTGCGACGGCATCTCATCTTTCAGAAGGTTTGGTCAAAATTGGCAATATAGAGGAAAATGTAGCGACTGAAGTACAAAAGACAGATGAAATACTTCGTTTTGTAAGTGATGTTGCCGCTAACTCTAATTTACTTGGTTTGAATGCTGCAATTGAGGCTGCAAGAGCTGGGGAACACGGGCGTGGATTTGCAGTTGTAGCAGATGAAATTAGAAAAATGGCAGTTAATAGTGTGAATGCCGTAAAAGATATAAAAGATATTTTGAAAAGAATTCAAGATGAGGGGGAAACTCTAAAAGTTACTGTTCTAGAAAATGCTGCTACGGCTGAAAGACAAGCAGCTGCTACTCAAGAAATTGCACACGCTATGCAATCCTTAGCTTCTTCAGCAATTGAAATAGAGAATGTTGCTCAAATTATTTAATATGAATTTTATGAGAATTAGTATATCCTTGCGAATACTAATTATTTTTATCGGTGTCATAAGTTTTAACTTTTGACACTTTTTTGCCTGACTATGGCTGGGGTGAGCAATCGCTAAAGGTCGACAGCAAAGAATAGACTACGAGTATATATAGTATTTTTTTTAGTGAGTAAAGGCGGAACCTATTTGGTTCCGCCTTTACTCTTATTTTATAGGGTTCATAATCTCGCTCATTTTATTCATTTCCTGGTTTTGAGAGTGGCAGAGTTGCACATATGCCGCATTACTGGCTGGAAATGATAGGACTAGCTCATAAGACTTTTTAAGTAAATCATCTTTGTTATAGTAGTATACTTCTCCAAAATCCAATTGGGCTTCTCCAAATGGGTGATCTCCGTAAATGGCGCAGTCAGAGGTGTCATTATGGTACAATTCCTCCTTTTTCAAAGAAACATATCGCGATATAGTGCGTTCTCTTACTTTGAGTCGTTCAGGGTACTCTGCCATCAACCGACTGTATACCCGAACTGCAGTATGTCGCTGTTTTCTTGGGGCTTTCAGGTCGCTTTCTAGCCATCCATCAATGATTGGCTTTATTAAGTCCAAATCAGATATTCTAGGCTGAGGATTCTTAAATTCTAGATTCCAGTTCTCTTTTCGTGACTATTTGCTGCACTTTTACTTTACCATATACAAGTGGAGGCAAATTCTGCTTCTTTTATATAATTATTTTAAATTGAGAACCCGTATGTAGTCACAACTGGTTTTGAAAATCATTGACCGCTATCCGTTTTATCATCCTCATCGAGGGGTTTAGTAGCCGCAGGTTGCAAGCCTAGGAAACTTTGAGCCACACGGCTTGGAGTTGACTGACTTTGCTCTATTCTAGCAAGCCCAAAGCAAATTGCTCTGCCTATTATTGCGCCGGTCATATAATAAATAAAGTTATAAAAGAAATTGTAATTATTATGAAGCGTAACTATGCCTAGCATGCCATAGATGGGTAGAAGTCCAAAGGTTATTACCGCTGTTCCGATACTGCTCCATATCAAATAGCTCTTCCACGAAGTCGTATATTGTGCAACCATCATATACAGTATTGGGCCAATTGTATAACTTACGGTAAATAAAGTCGTCGTCATCGGGACAGGACGTATGTGAAAATCCCAAAATCCATAATTATCTCCAAGAATTATACCTACTACACCAAAGCCTACGGCGAGTAGTGACCCAAGCAATAAAAGGTCTCTTATCCTACTTTTATCAACTAATTTAAACCAAATAGCATAAGTAACAAGCAGTACGCCGATCATAACGAACCAACCAACGGTGAAAACCTCAGCAGACACCCAATGTTGATAAGATTGATACGCTGACAATCTTGAAGCTTCGTACGACATATTTCCCTCCCCCTCTCAATAAAATGGAACGATTATACTAGTTTCTAAACAAAAGGGCTTTATTATATTGATCTATCCGTAAAAAGATAACACTCCTTAGACAAATAACGAATTGTTATTATTATTATCCTTATCATAAATAATTATTAAAAATTGTCATTATTACGATATTCAGATACAAGCGAACGCATAGTAGTATAATCTCAGATTTGAAATGTTTCCACTTAAATAAATTTTGTGACATTTTTTATCTCGAATTATAATTTTATGGAAAATTATAGAATCAATTCATTATTTGCATCAGAACCTTATAGACGTTAGTATCATCCAATTATATCTTGCTTATTAAAGATAGATTATAAAATGCATAATATAAATGGATATTTGTGCATTGACAGAGGTGACTTTTTAAGTTAATATAATGATATAGTCATATAGAAATTAGCTAATCAGACAACTGAAGGCTAAAGGATTTCCCTGTTTTGGGAGTTCTTTGGCCTTTTTCTTTTAGAGCCATCACAGTAGCTATTGAAAATAAAATAGTTATAGAAGAAGTAGCTTTAGAAGATAATGCTTTATAATTTGGGTGAAAATAGTAAATGGTAAATAGGAAAAAGAAAGGGGTATTATTATAGCTTTACCAGAAAATTTACGGTTTGCTTCAGTAGCAGTACAAGGAGGGTAAGAACCTGACCCAACTACTGGATCAAGTGCAGTACCTATTTATCAAACTACAGTTTCATTATATTTTAATATTGTTTCTAAGCTGACTGGAGCTATCCAGAGGCTGATCTTTCGCACAGGCGAGGGATCAGTCTCTTTTTGATTATGGGGAGGTCCTTATGACGATAAAGATTATCGCCTGCGAGGTAATGAAAGAAGAACTACTGGCGATTAAGGTAGTAGGGCCAGTGGAATATGAGTTTATTTCGATGGGGCTTCATCTATATCCACAAAAATTACATAAAGAATTACAACGTATCCTTGACCATTCACTTGGTTATGCAAAAATTATTCTGGCCTTTGGTCTTTGTGGTGGTGCGACACGTGATTTAAAAGTAGCAGATAGTACGTTAATCATTCCGAGGGTTCACGATTGTTTGCCCATTCTCCTTGGATCAAAGTCAGCATATGAACAGTTAAGTCAACAGGAACGAGGAACATTCTATTTGAGCTGCGGCTGGATGATTACCGAAAAAAATATACTCTCTGAACATCAGCGTGTATGCGCGAAATATGGCGAGAAGAAGGCCAAGAGTATTTTGGCCCGTATGTATGATAGTTATAAAAAAGTACTATTTATTCATACGGGGTGTAACGAGGAATGTACCATGATACAAGAGTCACGTGACATTGCCGAGTTACTAGATTTGACATATAGCGAGGTGCAAGGTGAAGATACTTATCTTCAAAAACTAGTAAATGGTCCATGGAATGAAGAAGAGTTTGCTCATATTGCGCCATTTGCAAGGATTGAGGAAGAAATGTTTGGCGTGGGTGCGAAAAGTTCGCAGACGAACATTAGATTTTAAAGTGGGTAATAAATAAGGAGGTTTTACGATGTCAGCAAACAAAGAGGAATTATTTAAGAAGTTGTCAGATGCTGTTGTAGATATGAACGAAGATGAGGTAGTCATTCTTTCTAATGAAATTATCGCTGAGAAAGTCGATGCGTATGAGGCCATTGATCAGGGACTTTCCGCGGGTATGGAAAAAGCGGGAAAATTATTTGAGGAAGAGGAGTATTTTATACCTGAACTATTATTATGCTCTGATGCTATGTATGCAGGACTTGATGTATTAAAGCCGCATATTAAACTAGATGAACATGCTGAAAAACATAAGGTTGTCATCGGTGTTGTGGAAGGCGATACGCATGATATTGGCAAAAATTTAGTAAAAATTATGCTTGAAACTTCAGGGTTTGAAATTTTCGATTTAGGGCGGGATATTTCACCAGCGCAGTTCGTAGCCAAGGCAAAAGAGGTTGGTGCCAAGATTATTGCACTGGCAACACTCATGACGACAACGATGGATGGCATGGACGCTGTAGTGCAATTATTGAAGGATGAAAATATAAGAGATGACTATAAAGTGATTATTGGTGGCGGTCCAATTTCCCAGAGCTTTGCTGATAAAATAGGGGCAGATGGCTATGCTATCAATGCTGCCGATGCGGTAAAACTTGCAAAAAGACTGGTAGCAGTCGCTGTCTAGTTATAGAAAATATAAAATAAAGTGATGGGGGTCATACCATGGGTTCAACGGACAAAAAAAAGCAGTTTACTTCTTTGGAAAGAGTCGGCTTAGCATTGCAATCGTTACCATCAGATCGCATTCCTGTGGCACCACTCTTTTGTGGCGCTTCGCAACGTGTGCTCGGGATTACTTATGATAAGTGGTCTACTGATGCCGAGCTTGCTACAAAAAGTTTATTAGCATCGCAGGAATTATTAGGTTTTGATGCTTTTGTTACCTTAGTCGATCTTTCGGTGGAAGCCGCTGATTTTGGGCAAAAAATTATTTATCCGAAAAATAGCACAGCTTATCCTGATTTTGACAATCAGCTCATTAGTACTGTAGAAGAGTATAGTAAAGTAAAACCTATCAATCCCAGAGAGACCAAACGGATGAAAACAGTAATTGATATTTGCGCAGGCTTGGCAAAAGCCAAAGGTAGTGAGGTCGCCATCTTAGGATTTTTGTATGGCCCTTTAGGTGTATTGTCACAGATGAGAGGGCATAAAGAATTATTCAAAGATTTGATCCGTCATCCCAAGGAAGTGCTGGCGGCTATCGAAATCATTACCGAGGTATTAATTGAATATGCGAAAGCACAAGTGGAAGCCGGTGCTCATTCTGTTTGTATTGACCCACTTTATTCATCACCAACCATTCTAAGCAAAAAGCAATGGGAAACCTTTGAAGGACCTTTTGTAAAACGTATTGCTGATGCCATTCGTGAGGCAGGCGCCATTGTTACGGTACATAATTGTGGTAATGGTGTTTATTTTGAAGAAGTAATTAAGTGGATGAATCCAGTTGCTATCTCTGTAGCATATCCTGCCTATGGTTGCAAAACATGGGAAGAACATGCCATAAAATGGGGTAAAAAAGTCGTTACAATCGGGTATTCACATCCAGCAAATACAGGGCTGGTTATGACGCGCGAAGAAATATTAGAAGATTGTCGAAGTCAGATTGAACTTTTTCGCAAACATGGTGCTGGATTTATTTTATCGACGGGCTGCGAGTTTCCTCCCAATGGTAATTTATTAAGCGTAGTGGCAATGGTAGATGCTGGTAAGCTGTATGGCCAATACTAAATAGAAGATAAAATCGTATAGGGTGAAAATAGCTGATCAGAAAAACTGAAGGCTGAAGATGCGGCAATTGCCGTTTTTTCAGTTCTTTTTTATGCATTTACCTAGCTTCACTACTAAGTACAAGGAGATGGGATGATGGGAATTAATAAAGATCAGATGACTGCCGTAGAACGTTTTGCGGCCTACAATAAGCAACAAACAATCGATCGTTTGCCGTGCGTACCTATTGTTGGTAACACAGCGGCGCGGGTTATTGGCGCTAAAGTTTCAGATTTTCGTGGTAATGGCCCGTTACTTGCTAAGGCACATATTGCAGCTTATCAAATGTTTCATTATGATGTAGTGCGTATTTTTACCGATTTGTATGTTCAGGCTGAGGCGATGGGGGCGAAGGTTCACTATCCACTGGATGAAACCGCTTATCTGGAAACGCCTGCGATTGAAATAGTCAGTCAAATTGATAGCTTGCAACCAGCCAACCCTTATCGCGATGGGAATTTGCCGCATCATCTGGAAGCAATGAAAATTGCAGTGGATACCATTGGTCATGAGGTTCCGATCACAGGCGCTTTGATTGCACCCTTTACTAATGCGGCATTTTTAATTGGTACAGAGAATTTAGTGCGCTTAGTTGGTAAAAATCCTGAGGCTGTTCACAAGCTTTGTGAAGTTTCCCTGCAAACAACACTACAATATGCAAAAGCCATTATTGATTTGGGTTGTACACCCAGTTTAACGGACGCCATGTCTTCGACCACCGTGATTAGTCCCAGACAGTTTCGAGAATTTTCTTTCCCATATTTAAAGCGATTGATTGATTATATACATTCGCGTGATAAAGCAGTTACACTACATATTTGTGGTAAGACGGCGAAGATCTGGGAGGCCATGTGCGATGCGGGAGCCGATTGCTTAAGTATTGATAATGATGCTAGCTTGCTGGATGCCAAGGCGCAGATTGGTGTAAGGGCAAGGTTGATGGGAAATATAAAGCCTTCCGAAATTATGTTACAAGGAACGCCTAGTGATGTGCGTAAGGCTGTGTACCAATGTACTATTCAAGGGTTTGATAATCCGCAGGGGTATATTGTCGCCAGTGGTTGTAGTCTGCCGACAGAAACGCCGTTTGAGAATATTAAGGCGATGTTAGATGCTGTTAGAGAAATAGGTTACCCTATACAGGGGAACCAGTTACAGGAAGGGGTTATAGAATATGTTAAGTCCTAAAGAACGTTTACTGACCGTGCTACGGAAAGAGAAAACAGATCGTCCACCGGTGATTTGTACTGGTGGCATGATGAATGCTGCTATCGTTGAAATTATGAACAGTACGGGACATACATTGCCAGAGGCGCATAGTGATTCACAGTTGATGGCAACCTTGGCTGGTGATGTTCATGAACAGACGGGATTTGAAAACATCGGGATTCCTTTTTGTATGACCGTGGAAGCCGAGGTATTAGGTAGTGAAGTGACTTATGGGACGCTAACTTGTGAACCCAAAATTACGCAAGAAGTCTTTTTTACGGTAAGTGCTGTCGAAACCAAAGATATTGATACCATGCTGGGCGATGGACGTATCAATACCGTAGTAGAAGCGGTAGCCATACTAGCCAAACGCTATCCTAATGTACCTATTATCGGCAATTTAACTGGTCCAATTAGTGCGGCAGCTTCGCTCGTCGATCCGATTGCGTTATTAAAAGATTTTAGAAAAAAACCAGCAGAATGCCATCGGGTACTAGAGTACGTTACTGATTTATTGATTGGTTTTGCCGAGAAAATGATTGCCAGTGGCGCGACCGTGATTTCGATTGCCGATCCCACTGCTACCGGGGAAATCTTAGGACCTAAAGTATTTCGTGAATTTGCGGTGCACTATCTCAACCGGATTATTGATAGCTTACATGCAAAAAACATTCCAGTACTAGTGCATATTTGTGGAAATATGAATACCGTGCGGTCTTTAATCCCTGAGCTTAGAGCCGATGCCATTAGTACTGATTCTCTCGTCAATCTCAAACAATTGAAGGCCGATTATGGCGAAATTACTACGATGGGAAATCTAAGTACCTATTTACTAGAATTTGGCTCTGCAGGGAAAGTAGCGCAGCAAACCAAACGATTAGTGGCGGATGGCATTGATATTATTTCACCAGCTTGTGGACTTAGCACGTCGACTTCTTTAAAACTAATCAGGGCGATGACGGATATTGTAAAGGAGAGTTAATATCATGAAAACGGTGACTTTTCATCATAGAGGACAGGAAACAAAGATGAATGCAAGTGTAGGCGAAGATCTTCTCACACTTGCATGGCGCGCTGGAGTTATTATCGAGTCACCTTGTAACGGGAATGGAACATGCGGTAAATGCAAAGTGAAAATTTTAGTGGCACGCGGCGAGGATGAAATCGTACTTGCTTGTCAGACAAAAGTAACGCAAGATGTAGCGGTAGAAATGATGGAACGTCATGATAGTGGTAATCTACAGATTAAGCAAGAAGGCCTAGCCAGTGGTTTTGCAATTGATAGTATTATTACGAAACAATATGCCAAGGAACGAGATATTACCGAGGTGTATCGCAAGCATGAATTAATTGTAACGGAACAAGGCAATACCAAGGCGCAAGTCTATGGGCTGGCCATTGATATTGGCACTACGACACTAGTGGTCTCGTTAGTTGATCTAGTCACAGGACTAGAATTAGCGGCCACAGGTGCTCTCAATCCACAGAGTCGACTGGGGCAAGATGTATTATCACGGATTCGCTATGCATCAAAAGACGAAGGACTACAGGAAATGAACCAACTGCTGATTGATGAATTAAATAAAATGATTGTTGAAGTAATCACTGATGCGCACGTTTCAATCAATCATGTTTATGAATTGGTATTGAGTGGCAATACTTGTATGCTACATTTAGCAGTCAAGGTCAGTCCCAAGGAATTAGGCAAATATCCATATACACCAATGATTCGCGGCGGCAATTCTGTGATAGCCAAGGATCTTGGTTTGTATGCAGCGTCTTGTGCCGAGGCTTATCTACCACCGATTATTTCTGCCTATGTCGGAGGCGATATTACTTCTGGTATTTTGGTTTCCCGGCTAGCTGAAAGAACCGATACCAATTTATTTATTGATATTGGCACGAATGGCGAGATTGTTTTAGCCACTGCGGGTACACTGGCGGCTACATCAACGGCTGCGGGGCCTGCGTTTGAAGGCATGAATATTTCTTGCGGTATGAGGGCTGCACCAGGAGCAGTGGAGGCATTCTCCTTAACTTCAAGTGGGGAGAGAACATTAAAGAATATTGGTGATCAAACGGCAATTGGAATTTGCGGTAGTGGCTTACTCGATATCGTAGCAGCAATGGTGCAAAATGGCGTAATTGAAGGCAACGGCAAATTTAGTAAAACCATGAACGACAATCTAAGTGCCCTGCTTACCGAGGTCAATGGAAAACCTGTATTCTCCATTGCTGAGGGTGTATACCTATCGCAACCAGATATTAGGCAGGTCCAATTAGCCAAGGGGGCCATCCGGGCGGGAATTGAAGCGCTGCTTGCCTCCCAGAACATTACGGCTAGCGATGTTGATAGAGTGCTAATTGCGGGTTCATTTGGCTATCATTTGAATCCTGATAGCTTAATTACGATTGGTCTGCTGCCGGAAGCATTCCAAGATAAAATAGAGTTTTTAGGCAATACATCGAAAACCGGCGGGCAGGCCTTTCTGCTCAATCAAGGGTCGCGTTTAGATATCGGTAAGACCATTGCAGAAACGCAGGTAGTGGAACTGGCGACAGTGGATAATTTTGAACGATTATTTGTTAAATGCTTAAAGTTTTAGTCGAAGAAGGATAAGGAGTTGTTGAGCTTGTTTAAAAAAAATATAGTTGTTATATTACTCGCTTTTATGATTAGTTTGCTGATCGCTGGTTGCGGTACTACCGCAACCAAAAATTCAGATAAAAGTGCGCCGCAAGCGGTAACGGAAAAAATAAAATTTAATGTGGGGTATTTACCAGCGGTTGGTCATGTACTGTATTTTATTGCGCAGGAGAAAGGTTTTTTCGCAGAAGAAGGTCTGGATGTAGAATTATTCCAGTTTACCAATTCAGGAGAGGGACTCAATGCTATCAAAAGTGGCAAACTAGATGTCGGATCGTTTGGTACAGCCGCTCCGCTAACCTTTATTGACAAAGGTACACCGTTTGTTATGTTTGGTGGGATGCAGAGCGAAGGACATGCGGTTGTTGCAAAACCAGAAAATGTGGATAAGTTTAAAACGGTACAAGGTTTCATCGGCACAAAAGTAGCCACCGTACGACTTGCGACGGGGGATGCAGTATGGCGCCAAGCTCTGTCAAAAGCAGGTATTGATTGGAAGACACAAGTCACGGTGCAGGAACTAGACTCTCCAGCCGCTGTGTTGGAAGCGGTGAAAAAAGGTAGTGCTGATGCGGGAATTGTCTGGGTTCCGTTTACGGAAATGGCGGAACAACAAGGACTCAGCATCGTGGAGTGGTCATCACAGTATTTAGATAGTCATGTTTGTTGCCGTCTGGTCGGTCTTGCCGATCATATTAAAGATAATAAAGAAGGTTTTTCTCGCTTTAGTCGTGCGCTAATTAGGGCGTATGATTTTTATCTCAATAATCAGGATGAAACAGTTGATATTATTAGTAAATATGTAAAAATAGATAAGACACTGCTGAAAAAAGCAGCCTATAGTGGCCATATTCACAGTATCCCTGATCCAGATCGTAAGAGAATCGTTGCATTTTGGGAAGCCATGAAGACTATTGGCTATGTGAAAGGGGAGCAGGATATTAATAAGTCGATTAATACTGATATTTATCATGAAGCATTAGGACAATTAAAGGAACGTTATCCGCAAAATGCTACTTATATTCAATTGGAAAAAGATTATACAATAAATGATCTTTAAATAGGAGGATTGATTATTCTGGGATTTTTAAGTATAAAAGATGTATCGCTTATTTATGCGGGACAAAAAAATGATGAACCTTCTCTCCAGAATATCAATCTGGAAATAGCAGAAGGAGAATTTATTGTGGTGGTGGGGCCAAGTGGCGGTGGCAAAAGTTCAACCATCTCTCTACTAGCTGGTTTAGTTGCGCCGACTACGGGTCAAATTTTACTACATGACAAGCCGATTACGGGACCTGGTCTTGATCGAGCGGTAGTGTTTCAAGATTATTCCCTATTTCCCTGGATGACAGCTTATGAAAATATTTATTTTGCTCTCAAGCAAGTTGGTACTGTTTCGCGGGAAAAAGCGATGAATTTTTTAGATGTAGTGGGGCTAGGCGAATCGGCCATGAAATATCCTGGTGAACTATCAGGAGGAATGCGGCAACGGGTGGCCATTGCCCGTGCCTTCGCCTTGGAAGCGCCGATTTATCTTATGGATGAGCCATTTGGAGCAGTCGATGCCAAAAATAGAATCTATCTACAAGACTTATTATTACGACTTTGGCAGGAAACAGGGGCCAAGAAGACAGTTTTTTTGGTGACGCATGATATTGACGAAGCGTTATATTTGGCCGATCGCATTGTCGTTTTTACTACTAGTCCAGGTCGTATCCGTAAGGTGATACAAGTACCATTCAAGCGTCCTCGTCACCGAATTCATTTGATTCAGGATCCGTCTTATATACAATTGCGTAATGAGCTCTTTTCGTTATTACAAAACGAACTCATTGAAGCGTTGCAAAAGGTGGAAGGCGGTGCAGGGATTTGAAACAAAGTGTTATTGATCGGTTATTGCTCTTTGCAGGATTATTGCTCTTATGGCAGACGCTTACGGGTTGGTTGGCATTACTTGACCCGCTACTGTTTCCAGCACCAAGCAAAGTATTATCTTTACTGGTGGAAGATAAAAGTGTTTTTGGCAAGAGTATTATAAGTTCTTTCCGCTTGCTGTTTGGTGGTTATATACTAGCAGTTATATTCGCGATACCATTAGGACTAGTTGTTGGGTGGCATAAACGCTTATATACAGCGCTGGAACCATTGATTAATATCTTAGGACCCATTCCACCGATTGTTTACATTCCTTATGCCATAGCGCTATTACCAACTTTCACTCATTCGTCCATTTTTATTATTTTTATTGGTGCTTTCTGGCCATTATTTATTAATACAGTGGCTGGGGTTAGAACGGTAGAAAAAGGACTGATTGATTCGGCCCGAACACTTGGAATTAGCCAGTGGAGTATGTTGATTCATATTTTATTGCCTGGCGCGATGCCGCAGATTCTTACAGGGGGTACGGTTAGTTTGGTGCTAGCATTTATCTTACTTACGGCGGCAGAAATGATTGGCGCTACGAGTGGCCTAGGATGGTACGTCAAATATTTTGCTGATTTTGCTGATTACCCGAGAGTGGTAGCAGGTATTTTGGTGATTGGTGTAGTTGTATTAGGGCTGACTATTTTTTATAACCGTTTAGGAAATTATCTTTTGCGGTGGAAAAAGATAGGATGAATTTAATGGGGACAATGCAAAACAGCAGAGACTGCTATTGCAATCTCTGCTGTTTACATTAATACTACTTATGTTCCATCTGTGAAGTGATTTATGGTGGAATGCTTTCTGCCAAAGCAACAATTCGACAAGTAAAGTATTTAAATAATATTATTGAACAAGACCATCGATTTATTAAACGAAAGGTCAAGCCAATGTTAGGGTTTGCTAGTTTTGAAACTGCTGAGAAAACAATTTGCGGAATTGAAATAATGCATATGATCAGCAAGGGGCAGGTTGAAGAAATTCAATGTGTCCATTTTGAGGTTGAATTTATAAATAAGATTATGGGGGTGGTTGCTTAAAAAATATCAGAGTGATGATATTTTTATATTTATTGTGGTTTTGTTGAGTAGTTGCACCAAAACCGATCAGAAAAAAGCAGCAACGGAAATAACCATCATGGAATTTGGCATGACAGAAAAGAAAAACGTCGTAACGGCGGATATGGTTAGACGTTTGTTTGCTATGTTCCGTCAGTTTGTAGCCGATAAAAATATCATAGAGGTTAAAACATCCATTGGAAACTATATAGAAAAGGTGATTATTTACAAGGATTGTTGTAAAGTGGTCTTTTTCTTTTCGTGTGGCGACATATGTAAAACAGAGGCATGGTGAATTTTTACTTGAAGGAGAATAAAGAAATTAAACTTGTTGAGTTGAAGAAAGAGTGATGAGTAAACGCAGATATGTTTCTTGATCAAAAAATTGAATGTGGAGTTGAAAGAGTATGAAAATTTGTTTAGATGCAGGCCATAGTGGTGCTAGTGATCCAGGTATGTGTTGTGAAGGATATCGTGAAGCGTAGAAATTTGGCAGAAGTTCTTTTATTATATGGGAAATATAGTTGGCATACAAAGTGATTTGAAATTATTTTAACTCAACAGCATGTGACTAGGAGGAAGTGATTGGACGTAATGTTGTCGCCAATATATAAGAGAAGAAGTGTCATCTTAACATTCCCTGTTATCTCTCTACTATAAGGAAAAATATGTTAATTGTAAGAATAAACTTGTAAAAAATGTGGTTTTGACGATGTTTGCCTAAATTTAAAGATTAAATATTTGGTATTTTTTTATGCAACAGTAGTGACAGGAGAGGATTTGTTAATATTATGTCGAATAGTCAGAGTGAATAGAAAACGAAAACGGAATATATTATAAAATAATAAATGGGGTAAGAAATATGCTGAAATTTTTCAAGCAAAGTTTAGGTAACACGTTAAAAACCAAATTGGTAGCCCTCTTCATTTTGTTTGCCTTTCTGCCAATTTGTATATTGGGAGCGGTTAGTGCTTATATGACAATAAACTCTGCGAAAGAAGTGGCAGGGCAAAATAATCTAGCTATGTCAAAAAGTGTGGCAAATCAAATAGGATTATTTGTTGGACAATCTCAGGGCTTAATCGCGACAGTAGCGGATTCACCTACAGTAAGGTCATTAGACCCTGTAGCCATTAATAAATTTTTGACACAAGTGGTAAAGAATAATCCTCAGTTCGAAACAATAGGGATTACTGGCCCAGATGGTATGCAAATGGCACGATACCCTTTGACCCAATTGGCTTTTCGAGGAGATCGCCCTTATTTTCAAACTGCCATAAAGGGAGATACTTATATTTCAGGTGCCAAGATCTCTCAGGTATCCAAACTTCCCGTTGTCTGGTTATCAGCTCCGATAAAGGATGACAACGGTAAGGTGATTGGAGTTATAAATGCTGACCTAAGCATGAAGTCGTTTGTAGAACTTTCCAAGCAAACAAAAGTTGGAAAAGCGGGTTATATTGATATTATTGACAGTACAGGGATCGTTTTAGCGACTCCAGATGAAAAGAGAATTCTAGATAGTGAGAGTTTCGCAAAATATGAGTATGTTTCAAAGCTTATAAGCGGACAAGAAGGATACGTAGAGGGATTATCTACTAATGGGGAAAACGCTATTACTTCTTTTGCCACTGTAGCTAACTATAATTGGGGTGTATTGATTCATCAACCTGTCACGGAAATTCGTGATATTGCTAATTCGAATATTTGGATAGTCATTTTCGGAGGCTTATTCGCAATAATTCTTGCTGCTCTAACAGCTTTATGGATTGCTAAAAGTATTACTCTGCCGATAATAAAGCTTAGAAATGAAGCGTCGATGCTGGCTGAAGGTGACCTCAGACAAAGGGAAATTATTGATTCTCGGGATGAAATCGGGCAGCTTGCGAGTGCTTTTGGGCAGATGGCCAACAACTTACGCAAATTGGTTATCAAAGTGCAGCTGCGAGCTGAAACGGTAGCTGCGTCAAGTGAAGAACTGACCGCGAGTGCACAACAATCGGCTGACGTTGCCAATCAGGTGGCTGGGTCGATTACCCAAATAGCTGAAGGCTCGGATACACAGGCGGCAGCGGTGAACGACATGTCGTCTGTCGTGGAAGAGATGTCGGCCAGCATAGAGCAGATTGCGGTTACAAGCAAACAAATAGG
>Ga0209123_1002198_pt1 | contig 17087 bp, 20 predicted proteins | sample BarGraIncu00431A_FD_184500 | JGI IMG/M metagenome (GOLD analysis project Ga0209123, IMG submission 184500) | Arctic peat soil microbial communities from Barrow, Alaska, USA - Barrow Graham LP Incubations 004-31A (SPAdes) (version 2) | ecosystem: Environmental > Terrestrial > Soil > Wetlands >... | reverse complement strand
ACTGCCACTATTGCGGATGCTGCTGTTACTGGTGATTTAGGCAATAAACCTATACCTACGAGTAATACTAACGATAACATGATAAAAATGATTACCGCCTTTCCCTCATTCATATTCCTTCTCCTCCTTTTTCTTAAATACTTTAAGATGACTGCCACTGGTTTGATGCTCCACCTTTAATTGTTATTGTTTCTGTCCGCTCTTTTTCATGCAAGTTTTAATGTCAATATCAAAGGCACCTTGAATAACTTAACAATCGACACTTCTAGCTGATCTCTAAGATCGCAATATAAATCTTCTGTCGCGAAAAATGCCTTTACTCCTGGACTGTTATATTCGGCTGGAAGTATGAAATTGGGGGAATCCTTACCATCACTAGTAATTGGTCTATATTGATGTGCCCCACTGTTCTGTTCCATAATAATATTCCTCCTATCATTAAAATCCTTGAGAAAGTTCCTTATGGGAGTGGCCACAGTTTCTATTCTTTCAATGTCAAATTTCATTTTGAACTAGGTTAAAACCTTTCATCCACGTCCTCTGGCGAGTGATATCCCTACAAACATGTACCTTGGAATAACTGGATTATAGCAAAAAAAAATGCCATATCTATACCATTTCTATGCCATTTCAGTGATGGATAAATTATTTATCTATAAATCCATACTACCTAACTAAAAAGCACGCTTCTGTAAAGGACATCTCCGAGTTAACTCCATCTCCGCTTACCGTCAAGTCCTTCCCTCGCCTATTCTTTCTGTAGGTTCAGACAGTACTACGACTTGAACTGACTTCTGGATGTTCAACTATACCTCTCGGTATGGCTTACTCATGGAGAAAATTCATTCTCTACTTGAGCATTCCATCCAGATCTCCCCGATTAAGAGCAATAACTTTCATCTCATGTCACCGCTATATTTACATCATGGAATTCGTGTAGTGTTGGACTTCGTTTTGTCTAGCAAACTCGTCCATTCCACAGTGCCTTATATGTAGTTTCTATTCGTCAGTGCGAGACTTTGCTTTTAGCTTCCTTCGGATTGTGCGTCGCCACGGACACCCTTGCTGTTCAGCTAATGGTTGGTTCCCACTGCAAAGCCCACAACAGACTTTCGCCGCCAAGTTATTGACCATGTCGGGCGAACTAACAAAAGACATGGACATAATTTGTCCATGTCTTAAATATATTTCAAATTTTCATGTACTCTCAACCCGCTCCTCCAATATAGCGACATATCTCTCTATTATCCTAATATCTCCTTAACTTCCACCCCCGTTTTAAAAACAAAAACCGCTTCTACCATTGATTGGACCTTAACCTTTTCAACAACCCTGCGGAATAAATCCTCATCAAACTTCGTTAACCCATTTTCACGAGTACTGATAATAATTTCTTTGCTCCCTATGACCTTATTCATCACCCTGACAAATGCTTCTTCCAGCTTCTTCTCATTAACCGATCGTGCATTACAGGCTTCATTTCCGTTCATCTGATGATTAATGCATAACCAATACCCTCGTTTGTTTTTGCCTGTTCCAAAAAAAGTATGTCTTAGCTTCGAGCCGCAATTCTGGCAGAATAACATACCTGAGAATGCATATTCGCTTGTGTAATTGCTCTTGCCAGTCTTGGAATAACCTCGCATACTAGACCGCCTTTCTAACTCTGCCTTTACCGCCGCAAACTCCCTCTTCGGAACTATAGGCGGGTGGGAGTCCTCAACATAGTATTGTTGGACGATACCCTTATTGGCGATCCGTTTCTTGGTCAAGAAATCCGTAGTATAAGTCTTTTGAAGTAAGGCATCGCCCATGTACTTTTCGTTCTTCAATATTTGATAAACTGTCGTATCCACCATTTGGACTTACCTGCACCAGTAAGTATCCCATCTGCCTCAAGTCCTCGTGAAATCTTCAATGTGCTTTTCCCCTCAAGAAACTCTCTATAGATCCGGCGTACCACCTCCGCCTCCTCCGGCACAATTATTAATTCACCGTTTTCATCCTTGGTGTATCCAAGAAACTTGTTATGGTTGACCTTGACCTTGCCTTCCTGAAACTTAAAAACGATCCCCATGCGGGTGGCCTGTGATAACGAATTGCTCTCTTCCTGTGCCAAACTCCCAAGCAAAGTGATCAGGAACTCTCCTTTACTGTCGAGCGTATTCACGTTCTCTTTTTCAAAAAATATAGCAATCCCCTTTTCCTTCAACTGGCGTACATATTGCAAGGTATCGAGTGTGTTTCTGGCAAACCGACTGATGGATTTGGTGATCACCATGTCTATTTTTCCTGCCATGCAATCCTCAATCATTCGGTTGAACTCCACACGTTTCTTAGTGTTGGTGCCGCTAATACCTTCGTCGGCATAGATTCCTCCGAACGCCCACTCTGGATTGCGTTTGATATATTCTGTGTAATGCGACACCTGTGCCTCGTAGCTTGATAACTGCTCTTCATTATCCGTGGACACGCGACAATAGGCGCAAACCCTTAGTTTTGAGGTTGCCTCAAGTCCCTGTAATTCCTGTCTTGGTTTTGCCGGTATCACTGTTACATTTGCCATTTTAAAAAACCTCCCTAAAATAAATCAAGACCTCGTTTCAAGGTGTAATGCTCCTCAAAACAAAGGCCGTTTTTCAAATAAAACTCCAAATTGGTGCGTTCTTTGACTATTATCTTTTCAATGATTGTGCTGTATAAGTCCTCGTTGAACTCTAAGATTGTCCCACCCTGGGATTCAAGCATGGCCCCAAGTTCTATGGTTCGAGCGATACGACTGTCTTTAATTACAAGTTCAGCCACCCATGTGGCCCGTTCCATTTGAAGTTGGACCAACTTACCCACCAGTTCCTCGTGTTCGGTTTTCAAAACGTTTTCTTCTATTGAAAAGAGCGCTCGTTCTTGCTGGATCAGGCACTCAATCTCCTCATCCAACCGCACGATGCGCTCTTGGTCAATCTCCGTAAATTTTTCTTTTTCTAACCTAGCTTTATATTCACGCAGGAACTTAACCCGGTCCGTATAAAGTTGATTAAACACCCGTACAAACAGTCCTTTTATGGTCTCTTCTTTGACCCTACCAACATTACATGAATTTTTTCCTTCTATTTATATAGGTGCTACAAACCCAGCAAACTGACTCCGCCACATTCCCACAATTATCTATATGTCGTTTATAGGTTTTTCCACAATGCCCACATTCGATGGTGCTTGTGAAGGCGTAACGTTTCTGATATTTCTCTCGGTCTCCCTCCATGTTGCCTTTAGACTTTCCTCTCTCCACCATCAACTCCTGGGCTTTCTCAAAATATTCTCTTGTAATAATAGCGGGGTGACTATCCTTTACATAGTACATAGGAGCTTCACCAGTATTTTTCTTCCTATAATATGTGTCAGTAGTGATCTTTTTTTGCAGACGGGCATCGCCAACATACTTTTCATTCTTAAGAATATCTCGAATGCTCGATTCAGCCCATTTGACCTTTCCGAAGATGTTTTTAATTTCGTCTGCTTCGAGACCTTTGGCTATGCGAAAAGCACCTAGGCCAGAAATATAGTCGTTAAAGATTCGTCTTATAGTGTTGGCCTGTTCATCGCTAATAATAAGATTACCATCTCTATCCTTATCATAGCCCAAAAATCGCTTTGTCGTAACCGAGAACTTGCCTTTCTTAAATCTCCGTTGATTACTCCATCGCATATTTTGAGATATAGAAGCTAACTCCTCCTCCGCAACCGAGCTTAAGATAGAAAGCATGAGCTCGCTCTCAGCAGTTAATGTGTTGATAGACTCCTTCTCGAACTGAATGGCGATTCCAATCGTTTTTAACTTTCGAACCGTTTCCAAGCAATCGATGGTATTCCGGGCGAAGCGGCTTATCGACTTCGTAATTATGAGGTCGAATTTTTTATTCCCGGCATCCTGGATCATCCGCATAAACTCTGGTCGCTTTGCTGCGTTCTTGCCAGATATTCCGTCATCAATATAGATTCCGGCAAAATCCCATGCTCGGTTGTTCTTGATTAAGTTAGTGTAATGCTCCACCTGGGCAGATAGGCTGTTTTGTTGGTTTATCTGATCCGTGGAGACACGGCAGTAAGCGCAGACCCTGAGTTTTCCGAGATGTATATTTGAAACTTTGGAGCTTTCAATGGTACGTATTTTCTTCATGTTCTCTTTTCCTTCCTCAATACTAACTTGGCTGGTTTCTGGAAACATATTACTTTCAAAAAAATATCACTACACCCAGTTAATTGTCTAGGTGTAGTGATGATAGCTCTGTCTTGCGCTAGTAGCAAGTCATCTCCGAAATATGAAGATAATACAACTATTAACGGACAAAAACAAAAGCTATTTTGGTATACAAAAAAATCAATATTCCTAAAAGAATAAGAACTATCAAACTAAAGACTAAGTTAGTTCCTCCTGAAAACCTTCTATATCGCGTCTTGCCCATGATCTATATATCTCATTCTAAAGTTTTTTAAGCTTTGTATCAAGATTTTATGAACGATTGTTGCATTGACCATATTGGTTTCACGTTGTCCCCCCTAAGTGAATATTCGAACCTCAACTAGTCAGAATACTTTAATTGACAGTGCTGACAGGTGGAAGCTGAGCCAACAGGGCATTCCACTTCCCTACTACAGCAAGGTTCTGCGTGAATCAGGACATGGGTTCCATACAATTTCTCGCTGATTTCCTCCTCAATCATGTCACACAGTTCATGAGCATCAACGACAGGGGTGTACTTTGCAACGACCAGATGTAAATCAATATGTCTTTCTGCTCCAGCCTTCCGAGTCCGAAGTTTATGGAATTCGACAAATTTATCGGCATGGACTAGGAGAACTTCGGCAATTAGTTCACGTTCCTCATCAGGCAAGCTAACATCAACCAGTGGTGAAAACGCTTGCTTCGTCAAATCGAAGGATGCCTTAATGATCATTAACGCGACACCGAACGCGATGATCGGATCTATAAGGGTCCAACCCGTAATCATGATCAAGAGAAGACCCATAAAAACACCAGCTGAAGTATAAATATCTGTCCGTAAATGCAACGCATCTGCTTCGAGTGCCACAGAATCAGTTCGTTTTGCAATCCTCATCAGTCGGGTCGAAACTATCAGATTGATAATTGCAGAAAACCCCATGATCACCAAGCCTAATTTCAAATTGCCAACATGGCCTTCGACGCCGTCCATAATCTTATGGATCTTCTGAATCGCTTCTACGATAATCATAATCGCTGCAACAAATATCAATACAGCTTCTATTGTGCCAGAAACATTTTCGATTTTTCCGTGTCCATAAGCATGGCGTGAATCTGCGGGTTTTCCCGATTCCCTCACCGCAAAGAGCGCTATAAAGGCCGCCACCAGGTCGATTCCAGAATGTATCCCCTCTGACAAGATACTAACCGAACCACTGACTAAGCCAACTACGACTTTAGCTACCGTTAAAAAGGAATTTGATGCCACGGATAACGAAGCCACTTGAGTTTTCTCATTCACGATTTATAACCCACCTCACCTTCATATAGAAATTTCTAGTAAAATTCAAAAAGAGGACTCCTCGTTAAAAGGAAGTTCCACGGATCCCCTCCGTTGCCTGAAGCCGTGAATCCTCCCATTTGAAAAAGATGGCGAGTTCTTGAACAAAGTCTTGATAGTTGAAACCGTCGGGCTCTGCCTGATTATACCGCTTCCTTACGGTTTCGACTATCCAGTGGGGAATGGCCTTTCCATTAATCAACTGATAGTGTTCCTTGTATCCTTCTTTCAAGTGTTTCCACCTGTTATCGTTCCCTGGTTTCATATATTCAGACACATCAAGAAGTTTAACTCTGCCTTCGTAGAAGAGGATGTTTTTCAGATGAATATCTCTTGGATTTAGCCCTCTGCTAAAGGCATAATCCCTCGCATTTTCGACATCCTGTAGGACCTTTTCTGGTATATGAATGCCTTTTAACAAACAATCGTACAGAGTTATTCCCTCTTCAAAACTTATTACTAGGAAATTTAATCCACTGCCAAAACAAACAGGGAAATACTCGGAATGACCAAGTTTCAAATAAACCTCTTTCTCAATTTCTATCTTTCCAAGCTGGTCATGACTAAACACCTTAAAAGCATATTGTGGTGCATCAAGATAACGGAATACTGCAGCATCTGTACCGACACCTACACACCGGAATTTATCAGAGTTCCCCGTTACCGTTACAAATTCATTATTTTCATTGGCTTTTACTTCAACTTTACTTAATTCTTCCGTTGCAATATCCCACGTCATTAGATCACACCCTTTGCTGTATTTATCATAAAACAACGCCTAGGCTTCAAACGCCTCGTTAAATTCATAGCCAACTTCAAGAATAGTTCCATACCTTTGTTCAACGCCCATAAGTCTTTTTAAAAATAACAGTTCCTTGGGATGCAACTGCAGTTCATCATACCAGGGGCGCTTCTTGAAACCTTTAAATTCAAAAGAAGAGTAATACAGGTGCAGAAGGAAGTCGCCTAGAAATGCGAAGTCCATATCTGCCCTGTATTTCTCATTATTAATCCAGCGGGCTAAGCCAAAATCAACAAGGTTAACCGTTTGACCATCATACAATGTATTTGGCACCCTGATATCTCTATGGACTATGCCCTTTGAATGTAAGTACTTTAGAATTTCGACAAGCTGACTTCCTACTTTGTATATCTCGTCTCTTTCAAACACGTGCTTGTCAAGATAAATTAGATCCTCGAACGTTCTACCTTCCTTGAATTCAAGGACATAGCCACAGAAGTCCTCACGTTCAATCTTTTCGATAAACTGGGGAATGCTCTCATGCTGTAAGCTCTTTAAGATTTCTTGCTCGAACTGGGCCTTTACACCAGATTTCTTCAGCATTCCCCTTTTTAGTTGCTTGAGTATATACGATGTCTGATCACGAGAAACCCGATAGCAGATACCGAACCGGCCTTCTCCTATGGTTTCCTCTATTGAATATTCATTGATATACTCCGAGGGTTTATATAGTTTGTCCCTACTGAATAGGCTCAAGACCACGAACTTCTACGTTGACGTCGGTTTGAATGATGCCTATCGTTATGGTCTGAATCGGATCGTGAATGTCTTTTTGAACCAGTCAAAGCATCAACAATTTTGCCAAGTATTCCTCCCGAGTTATGCGGTCTTTTATAATGACCACCACCATGATTCTGATTTGGATAATGTCCGTGACTACCTGATCTTGAAGATGAGCTCATTTTAATTCCTCCTATTAATCGTTATTTTCCTTCTTTGGTAACCATCTTTAATTTGCTAGACAGCAATTCTAATCGCTTCAACTGGACGCCTAGATAACTTGTTCCTCTGATATATTTAAGCACAGCAAAGAGCACTAAGATTCTGCTTGGAAGTATGTCGCCATTTGGATATAAGCCCAGCCCAGCCCAATAGCTGACACACTTAGAAGGTCGAATAGTTACGCACAATAATGACCTCTTAAACGGCCATTGAGGGTAACAAATCAGAGTGATTTATACTATGTTTGTATTTGCTCCCATGGAAGTAGAAGAATAAAAAAGAAAATAAGTGAACAATACACACTTTAAAAAAGCGCATAGAAAATATTACTAAGCGAATAGTTGCTAAAGCAGGATTTGAAAGTATTTGTGGCAGCCTAATTAGTTTGTGTAAAAATGTTCTTAATCGTTTGAGTAATTTTCTTAACTTTCCCGCTGGTTTGTTGTCATTTATAACATGTTCAACTGAGCTCTCATAATCATGGTGCTCATAGACCTGAGCCAAACCATGAGGCATATAAAAAGACATCAAAGACAATAGTAAGAGCACTATTAAAACTATCAATTTATTTTTTTTGATGATGCTAAAGTAAAATGAATTCACAAATACCAACTCCAATTTACAAAAATACCTGTGGCACCATAATTTCATTAGAATTATAGTCCCACAGGTATTTTTTCCTGCTGCCAGCTCTCGCTCGCCCAGCCCCACACACTTCATGAAAGTGTATCGCCTGCTCTATTTTAAAATATTAAATTAAAGTTATCTTAAACTATATGTTATAACATATAGTTTGTCAACGCTTCTTTGATTGTTACCACAGTTTTACATTAAATGAATGAGTAAACGAATGCAGATCAAGGTAAATTTACCCCTACCGGCATCTCTCTTTATTTCCACCAACATGAAAATGTTTTCACCCTCATGGTATTAGTTTTTATACTGGTGCATCAGGAACCACTTTTTATGTTGGTTTCGATACCTGCTAATCCTGTTACACCTGCTGAACTCTCCTAGGACGGTACTTCTGCCACACCTTCTATGAAAATTTCTACCTCTTTGTTCCTTATGTGCCCGATACCCACGCCATGTCAGGTTGGCTGGGCACCAATACCTTAAATAACACCGAAATCAGGTATTCGTGTCTGATCTCGGTGTTAAAATCAAAAATTCTAATCTTCTGAGCTCTGGATAAATCATTAAATTATTTCTTTGGTTTCAATTACCCACATTTCGACCAATCACCTGTGATACATTCCATACATCCACCAACATGTATGAGTTTATTCTGACACACTGGGCACTTATCGTGTTCGATTAACCAGGCTTCATACGGCTCAAGGCAATAGGATTTTCGTTTACAATCCACACATATATCTTTCATGTTAACTTACCACCTCCGTCGGAGAACCGCTCACGGGAGTAGGTTGAGGAGGAGAAGTGACTTGTTGAGCAGCGGCAACACTTACCGAGAGACTTAACTTGCTCAACTCTTGCTGAATCAAACTCGTTATCGTATCTATCGGCACATTTGGTGCGACCTTCCCCAATTCGTTTTTAACCATACTGGCAATATCATCCTCGGTAAAACCTGTCCCAGTTTGAGACGGCTGCAATCCATCCTTGGCTTTCTTGTAGGCACTTTCTAAAAGAGTTTCCCATTGAGAATCGGATAAATTAATTCCTGCCTTGGAAGCCAGTTCTTTGGCTTTTGTAAGTGCGAAATTATATTTGGCTAAGTCTTGGGTTACGCCAAGCTTCTTAGCTGCTTGCACAGCAAAGTTTACTGACTCTGTTGCAATTCCACTCGCCGTACTGATTTGAGTAGCGGAGAAATGTTGTTTAGTATACGCAACCAGAAAAGCTACAAATACCCCAGCAAGAGCTGTGACGATATCAGTTAAGCCACTAGAAATAATTGTTTGGATATCCATTCTTATTTGTCCCCTTTCAAAATTATAGTTTGCCGATAGACTTAAGAACTGCCTTCATCGTATCAAAGCGATCTGCTCCGCCCAACAAAATTACACCTGGAACCGCTGATGCCCCACCAACTTGGTATTTGATTGTCGCGGAATTAAGCAAATCTGGGGTAGCATAGGTGACCTGTACAATCGGGCAACTAAAGTGCTGTGCTAAATCTGCCGCGATTTGCAGATCAGCATCACCGCTGTAAAGAATCAAGGTTTGTAGTTTCAAGTCGTTCCCCTCCATTTCATTGTAACTGGCGGTCACATCAGCCACTAAATTGGCCCATGTTTTGCCATGACTCGCTAGATATTCAATAGGATCTGTATGATTACTCTCTTTCCACTTGGCTGAAACTTGTGCGTGGGACATGAGTGTAACCCCATCCACAACAGAAAGCTTCCTATTATATAGCAACTTAGCCAACAGCCAAACGTATCGAGCGTAGGCGGCAACAAACTTAACCGCATCCGTTGTTTGACACAATTCCACTTGGACATATCCCAAGTGATTCGCTGTATGACCAGCTCCATAGCACACATAGTTGGTATCAGCCACTTGTTCAATTTTCAAGTCGTCAACGAAGAAATGGACAAAAGCATTCTGCCAAGTGGTAGACTCGTAATTACGCTCCCCAGCGGCAGAGTCACCGTTGTTGGCGGTCGAATGTGCAATCACGCCAACATAATGCCCGGCATCGTAAGGTTCCTTTGGTAGTCCTGGGATGAATTTTTGTTCAATCGTGTAGCTCATAGTCTCCCCCTCAATGCGTTACCAAATATACAATTAAACCTGTGACTATCGTCATTAATCCTGAGATAGCCAGAGCGACGATCCATGTTGGCCTCCCCTGGGCCGCCCGTAAGACTTCATCCAACTTTGCTTCAAGGCGATCGAACTTTTTCCCCACATCAACCTCCAGCGAGTTCAGTCGACACTCCTGGGCATCGTCTTTTGTTTCTAAGACAGCGATTCTGGTTTTCAGGTCGGCAACCTCTTGTTCACCCAAGTGCCCCAACTCCTTTCAATAAACTCTTCTGGCGATAACGAAATGGGACACGCAATACGGGTTAATTGTTACAATACTCACCCCAGCCGATTCGGCACCGATAAATTGGCCGTTTCCCAAATAGATCCCAACGTGCTAACAACTCCGCTGCTTAAGAACGTGAAAAACATCAGATCCCCAGGTTGCAAATTGCTGAATGATCGTTCATTTCCATTAACGGCTTGATCCTTAGCTACTCTTTGAAGAGTGATTCCGTTTTGCTTAAACACGAATTGAGTAAAACCCGAACAGTCAAACCCCGCTGGAGTTGTCCCTCCCCAAAAGTAAGGAGTCCCGAGATACTTCTTTGCGGTCGAGATTATATCGTTTGTTTTCATTTGACGTAGTAAAGCGGCTTCAGTCAGTGGGCCAACGATCCCTTCGGCTGTAAGATGCTGTTCTGTCTGAAATTTAATGACGCTTTTACTGGTGAGCTTACCAAAATCACCATCAACTGCTAAATGGGCATCATCTAATAAATTGAGCTGGGTTTGTACAGCCTGGACTGGTGGGCCAGTAGAACCTGTGCGTAATGTTGCTCCTTGGGACAGAGCAGGAAGTGCTAGTATTAAGACCAGCGTCGCGTACCAGGACCGGGAACTCTTTACGCACAGAAAAACGCCTTTCCCCTACTCATGAACAAATTCCTGGACATACAGGTTATAAGGTGAGATTCCTTCGAGAACACCCACTCCAACATAGTTCACATTCGGATCAAGGATGTTTACCCGGTGTCCAATTGAACTCATAAAAGCTGACATCGCCCCATCGACTGAGTTATTGCCTGCGATGTTTTCACTCCAATAGCCGATATTTAAGCCAAATCCTGGCAAGAGTGACGCGGTATACCCAAAGTTTGACGAGACATGTGAAAAGTAATGATTCAAGTACAAATCGTCCGCTTTAATCCGTGCAGCCGTTACAAGCCGAAGGTCAACTTTAACCGGAGCCACTCCCGCTGCTGCGCGTACTTGATTAATTTCATCGACCATTTGCTGCTCGCTTGTCGTGAGATTCGTCTCAACTGGGACTTGTGGCATTATGGGCCCAACGGTCGTGGAGGCGTTTACCACGTTGGGATCGACGCTAGTTGCCGAAACTGCAACAGTCTGGGGCTTGATTATCCCTCTGAGTGAGATCACGTTGCTTCCCTGAGCTGTTGTCGTTGGAGCTATTGTTGATACCGAAGCAACGTGGCATATTTGGGCTGTCGATGTTGTAGTATGAATCATATAGGGTTGGATTTGCACTACTGACCCCGATGTCGAGGTCAGTGAACTATTTACGGCTGCCGCTGCTGGGGCAGCGAGTATGACCATAAACGCTATACTCGCTACTAAAATTTTAGGTAGTTTCAATTCTTTGACTCCTTTCAGGGCATAAAAAATACGCCTACACTTGTGGCGTTGCTAGGATTGTGGTGGCTTGTTCCGGGGTGATATACCCTTTGGTGACACATTTTTGAACCTGGTCCTCTGTAAACCGTTTCATCACCCACATATTTGTTACAAAATCAAGCATGTTACACCCCCATCAATTCCGCGATAGCTGCTTCAATTGCTGCAAGACGGTCGGGGGTGGTGGGGAGCCGAACGATGGAAGTCTGTGCATCGACGAGTCGTAAGCTCTCTATCCCAATAACCGGAGTAAGGACGCTGTCTTGCACAGTGTAATAGCCTGGGTGGGTGTATGCGTCTTTCACTGTGGGGTGGGAAGTTATGCTGGCTATTGGCCCAAGCGCTGCACAGCCCGGAGGAATGTTTGTCCATGCGTCTGCTAGCCCCAGATAGGGTGTTCTGTAGATGCTCCCATCGGTTAAGTTGAATAGAAACCAATAATTCATGGGCTACCCCTCCTTTAAGTTCCTATGGCAATCCATTCAAAGGTTACTGTTGGCACTTGCCCTCCTGAATCATTCCAAGATGTCACTGTGAAATAGGTGTTATAGTAAGCCGTTATGCTGACTCCGAGCCCACTACCTACTGCGACCGGAACAACAACTGGGGTGTTAACATATGGGGTTGGGTAGTAGACGATGGCTGTATAGCTGGCATTTGTTACACCCGTACCAAATTGTACTTTATTACCAAAACTATTGGCTGAAACGGTCGCCAAGTTTGAGAGTAGCTGGGCTATTTCGGAAAAATAGAGAAAGTTAACTACGGCATTGTTTAAGAGGCATAGTACATTTTTGGATGTGACCATAAAGGTGTTGATTGAGGATGGAATCGTAAACGGGCCATATGAAAGAGTTGTGCTCAAATCAATCGTATAGACACTGGTTCCATTTTGGTAATACATAGTGTTTGTTCCGGGGTTAATTACACAAAGCCCGTTCACCGAAGTGGGGATAATGAATCCTGTTGCTAACAAGGATGATCCACTGACGACGACTATGCCCACCTGTGTACGGATATAGTGGAATCCAGACGTCGTGTTAGATAGGCTACCATAGTGGTAAGTTGATCCTGAGCCGGTTCCCAACCCTGCCCCGGTCAGCGCCGATGACACAGAGTAGGTTCCTGTGTTTACCCCTTTGATCGTAACAAGCCTTCAAGTTATTCCCCTCTGTAATAGCCAATGGAACTATTACGGGGGGGATAACAAAACAATAAATAATATTTCAATAACTAATGGCGCCCCAAATGGGACGCCATTAGTTATTGCCAAAATCCTTGTTATTACTGTCTTAGCTCTAAAAATCTCGAGTTTCCTATCTTAAGGAAACTCAAAACAAATGATGTTGACTCATAAACGAACGTGTCCCTGTCCGTAATGATAAGCTATTTAGAACCCCACGGACCGTTTTAATCTTCTGGTGTTATTTGGGTCACGCGCCGCACATAGCCTTCATGGGGTATTTGCACGCCTATGCACACGATTGACGCTTAAATGCATTTATAATACTCAGTATTTAACTCAAAGAAAAGTTGACAAAACTCTATTCATATCAATAATAATTTTCACATAACATACGCTCAAGAGTCCGTCAAATTCACAAAAATAAACCCTGCCAGCGACCTAGGAGCAATTTCCCGTTTTTGCTTAATGACAGTTTGGGGTGCTCCTACCGTGCTTGCTTTCAAGTGAGCGGCAGTGTTTCCCTCAATGTGGCGGTCTCTCGCCTTATCACAGGGGGATACCTCATCGAGCCTTCGAAGGGAATCTATTTGTACATCAGTGTCCAACATTTTCATTGATTGTTATCCCTGCAGTAGTATGGGGAGAATAGACTACGACAAGCCCTTCTTGGACATTTTCCAGAAGGGTTTCAACTTGTGACGTTATGTCGAGCATCTTGTTCCGTCTCTTGGTTTGCAAATGTATGCCGATTATGAAGAGCTCTCCATAATCGGCATACTCACGCCACCACATTGATTGAAAACGGTGCAAGCCCAAAGAATGTTCAAGACCGTCTTGGCCATGCAAGAATTGAAACCACCCTTGGGACTTACGCCCATTCAACTGAAAAAATGGCTGAACAGTCCGTTGATATATTTGAAAAAGCAGTCAACCCTAATTTGCCTACCAAGTGAAAATTACGTTGGCTAACGGTAGTCAATTCAAACAGGATTGATATTTTTGTTACCTTAACCCTTGGTATTAGCGGATAACACGCAAACAGTCTCCACGTGCCCTGTCACGATGAAAGAGCTATAACTTTATATAGTCATATTACCGTGACCAGGGTGCTTATAAACAACCTATCGTTTTCAATTAGAGTACACATTGAGTGCTTACAAATCAACTCGTTTAAGCGTATCAAAATTGCTTAAGGCAGAAAAATATGTAAAGGCCTTATTCCCCTATCCTCCACCACCTGATCCACCTTCATTCTTTCAAATAGAAAACTCAACAACCAGGTACTCCATAGAAGTTAAAGTTTTCTTCAGGATATTCAAATATTCGGCTGATGTGTATGTTTGCTAACCCTACTTATATTCAGCCCTTTAACGAATCAATAATAAACAAAACTGCCGCTATGGTCATTACTAGAACGATCGTCCATCCTGCAATATTGCTGATTCTCTTGTTAACAAACTTACCCATAATGTCCTTGTTATTAGCAATCAATATAACCAGTACCATCAATGCTGGTGCTGCTATACCATTAAAAGCCGCCGCATAATATAGAGCCTTAATTGGGTTAATCCCCAATAAACTAATCGACATGCCAATGAGTGTAGAAGCCACAATAACCCCGTAGAATGTTGGGGCCCTTCCAGGTTTCTTGCTTAAACCGGCTTTCAATCCAGCTGTCTCTGCAACGGCGTAAGCCGAAGAACCCGCTAATATTGGAACCGCTAACAATCCTGTACCAATAATTCCAGCCGCAAACAACAGATAAGCAAGATTACCCGCCACTGGCCTCAAGGCCTCTGCGGCTTCTGATGCAGTTCCGATATTGGTTATACCTTTGGCATGTAAGGTAGCGGCAGTGGTAATGATGATAAAAAACATGATAGCCTGAGAAAAGAACATTCCTATGATGGTATCCCAATGCATATCAGCAACATTTTTCCGCGACACCGCGGGTGTTCCAACGCCTATATCTGGAATTTTATCGTCAGCAATTGCTTCTTCAACCTCTTGTGATGCCTGCCAAAAAAACAAATATGGGGAAATCGTGGTGCCTAGAATTGCGACAACATTGAGCATATAGTCTTTTGAAAACTTAATTTGTGGGAGCACCGTGTTTTGTACTATGATTCCCCAATCCAGTTTAACGATAAAAGCTGTAAAGACGTAAGCAAATAGAGTCAGGGCCAGATACTTTAAAATTTTAGAATAGGTTTTATAGGTTACAAAAACCTCCAAAACAATAATGAATCCTGTCATGAGGAGTAGCCAAAAAAGGATGGGCAACCCTAGCAACATTTGTGCCGAAGCAGCCATCGCTCCCAGATCAGCGCCAATATTTATTGTATTCGCAATCACTAGCAACGAAACGGCAAAATATAACACCGGTTTAGAGTAATTAGCGTGAATTACACCTGCCAACCCCTTACCGGTTACCATTCCGATGCGGCCACACATTTGCTGGATAACAATCATAAAAGGAAACGTAAATAACGCTAGCCAAAGCTGGCTGTACCCGAATATCGCGCCTGTCTGCGAGTAGGTAGCAACGCCGGAGGGATCGTCATCAGCCGCACCTGTAATAAAGCCTGGGCCAATTTTATTCCATATATTTTTCAGCATATGTACCACTCCTATTGTATATTTTTGTTCTCCTGGTCTTTTCTATTTAGGCAAGGGTACATTGCTTGAGCATTAATTTTATCTATATAAGAACCACATTTTTTCATTTTATACATCCTCCTTTCCTCAATAAAGTTGCTCAGTTAACTCGTTAATTATGCAAAGAACCCAGTTAATACCGGAGGAAGCGACGGTGTCAACCTTGCTTCAAGAATAATGACTAGCCCGTTCTTTCAAGTGAGCATCCATAATGGCTTTTGAATCATTATCTACAGCGCGAACTATTGATGCTATCTTCCCAGGTAGAGATACCATTACGAGACTTTGAATGCCTAAATAAACGATAATGCGAATACTCACGGCCATTTTCGTTTTGAATAATGTGGCTCTGTAATTTTGAAATATCATGCACAGCACAAGCTATAATAATTTGAAAACGCTAAATGGTTATCGATCTTGATTTATTTCAAACCTCTTGCTACATTTTGAACAGTCTTATGTATGGGTATGCTCTGAAACTGTCCCATCTTTTCTAGTAAAGCCTTTTGATTTCATTTTGTCTCTTGGAATATTTAGAAGGTCACTATTGCATATTGGGCAATATCTTATATCTGGTTGAGGTCCTGTTTTGTTTGCCATGTGGTTTTCTCCCTTCAATAAATAAGATTAAAATAAAGTACCACTCAATTTGCCACATCTACGTTAATCTACCTACACTGGGGATACTAAGTACCTTTCTCTTCCGAGAGAATGACTTTCAATGCGCCCAGATTATTCCACTCTTACATTTCTACATTTTTACCCCATATCCTCCCAAGATAGAAAATATAATCCAATAAGAAGCAAAAAAGCCAAACTATTTCTAAAAAAACGATCTGACTCGATATATTCCCCCATACACTCTCTCTGTCACTTTAAAAAGACAATCGCTCTCTTAAACCCGCTTATATCAAGGCTTTCAATCATCCCCCATATAGCACTATTAAGCACTCCACGTGCCTAGCAATAACCTATCGTTCAATTAGAAAACACATTGAGTGCTTACAAATCAACTCTGTTTAAGAGTAGCAAAATTGATTAAGGCAGAAAAGTAAGAAAACCCTATTTCCCTATTCCCACCGCCTGATCCACCTTCAGCTCTTTCAAATAGAAAAACCCAACAACCAGATGAGAATTAGTATTCCAACCATTCCTCGCGCTGTCATACTCATAGAAATTAAAGTTTCTCTAATATTGGAACCGCTAACAATCCTGTACATCATCTGTTCTAATTCTTAAAAACAAATCTAATATATTTTAACAAATACACCTTCTAGCTATAAATATTTAATTTCTTAAACTAAACTTCCTTAACAATTTTTCTTGATTATTTATTATGAATGCTGTTACCTACCCTTGAATAGTTTCTAATCTTCTAATACTATCGTCTTGTATCTCTACAAATTCCTCTATCATTTCTGTCTGTATTTGCTGAGTCTCCATTAAATCTGCTATACGGTCACTTAAATGGTTTAGCTTTTCATTTACCTTTTGTATTTCAAGCTCTGCCTTTAAGTTAATGTGATAC
>Ga0209123_1002197_pt1 | contig 17097 bp, 11 predicted proteins | sample BarGraIncu00431A_FD_184500 | JGI IMG/M metagenome (GOLD analysis project Ga0209123, IMG submission 184500) | Arctic peat soil microbial communities from Barrow, Alaska, USA - Barrow Graham LP Incubations 004-31A (SPAdes) (version 2) | ecosystem: Environmental > Terrestrial > Soil > Wetlands >... | reverse complement strand
TTTTGCCCATATGGTTTAGGTGTTGGTGGTACAACAAATTTACCATATCGGGGGAGTTTTCCAATTCTAATTGGGGGCTCCCTTTTGAGTGCTAGCTGGTTTCTATAATTTTAGTCGGACAGTAGTGATAATGTTTGTAATTATGTACAATAATAGCTATTATTGTTTACAATTATATACATTATAAGATGAAACGTACACTTCTACCTAGTCAGCAAAGAACGCTGAACACTTTCGGAGAGAATATAAAATATGCACGTCTACGTCGGGATTTTTCATCTGAAACTGTTGCAGAGCGTGCCGGCATTTCACGTACCACTCTAATTAAGATTGAGAAAGGTGATGAAGGTGTTGCTATTGGCTATTACTTTCGGGTACTTGCCGTGCTCGGTCTGGATAAAGATCTGCTTCTTGTTGCCAAAGACGATGAACTGGGAAGGAGATTGCAAGATTCAAAATTAGTGGTAAAAGAACGGTCCTCAAAGAAATAACAGATGGCACAGCATAAAAACATATTTGTTTATATGGATTGGGAAAATTCGGATGAAACTGTCTTTATGGGCGTATTACACAGTGAGGTACTGCGTGGCAAGGAAGTTTTTTCGTTCGAAAACGATTCGGAATGGTTGAAAAACAAACCATTCAGAGCATTAGATCCAGATTTGGCGGAGTTCATAGGAAAACAATACCTACCTACTGATAAAAGCAATTTTGGATTGTTTCTGGATTCCTCTCCGGATCGCTGGGGACGAGTCCTGATGCGCAGACGGGAAGTTCTTTTGGCGCACACTGAAAACCGTCCTATTCGTACATTGACAGAAGCCGATTATTTGTTAGGCGTCTATGACGGTAACCGTATGGGAGCTCTGCGTTTCAAACTTTCCCCGGAGGGCGATTTTATGGATAACAATAAAACCCTGGCAACTCCTCTCTGGACAACCATTCGTGAAATTGAATATGCCAGTTTGCAACTTGAAAAGGAGGAGTTAAAAGACAATCCCGATTATTCCAAATGGCTAAATATGCTGATAGCACCAGGCTCTTCGTTGGGTGGAGCGAGGCCAAAAGCAAATATACTCGATAAAAACGGGACTTTGTGGATTGCCAAATTTCCGAGTGGTCACGACACCAAGGATGTTGGAGCATGGGAAGCAGTAACAGCAGAATTGGCTCTGCATAGTGGCATTCAGGTCTCCGATTTTAAAGCTCAGAAATTTAGTGACAAACAGCATACTTTCCTAACGAAACGTTTTGACAGGACAAACGAAGGTAAACGTATCCATTTTGCTTCGGCTATGATATTGCTTGGATATACCGATGGCACAGACTCAGCGGAGGGTGTGAGTTATCTGGAGCTTGCTGAATGGATAATGTCAAATTGCATCAATACCGACGACAATCTGGAACAACTGTGGCGCAGAATTGTATTCAACATTGCTGTTTCGAATTGTGATGACCATTTGCGAAACCACGGTTTCTTACTTACCTCTAGAGGATGGACCCTTTCCCCTGCTTATGATATCAACCCGGAGGAACAAGGTGCCGGTTTGAAGCTGAATATTTCTGAAGAAGACAATACTCTGGACTTTAATCTGGCCCTGAGTGTGGCCAAATACTTCAGTCTGAGCAAAGTTCGGGCTGAAGAAATCCTCAAAGAAATAAAAGCTTCTGTTTCCAACTGGCAAAAAACGGCGACAAAATATGGGATCCCACGATCGGAACAGGATTTAATGAGAAGTTCTTTCAGGTATTAATGACCCGGCTTTATCTATAATTTTAGTGCAGTTTAGCTGTCATAAAACTCATATTTAGTGCAGTTTGTTTATACATTTTATAGATTTTAGTGCAGTTAAATCAATTCTTGTAGTTCATTTGCAGCAGAAACGGGTTGCCGGTAAAAGTTTTTTAGGTGCTTACCGCGGTGCCAGTCTGAGGTGTGGATGATTTTCATGTTTATAATTCATCCAATTTAGCTTTAATTTCCTCTTCTGTAGGAAGGGCAGATTTTATACGTTCCTCTAATGATTTATTGGTTTTATATGAAGCAACGCCTAATGGCTGTTGGTTGCCGCGCAGGCTATACTCCACTTTTTTATTTTTCTTGTCGGTGCAAAGTAAAAGTCCTATGGTTGGATTGTCTTCGGGTGCTTTCACTTGGTCATCGATAGCCGAGACATAAAAATTCAACTTACTGATAAATTCAGGAATAAACTCTACCGCTTTCAATTCTATTGCCACGTAGCAATGAAGTTTTAAGTGATACATCAAAATATCGACATAATAGTCGTCTTCTTCTACCTCAAGGTGATATTGATGCCCCACAAAAGCGAATCCTTTGCCCATTTCGAGCAAGAAATCAGTGATTTTCTGAATCAATTTTTCTTCAATCGTTCGCTCGTTTACTTTTTCTTCAATGGCAAGGAAACCAAATTTGTAGGGGTCTTTAAAAATATCACGAGCCAAATCGGAATGAAACTCAGGCAATGTGGTCTGAAAATTATTGATTGCTTTGCCCTGATTGCGACACAAATCGTTTTCCACTTGCAGCAACATCACATTACGACTCCAACCGTTCTCTGCAGTTTTCAGAACGTAAAAGGCTCTTTCTGAGACATCCTTTACTCTGCCAATCAATGATATGTGGTGATACCAAGTTATTTGTGCAAGCGGCACTTGCACAAATTCTACATCATCATCTAATTTGGCAAGTGTCGCTTGCCAAATTGGGTGATTCGTATGTTCATCAAATTTGGCACGTGGCACTTGCAGAAATAGGAAATCAGGATACTCATTGGCAAAGCGTTTCATATTACGCAGATTTCTTTCAGAATAACCGCTTTCTCCTTTGTAACGTTTTTGCAAATCAGCCGAAAGAAGATCAATAATCTGCGCCCCCCAACCTTGTGCCTCCTGCTTTTGTGCTATTTCTTTCCCTATCATAAAATAGAGTTGCAATAAATCGGCATTGACCTTCAGCGAAGCTTGCAACTTGGCTGTTTAAATGGTGGTACAAATATTGCTTACCCACGATTGATAGGCTTCGTTCGTAAAATCAAGAGAAGTTACAACTTTATTTTGAGGGGTAGTACTATTTTCCATCCATTTTATTTTCTTATAGATTTGAGGCGGTCGAAAAGGTGACGGGCAGTGAGGTTCATGGTTATTAATTTTCAGAGTAATTGGATACTATCTGCTGATATTGAGCAATAAACTTTAATTCCAATAGAGAAAGCAACTTGTCTTATACATTGCTCTTATTTTATCACAATAATACCTATTTTTTTATAATAAAATAGATGCCTTTTCTATTAATATAAAATAATAGGTATCATTGTGAGTCCTAATTCTTAATATGTCAATTTTTCACGCATGTTAAAATTAAATCTACTAACCGCCCTAATTTTTGCGAACACGTTTATCGTTTGTGCCGAAAATCACAATCGGGTCTATTTCAACATCAACCCTGAAGACAGAAGAATAGTGTTTCATATACAATTAAATGATAGTATTACAGCAAATATATCATTTGATAGCGGCGCCGAATTGGGATGTCTAATATTAGACTCTACGTTTTGTGCCATACATCCAAATATAACGATGAATAGCCTTCTTGATATAAAAACACTAGCGGGGTCTGCTTGGTCATCTGATAATGCTCCGGCTTTAATACATAAAAAGGCAACAAAAATAAAAATTGGAAATACCGACCTAAAATATGATTATATGAAAATCTATAACTGGAAGAACTACATGAAAACTTCTTCGGATGGGTTGTTTAATTTACCGGCAAACGATACCACGAATGTGTGGGAATTTAATTTTGAAAACAGCTATTTGGAGATTCATCAGGCTGCTGATTTTAAAATGCCCGAAAATTGCTTTGTTGTTCCAATTGTAAAAGAATTAAACAACCCATATCCGTTCAATATACAACTACCCATAAAAGTAAAATGTGCCGATGGTGATACTACAACACTAAATCGCACTTTTATGATAGATACAGGTATTTCACATGATATTACATTAATGTACAAAGCGGACAAGTTACCTTTCTTTAGCAAGAAAAGTGATGCTATCTGGACCAAAATTATGGGTAGTTATTGCCGGCACTATACAGTAGATGCAACACTGATTAATCATTTTGCTTTAGACTCTTTACGTATTTATACATACAACTATCCAAACAAAGTCAACTGTGATTATCTGATCGGACTAAATTTTCTAAAACGGTTCAATGTGTTTATTGATATGAGAAACCGGCAAGTAGGCTTACAACAAATAAAAAACTTTCAAAGAGCCGTTAATCTCAAATATCGACGTTTTTATTTTTCCACAAATAAAACTTCTAAGGGAAACTATTTAGTGAATTTCATAGCCGATTACAAGGGCAACTATTATAAAACCGCAGGGTTGCAAGTAGGGGATGAAATTGTTACGGTAAATGGAACGCCTTACAAAAAAATCACTTATCAAGAAGAAAAAGAATTCTATAAGCAAGACACCTTGGTTTTTGACATTATCCGTAAAGGAATATCCCTGAAAATAATAGTGCAGGTTGGTAAAAATGAGATACAAGGTGATTGAAGATCATTACAGATTATTTTAATTAAAAAAAGAATCATCGGTGTAAATGACATAGCAGATACAAAATAAAGGCTTTCAACAGTGAAGAAATAATTATGATCAATTATGTATAAAAAAACGACTATTTTAACCGCCCTAATTATTGCGAACACTTTTATCGCTTGTGCTGAAAATCACAATCGGGTCTATTTCAACATAAACCCTGAAGACAGAAAAATAGTGATTCCTGTACAATTGAATGATAGTATTACGGCAAATTTAGCGTTTGATACTGGTGGCTCTTTTGTTTTAGACTCTACGTTTTGTGCCATTCATCCTATCATCGCATTGAATAATCCTTTCGTTTCCAAAAAACAGACGGGTTCGGCTTGGACATCCCAATGTACTATATCTTCAGTGAATAAAGCTTATTCAAAAATTGAAATTGGAAATACCGAATTAACATTTGATAAAATGAAGATTTATAATTGGCAGAACTACATGCATACATCTTCGGATGGAATGTTCAATATACCTCCAAATGATACCACTAATGTGTGGGAGTTAAATTTTGAGAAAAACTATCTGGAGATTCATTCTGCTGCTGATTTTAAAATGCCGGAAAATTGCTTTGTGGTTCCAATGGTAAGTCCCTACGAAATTATAATACAACTTCCATTAAAAATAAAATACGCTGACGGTGATACCATAACTCTTAATCGTACATTCTATATAGATACAGGTATGTCCTTTGATATTGCCTTCATGTACAAGGCCAAAGAATTGCCATTTTTCAACAAAAAAGTTGATGCAGTCTGGACTGAAGATCTGGGTACTTATTTTCGACATTATACAGTGGATGCAACACTGTTTGACCATTTTTCTCTGGATTCCTTACGCATCTATATGTTCGACTATCCCAATGGAATAAATTGCGATTATTTGATCGGACAGAATTTCCTTAAACGGTTCAATGTGTTTTTTGATATGAAAAACCGACAAGTAGGTTTACAACCAATAAAGAACTTTCAAAGGGTTGTTAATTCCACCTATCGGCGGTTCCATTTTTCGACGAATAAAACATCTATGGGCAAATATTTAGTAAAGTTCATAGCCAATTACAAGGGCAATTATTATAAAACCGCAGGATTACAAGTAGGAGATGAAATCGTCGCGGTAAATGGAGTGCCTTACAATAAAATAACAAATGAAGAAAAAAGTGAATTCTATAAGCAAGATACCTTGGTTTTTGACATTATCCGTAAAGGACTATCTACGAAAATAGTAGTGCAGGTTGATAAAAATGAGATACAAGGTGATTGAAGATAATTGATAGTGTCATAAACTTTAAAAAAATATTCCGATGGAAGACAAAATTAGCAGATACAACATAGTGGTAGAGCATAAAGATGTAATGCTGTGGAGTTATTAACTTAGCCCGGACACATAGTTGAGCATCATCGCTTAAATTTGTTATATAAGAAAAGAGAGTACGGAAATTGTAAGCCCTGAGTGAAGAAGTGCTTTCAAGATCGGTTAAATTTTCCTAAATCAATATTTATCAAGAATTTTCCCGATAAAAAAGATCAGTTTCTTTGATAAAACCCTGCTTCACAGATTCATCCAACAAACTCGCTGAAAAGGAATTTTTAGCCAGAAGAAGAATATCTTCTTTGCTCAGATTTAAGGCCTGAGCTACAGCCAGATAGTTTTCATTGAGATAACCACCAAAATAAGCCGGGTCATCGGAATTCACCGTGACCAACAGCCCTTTGTCCATCATCAGCTTGAGTGGATGAGACTTTAAATCTTTAACAACCTGCAATTTAAAATTGGAAAGAGGACAAATAGTCAATGGCATTTTTCGTTCAACCAGCAATCTTACAAGCGCCTCATCTTCGAGAGAACGGTTACCATGATCGATGCGACAAACCTGAAGAAGATCCAATGCCTCTCTGACATATTCAGGCGGACCCTCCTCACCTGCATGGGCAACAGCAACAAAGCCATTTTGCCTGGCTTTCCCGAAAACGTTGCGAAATTTAGACGGTGCATTTCCTTTTTCAGAAGAGTCGAGCCCTACTCCCACTATCCAGTCTTTGTGTTCCAACGCCTCATCAAGTACTTGCATAGCCGATGATTCATCCAAATGCCGTAAAAAACTCATAATAAGCCGGGATTGGATATTCAACTCTTTTTCCGCATCTACGAGTGCCTGATGAATTCCATGGATGACTGTGCCGAATTTGATGCCGCGATTCGTGTGCGTTTGAGGGTCAAAAAACAGTTCGGTATGAACCACATGCTGTTCCTTCATCTTTAACAAATAGGCCCAGGTCAGGTCGTAAAAATCTTGCTCATTAACCAAAACATTCGCCCCAACATAATAAAGATCCAGAAATTCCTGAAGATTGCTGAAGCTATAGGCGTTTTTCAGTGCTTCTACTGTTGGATAATTGAGCCTTATACGATTTCTATCGGCTATCTGAAACATCAGTTCAGGCTCAAATGTTCCCTCCAGGTGCAGATGGAGTTCTGCTTTTGGTATGCCTTTGATAAAATCTTCTATGGACAAGGTTGACATCATTCAAGACCATTAAGTAAACCAAAAGGAATGTGATGAAACACAAATATACAAATTGAAAGGATTCTACAACGTGGAAATCAACTGTTTTAATTTTGTTTCAGCCATTTTCAGGTTGTATTTGAAATTGATGAACCGGGTACCAGACTGAATATAGTCTTCCTGAGCCTGATGGACTTCCAGGGAATTGGTTTGACCCAAGCGAAGACGATCGATACTGATCTCAAAATTTTCTTTGGTCAAAGCGCTGTTTTCGCTTTCGATTTCCAGCATGCGTTGCTGATTTTCAAATTCAGTCAGCGTATTTTCCAAATCGGTCATCACCTGCAATTTGATGTTTTCCAGATCGTATTCGGCCGATTGAAGCTGAAGTTTGGCTTCAGCTATTTTACGTTTGTTTTCTCCTGCCGCGTACAAAGGGATAGTTACTGTTCCTCCAACTTGAGGGCCAATAGATCGATTGCTTAAAACCGATCCGTCCGAGTTGTTGGTTTGAGAAAAATAATAACCGGCATTAAAATCCAGGACAGGCAAATTGGATTTTTTATTTTCCTTTAAAACCAGACCGGCTATTTCAACTTGTTTCTGAAGTGAAAGGATGGCTGAGTTGGAGGAATTGACTTTTTGAAGAAGGTCTGCCTTATCCGGAGAATAATTCAAAGGGATAACGTCGGCGATTTCAAAGGCTATTTCCGGATTTCTCCCCAACAGTCTGTTCAGGTTTTTTTTGCCGGATTCAATGATGTATTGCTGTTGAATGGCATTTTCCATGGCAACATTCAGATCAATTTTCGCCTGTAAAAGGTCTGTTTTTACAAGAGACCCAGCATCAAAACCTGTTTGAGCAATTTTAACCCGTTCACGGTTAAAATTGATGGCTTCGTTGTAGGAATTCAGTTGTTGCTTCTGACGCACCACATCGTAATAGGCAGCGATCACGTCGTATTGGGTTTGCAAGACCTGTTCCTTAAATTTCATTTCGCCAAGAGCCTCAATCTGGTGCAACTTATTTTTTGTCACAAACATTTTTCCACCATCGTACAAGGTCCATGAAAGTTCAGTTCCTGCAACGAACGAAGTGGTGGAAAGTGAAGGATAGTTTTTTTCTACACCATCGGAAGACTTCTGTTTGACATTGTTGTTCTCATAATTCCCGGTACCGGTCAGACCAATCGTTGGCAACATACCTGCATTCCCGGGTGTATTGTTAATTCTGGCTATTTCCGCATCGTTTCGGGACACCTGAATATCGAAATTGTATTTTAACGCTGTATTTACGGCATCGTCGAGGAGCAGAATATTCTGAGCAGAAACAGAAGATACCAGCATGAATGCGATCAGAATAGGTCCTATTTTCATAAATTATCCGTATTAATTGAACGATCTTTATTCCCGGACAGCACAATGTAGGTCGTTGGAATGACAAACAAAGTGAGCATCAAGGAAAATAAGAGTCCACCCACTACAACAATACCCAGTGGTACACGGCTTGTTGCGCCAGACCCCAATGCAAATGCAATGGGAAAGGCTCCGAAGATGGTGGCCAGTGAGGTCATCAGAATAGGCCGGAAACGTGCAGAGGCTGCTTCAAAGGCTGCCACCCGTTTATTCATTCCCAGTTTTCGTTTCTGATTGGCAAACTCGACAATCAGGATTCCGTTTTTCGTAACAATTCCAATTAAAAGAATCATCCCGATTTCGGAGAAAATATTGATGGTTTGTCCGAAAACCCACAAGGAAAGCATAGCCCCGGCAATAGCCATAGGAACAGTAAGCATGATGATGAAGGGATCGCGAAAACTTTCAAATTGAGCGGCCAGAATCAGATAGATAAGCATTAAAGCCAAAACCAGCGCAAAGGATATGTTCGACCTACTTTCCTCAAAGTCTCTGGATGGTCCTGCCAATGAGGTGTTAAAAGACTTATCCAGCAATTTGTCAGAAATTCGTTTCATTTCATCAATGCCATCTCCCAGCGCCATACCTTTGGCAAGATTGGCTGAAACTGTAGCCGATTTGTAACGGTTGAAGTGATACAAAATGGGGGGATTGCTGTTCTCCTCGATTTTAACCAGATTGTCCAGTTGTATCATATTACCGGATGCAGACCGAACATACATGGAAGAAATATCGGCAGGGGCACTCCTATCTTCGCGGACTACCTGCCCAACCACATAATACTGTTTGTTATTGCGCAGGAAATAGCCATATCGACTACCACTATAAGCCAAAGACAATGCATCGGAGACATCCTTTTCATTGACTCCAAGCGTATTTGCCTTCAAGCGGTCTACGGTTATATTGACCTCCGGTTTGTTGAATTTCAAATCAACGTCCACATTTTTGAATACCGGACTATTCTGTGCCTCCTCCAAAAATCCGGGCAAAATCTTCTGTATTTTATCAAAATCAAGATTCTGCAGAACAAATTGAACAGGCAATCCTCTGGAAGTAGCGGTTGCAATGGTTGGTTCCTGACTGGCTACCACCTTGGCATCCGGTATGGTTTCATAGATGCCTGAAATCCTGTCGTAAACATTTTGTTGAGAAGATTTTCGTTCAATGGGGTCTGAAAGATAGGTTTCAATGGATCCGGTATTGACACTGGAACTGCTTCCACCACCGTATCTGGTAAGTACAAATTTTGATTCAGGAAGCGAATCCTTCATGATTTGGGCAACACGATCCACTATGTTCTGAGTAGTGGTATATTCCATTCCTTCGGGCGCCTTTATGGAAGTCCGGATGTAACTGTGGTCTTCGAGCGGTGCCAGCTCCGATTTCAAGGTTTTTGAAAAGGCAAAAATCATGACAATACAGAGCCCGAGAATGGAAAAAGAAATCCATTTGTTGGTGATAAAGAAAGCCAGAAAACGTCTGTATTTTTTTTCCATTCCTAGGAAAAAGGGTTCGGTTGCAGTATAAAATTTTGAATGAAGCGTTTTCGAACCACCAAGAACCACATTTAATACAGGCGTCAATGTCAGTGAAACCAAAGCTGAAATAAGCACGGCACTGGCTACAACAATACCGAATTCACGGAATAGACGACCTGTAAAACCTTCCAGAAAAATAACCGGAATAAAAACAATGGCCAAAGTCAGGGAAGTTGAAACGACAGCAAAGAATATCTCTCGTGTTCCCTCAAAAGCAGCCTGCCATTTGTTCATTCCACGCTCTATTCGCTTGAAAATATTTTCCGTAACCACGATACCGTCATCAACGACAAGCCCCGTAGCCAGTACTATTCCTAAAAGAGTCAATACATTGATGGAATAACCAAAAATATACATAATGAAAAAGGTCCCGATCAGGGAAACCGGAATATCTATCAATGGTCGCAAGGCTATAATCCAGTTCCTGAAAAACAGAAAGATAATCAGCACAACCAAAAAGATGGATATCATCAGCGTTTCAACAACATCGGTCACAGATTGTCTCACAAACAGCGATTTATCACGACCAACGACAAGTTCCATCCCTTTAGGACTGGTCTCATTGATCTGATCCAGACGTTTATAAAATTCATCGGCAATCTGAATGGCGTTAGCACCCGGAAGTGGTATTAAAGCCAGTGATACACAATTTATGCCATTAATTTTCGCCCCCGATTCTTCATTCTGAGAACCCAGGACAGCTTCCCCAATATCTTTAAGTTTGACCACCTGATTTTCGGTTTGTTTGAGAATCAGGTTATTAAAATCATCCTCTGAAACCAGGCGACCATTGGTTCTTACTATAAGTTCCGTGGAACTGCCCCGGATCTTACCACCTGGCATTTCTACATTCTCTCTGGTTAAAGCATCTTTCACATCGGATGCAGTCAATTTATAGGCAACCATCTTTTGAGGATCCAGCCATAAACGCATGGCCGGTTTTTGTTGTCCGTAAATAGCCACTGAGCTTACACCAGGAATGGTCTGAAATTTTTCCTGCAAAATATTTTCAGCATAGTCACTCAATTCAATATTGCTCATATTGCTGCTTTGAGCAATAAGGGTGACAATAGGTTCACTGTCAGCGTCCGCTTTCGTCACGGTTGGTTGTGCATCAATATCCTGCGGCAAGTTTCTCATTGCCTGTGAAACCTTATCACGTACATCATTGGCCGCTTTTTCCAAATCAGAGCCGAGTTCAAATTCGACCGTGATTCGGCTGGAGCCAATCGCTGACTGAGAGGTTATGGACTTGACCCCTTCAATTCCATTAATGGATTTCTCAAGTGGCTCAGTCACCTGCGATTCTATAACTTCTGCATTAGCTCCAGTATAGGATGTTTGTACAGTGATTATCGGTGGATCAATGGCCGGGTAAAGGCGGATTCCCAGAGAATTAAAACCAACTGCACCTAAAAGCAGGATGACAAGGCTTAATACCGTAGCAGCGACCGGACGCTTCAGCGCTATATCAGAAAGCATCATAATGTGTTACTTACTTGAGAGTACAATAACCTGGAGCCTTCTTTTAAAAACAGGATGCCATTGGTAATAATGGTATCCCCTGGTTGAATACCTTGGGTAATTTCAATACCGGAGGCTTTCCGTATACCCGTTTTTACAGATACAAAATGAGCTTTACCGTTTTTTGCCAGGATAACTTTTTTATCCATCTCCTGAGGAATGATGGCTTGTGTAGGAATGACCAGCGCAGCTTTATTCTCACTCAGCCGCAAGACAACATTGGAAAAAGCGCCAGGAATCAAATCATCCGACTTACTGTTGACCACTGCCCTTGCCTTCAGATTACGGGTATCTTCACTGATACCCCGTTCAGTGGCCAAAATGGTTGCATCGTACAGTTTGTCACTGCCGGATAGGGCAAACTTTACTTTCATGCCGTTTCTGATAAACGGACCATATTTTTCAGGTATGTAGAAATCAAGTTTCAGGTTGTTTTCGCTTCGAATAGTAGCTACCAGCGTTGAAGAGCTGACAATAGCTCCAACGCTTATATTTCTCAATCCAATGACGCCGTCAAAAGGTGCCAGTATCTCTGTTTTTCGTATTTGTGCCTTTTGTTCTTCAATGTCTGCTTTCAATGAATTCACCTGCAATCCGGTTGCTTCGTAATCATTTTGGCTGATACCATTCACTTTCAGGAGTTCTGACTGTCTTTTCTGAATTTGATTCTGGATATCAAGTTGTGATTGAAATTTCCGTAAACCGGCTTGCAAATCGTCGTCAAAAAGTTTAACCAACAACGTTCCTTTTCGAACAAATTTTCCTTCGGGTAAATGGATCTTCACAACCCTGCCGGCCACTTCATTTTTTAATTCAACCTCTTCAAAAGCCAACAACGAACCTGAAACAGCTATTTCATTGATAAGCAACGTTGGTTTTACGACAAATCCATTGACTTTTTTTATAGCTTCTTCTTTTGAAGACTTATCTTTTTCTTTTGGTTTACTGAAACTTATCTTTATTAAACAAGCCAGCAATATGATAAACAGGATTGAAATCCACACGGTCTTCTTTTTCATATGCAATTATTTATGATACTTAGAACAAAAAAAAACGGGTTGGTTTAATATCCGCCGTATCTTTTCGAAAATTATTTCAACTGCAAATGTAGAAAAACTGTATAGAATTAATTATTGAAAAGAGTGAAATATAAATTACAAAAGCATTAATTTTCCTGGTTTTTAATCGGTAAAGTAAAATAAAACACCGAGCCTTCTCCTTTAACCGACTCCATACGAATACTTCCTCCAAGTAAAATCAAAAGTCCTTTTACAATGGATAAACCTAAACCACTGCCCTGATGACCACGAGTCAAGGAAAGATCCTCCTGCATAAAAATGTCAAATAGTTGATTTTTGACTTTATCATCAATTCCGATGCCCGTGTCTTTAACATAAAATTCAATAAGATCAGGGTTTACATCATACCCAATCGTTATCAATCCTTCCTTCGTAAATTTGATGGCATTATCCAGCAAATGAAAAAGAACTCTCTTAAACAATTTAAGATCTGTTTCAACAGTCACACCGGCTGTACCAGCTAAACATAAAAAATCCAGGCTAAGTCCTTTAATTCCGGCTTTGTCTTTAAAAATAAACCGGGATTCTATTAAAACAGCATTCACATCGACTGTTTCATAGTTGACAACCATATTGCCAGAAATGATCATCGCTATACTTACATAATCTTCAATAGTATTCAATAATCGGACACTGGAAGTCTGTATCATTGAAATCAGCTCTTTTTTATCAACATCCGCTACAGCCGGATCGACTAGCAGGTCACTGAAACCAAGAATTCCATTGAGAGGCGTACGTACTTCATGGGATATATTCTGAAGGAATGCTGTTTTAAGCCTATCACTGGATTCTGCCTTATCGATGGCAAGAACTAATTCATTGTTGGTCTTTTCAAGCTCCCGGGTTCTATCTTTCACTTTCTGTTCCAATATCTGATTTTGCATTTGCATCTGTTGATGCAAATATTTGGTATACAGCAAGTTTTTAATACGCAAAGCTACTTCTACCAAATCGAATGGTTTTGTTAGAAAATCATTTGCTCCATATTCCAGCGCATGTTGTTTTGCCTCAAAAGTGATATCTGCAGTAAGAATAAGTATGGGAATATAAGAACCGGTTGGAATGAGACTCCTTAACTGCTCCATCACCTCAAACCCATTCAAATGTGGCATCATCAAATCAAGCAGAATCAAGTCCGGATGAAAACTTTTAAATAGGGATAAAACCTTGCGTGAATCTGTTGTTGATTCGACATTTGTATATCCCTGCAACTCCAGTAATCCTTCCAAAACCTCAATATTGGCCAACTGATCGTCAACAAGAAGAATGTTTGCATTATTTAAAGTAGAATCTATCATGGTTATTCTCCTTCTAACTTAAATGTATTCATCAATAACTTTCAGAAATTCAACAATATTCAAGGGTTTGGTCAAATATTTTCTGGCGCCTAATTTTAAAATTTGTTCCAATTGATTTGTCATGGCATCAGCACTGACAACGACAATAGGTATTTTCCGGGTATTATCTTCAGCCAATATACGTGGAATTATTTCACTTCCATGTATATCAGCCAGATTAAGATCAAGTAGTATCAAATCCGGCAATGTTTCTGCAGCAAGTTTAACCACCTCTTTCCCATTCATACTGGTAACCAGTTTTATTCCGGAACGTTGAGTGGCTAAAATTTGTTCAACAAGTTCAATGTTGGAAAGGTTATCTTCAATGTATAAAATTTTACCCTTTTTCGATGAATGACCGGTAGAAAATTTTAACAAAGTCACTTGACCAATGTTCACCAACTGACATTCACCCTGCGGCAATTCAAACCAAAAGGTACTACCTGTATCTTTGACGCTTTCAGCGCCAATATGCCCCCCCATAGCTTCAACCAGCTTCTTAACCACAGCCAGTCCAAGCCCGGAACCTTCTGTTTCCGTTTTTTCAGCTCCCAGACGCTCGAATGGAGTAAATATTTTATTCAAGTCATCCGGCAAAATACCCGAACCGTTGTCAGTGATTGAAACTCTGAGTAGTTGCACGTTATTTTTTTGAACCAAACCCGTGCTGATAGTTACTTTCCCACCAGTTTGATTGTACTTTATGGAGTTGGTGAGCAGATTTAATAGAATTTGTTTCAAACGCTGTTTGTCTGCATTTACATAAAGTCTGTTGTTGGGCACATCAGACACTTCAATAATTATTTTCTGCTTAGTTGCCAATGGATAGACAACATCAATCATCTCACGAATAATTCCCTCCATCAGAACAGGTTCCATAGATAAAGAAAGGTGTCCGGCCTCGATACGAGAAATATCCAGAACCTCGTTAATCAGGTCAAGCAAAATCTTACCACTTCGTAAAATATGCCTGACACTTTTCTTTTGCTTTTGATTAAGCTCTCCCAAATCCAACAACTGTGCAAAACCAAGAATCGAATTCATTGGAGTTCGCAATTCATGGCTCATTCTTGAAAGAAATTCGCTCTTTGCCAGATTGGCATTTTCAGCCTCTGACCTGGCTTTTTTAAAATCTTCTTCTGCACGTTTACGTTCCTCAATTTCCCATATTAAATCTTTATTAATATGAGCAAGTTGAGCGGTGCGTTCTTCAATTTTATTTTCGAGATTCAGATTGAGGTCAATAATTTTATTTTCAGCATTTTTTCGTATGGTAATGTCTCTGACAAATCGAAAGACCTTATCATCACTTAAAAGGATTAAACGAACTTCATAGAATGTCTGTATTTCTTTAAAAATGATGGAGTAATCGTACGTTATCATCTTTTTGGTTTCGACACATTCCCTGATTTTATTGATATGCAGGGTTGAAATATCTTCATCGAAAAGTTGCCGCATATTCATTCCAACCAGTTCTTCCTTGGGTACCAACAATTCATCTACGGTATCAACGTAATATTCCAGATAATTTCCCTCCTTATCCATAATGAAAATAAGGTCTGGCATCGCTTTCATAATAGCCATCAGACGCTCATTTTGCAATCTTATTTGTTCCTCAGCATTTTTTTTATCTGTAATATCAACCAGGGTTCCAGTGCCACCTATAAAACTATCATTTTGAAAATTAGCCTTGGTAGACAAACGAACCCAGCGGTTTTCACCGTACTTATTCTTGATTAGATATTCGTTCTCTATTTCATGGTTATCTCTAAGTGTTATGAATCTATTTTTTAAAAACGCCTGGTTTTCTCCAACGAATTCCAAAAAATTCCGACCAATTACTTCCTTTGGAACAAATCCCAATATTTTTGAAATGGTTGGGCTAATGTAATTGATAACTCCGTTTGTGTCCACTCTATAAACGACATCGGTCAGATTTTCAATCAAATTACGAAATTCCTTTTCACTCTCACTTAAAGCTTTCTCGTTGATCTTTTTTTCAAAAATGCCAGATAACCTTTCCCCAATAGTAAACAACAAATCCGTTTCCTCGGGTAAAAAAAGTGGATCAGCCTCTGGCAATTGATCGTCCGGATACCCAACTTCAATTTTTCCCAGGATGTCATTTGTCTCAAATTTATAAATAAGTGAATGGTGACATTTTTTATAGCCGGGAGTTTTGAATGTTTTTGAATTTATCACGATGGAAGCTTCAGCCACCTCCGAAAAATAAAAGGCTTCCGGGATAATAAGAACCATTTTTTCACAGATATCTTCCATCGAAAGAGCTTGATTGCTCAAAACTTCCGTCATGCGGAAATGACAATTCAGCTCTTTAAGCCTTTCACGTAAGATTAATTCAAATCTTTGACTCTCGGAATCATTCGTTTCTAAAGCGGTCTGTAAAGAGTAATTTTCCTCCTTCAATTTGATGAGCTCATGGATGAGCTCCTCTTTAGATTTAGTATTATAGTCCATTACGTTAAGTATAAAGCACTATCAATTATCCGATTAGAAGCGATGTCATTGAGAGGGATCCACCCACGATTTTATCATTAAACAATTTTATGGGCTCGTCTTTTTCTTTCAATGCCAACGTATAAAGCAGTGGGGTAAAATGTTCAGGTGTAGGGATTGCAAGGTCAAACGACTGCCCCTGCTTATGATAGTCAATCAGTGATTGGTGATTTCCGTTCAAGATTGATTGATTCATTTTTTCGTTGGCTTCATAAGCCCATTCGTAAGCATATTCATCTTCATCGAGCCTATCCCAGGCAACCATTCTTAAATTGTGAACGATGTTTCCGCTACCAACGATAAGAATCCCTTTTTCGCGGTAAATGGAAAGTTCTCTTGCCAAATTATAATGTTCCTGGGGACTTCTCTTGAAATCCAGACTCCATTGAATGACAGGAATATCAGCCTCCGGATAAAGATGTTTCATCACAGTCCAGCAACCGTGATCCAAGCCCCATTGATCATCCAAAGAAACTGGTGTTTGGGTCGTAGTCCGGACTAGTTCGTTAGCCAGCTCAGGATCTCCGGGTGCCGGATATTGAACAGCAAAGAGTTCC
>Ga0209123_1002196_pt1 | contig 17130 bp, 9 predicted proteins | sample BarGraIncu00431A_FD_184500 | JGI IMG/M metagenome (GOLD analysis project Ga0209123, IMG submission 184500) | Arctic peat soil microbial communities from Barrow, Alaska, USA - Barrow Graham LP Incubations 004-31A (SPAdes) (version 2) | ecosystem: Environmental > Terrestrial > Soil > Wetlands >... | reverse complement strand
CTTTGACCCTGTGATGATTCAACCAAGGTATCAAGTTGTATTCATTCACTGTTTCCCAATTATATTCTGTATATCTTGTGTGTAACTTGTGTATATTTTGTGTATTAAAATTGCACATTTAATACGCAGGATATACACAAGTTATACACAAGCTATACACAAGATACATTTGGACCCTAACCTAAATATAGTTTGATGGTCTGGAAGGAACTGTTCTGATTTTTCTAGTTGACCCTGACGATTGTGGACATGAGAATTGAACAGCCCTGCCTGTGACCCTTTTCTTATTTGTTATTTGTTATTTGGGAAATAATTAATTACAAATTAACTTGAACAGTCTATTTGATGTTTTCATAAAGTTCTACGAAAAAAGCCAAACCCTACATTTGCAGGGTTTGGCTTTCTTAATAAAAATTGGGTTATGAATTATCTCAGTAATTCAGCCGGTATTCCCTTGATCTTTTGGATCTCTATTTTACGGATAAGTAGCTCTCCACCTTCCGATTGTATCTGTATTTTTCCTTTGGTAAGAGGTAACTTGAGGCCCTTTTCAAGTTTACTGCAATTGGTATTGACCATTACCACCTTGCCATTCACTCTATGAACAGAGGTTTGACCGAAGCAATATAAATCGACTGTATTCCATTCGCCAATAGGCTTTTCTGCATCAAAAGCTTTCTTAACTGAACGTCCATTATCGGTTTCGCTAAACGATATCGGCAACCCTTGTGGATCGTACATGTAACTTTTGCCGTCGTCAGTTTTAATTACCTTCGTTTCGCAAAAGGTATTGGCCATGAGGTAAGTATCGCCCATATTTCCGTGCATCAACTGATGTTCGATAGTCGCCATCCATGTTCCGAAAGCCGCGCCAAAAGGGCCAAAACTGTGATACAATAGTCCGCTGTTGCGTTGGCCGTAAACATTTTCACCCCATTTGAATTCAAGGTGAAGATGGTAATTTTCATATTCGGCTTTGGTAGCAAGCGATGCAAAGATGCTGCCAGACACATGAATCATTTTTTGTCCATCAACGACTTCTACCTGGTAAGTTGACTGAGGAGTGGCCTTTTTTGCCAGTTCTTCGAATCCTGTGATCGGACTTCCAAGGAATATATCCCAGTTTTTAAGATTTTTACCGTTAAACAGAGATTTTTGAGAATAACCTGTAAGGGCCAACAGGCAGATGGTTAACAGAAGTAAATGGTTTTTCATGGATGCTGGAATTTAGATTGATGGGGTCATAAAAAAAACTGCCCTATAAGGATAGGGCAGTCTATCGAATTATAATAGTTAAATTTTAATTGGGTCGAGAGGAGATTATTTCCTGAGCTCTGTCCAAAATTGTAGTGTCATCGAGAAGTACCACCCCACCATCGGGTCCTGGTTCAATGTGTAATCCTACTGATATTCCTCTGTCATAGTTTGCGCCTCCAAAATAATTTCTGACGGTTTCGACAGCAATATTAAATTCTTGCGCAATTTGGTGGATTGAACCGGATGGTAAGCTGTCTTTGATGTGACGTAATTCGTTAAACGTGATTTTTCTCTCCATGACAATTAGTTTTATGGTTATTTACTATTTATCTGACTTAAGACTCTTTAAAGTTAGAAATTAATATATAAATAACAATGAAGTTCTTTAATATTTTTGTAATATTTTTTTTAAATTCGTATTACCGATAATTATTCAACAATAGGAATGCTTCTTATTATTCTTCTCTCATAAGGGATCTAGCGAATTGTACATAAATAAATAGGATGTGTATAAAAATATATTTAACTATTATTAAGGATTAATAAAGTCCTTTTTTAATGGCATCATAGATTGCCTGATGCATTGCAGGACGAATATTGAGATCGGTAATAGCTGAATTATTTCTGCTTGGATAGACTCTGTTGGATAGAAAAATGAATAGAAGCTGGTTTTGAGGATCCATCCATGTAAATATTCCTGTAAATCCGGTATGTCCATAACTTTCAGGACTTGCATCTGCTGCCGGAAACTTGTTCTTTTGGCCCCTGATTCCTGGATTCGGTCTGTCGAATCCAAGGGCTCTTCGGTTGTTGATATCAGAAGACTGCGCCATTGTAAATTCTTTGACCGTGGAAGTTGAAATGTACTGTTTGCCTCCATAATAACCTTCCTGAAGATACATTTGCATCACCTTTGCCAGGTCGTTAGCAGAACTGAATATCCCCGCATTGCCTGAAATGCCGCCAAGCACAGCTGCCGTTTCATCATGAACAAATCCTTGTGATAATTCTTTTCTGAATGTCAGATCTTGTTCTGTGGGCGCAATTTGATCAATGGGAAATCTCTCATAAGGGTTAAATCCAGTGGTAACAGCACCCAATGGTTTATAAAACTCCTTGTTTAAATATTCCTGAAAAGGTTTTCCGATCAGTCTTTCAATCATAAATGGGAACAGGCAGAACCCAAGATCTGAGTAAAGATACTCTTTTTTTGGAAGCAAAGGCGATTGCGCGATATCTTTGATTATCTGATCTTTAAAATCATTTCTCTCATACATGTTTTTTGAAATGCGTACCTGGAATTGTTCTTCCGGCTGATTTTTGAAAACACCGTTTCGTAGCTCACCTCTTTTACCGGGTTCAATCCAGAATGGGAGTCTGCTTTGCAATCGGGCCTGATGAATAAGAATATCCCTGACAGTCATTTCCGCCTTATTGGTCTTTTTAAATTCAGAAATGTAATTAGAAAAAGGGGCATCCAGATCAATCAGTTTTTCATCATACAATTTCATAATAGCAGGCAGTGGGGCAGTTATTTTAGTGACCGATGCAAGATCATATAAATCACTATTTTGTACAGCCCGCTGGTTGTCGTAAGTGAAATAACCATAACTCTTATTTAGAATTACCTTGCCTCCTTTGGCAATTAAAACCTGACAACCGGGGAAGGCTTTTCCTTCAATTCCACATTCTGCAATGGAATCAATTAAATGTTGAAGAACTACTGAATTGATTTTTGCCTCCTCAGGAAGGGTGTATTTCAGTCGTTGGACGTTTTTTAATTCAATTCCAAAATGAATTGGATAAAGATCTTTCACATTGACCGGCAGTTTGCCATTGGCATTGGTGGCCCCAAATATCAGTTGGGCAGCCATTTCCTGTGCATCCTTGTCATCCTGATAGGCAACAATTAAACTACGAGTATTCGAAAGTGCAGGGAAATATTGCAACGCATAAGGATTTCCAAAGAAACAGGTAATTGTGTTCCTGTCTTTAAGTTTTTCAATTAAACGAATCTCCTGATCCGTGATTCCAAAACGTCGGAATGGATACATCCCCATGCCATGTATTCCAATAATAACCAGGTTATAAGCCTTCAACTGATTGAGCAGGCTGTCAGTTTCTACTTCTGTTGGAATTTTGCTCACATTGAATTGGTCAATTTGGGTATAATTTCCGAGCATATTCTGAAAGGGGGTTGTCTGATCAGAATTAATGGCCAGACTTGCAATTTTCAGTGTATCGAGTTGTTGCAATGGCAGTATATTTTTCCGGTTAAGCAACACGGTCATCGACTGCTCCTGAAGCAAACGTTTGGTGAGCAGGTAGCGGTTTTGATTCAATTTCTGGTTCAGATTGCTGGTATCCACCAATCTCATTTTGTCAAGTCCAAGCCATTTTTTTATGGTTAAAACTTTCCGGCATTTTTCATCTATTTCTTCCATTGAGAGTTCACCACTGGCAACTGATAATAAAACTGCTGCAATTGCCTTATCCAGACGGGGTACAATTTCGACCATGTCATTGCCGGCCTTTAATGCTTTAACAACTGATTGAGCCGAGGTATAAATGTTGCTGACTCCTTTCATGTTCATGGCATCGGTGATCACCAATCCTTTGAAGCCCATCTCTTTTTTTAGTTTTATTTTGACAATTTTTGATGAAAGAGTTGCAGGATTTTTTTTATTTGGGTCAAGTGCCGGAACGCGCAAATGCCCGGTCATAACAGCGCTGATTCCTTTATCGATAAGGTAGGCAAATGGGTACAATTCAATTGAATCGAGCTGGCTTTTGCTATGTTGTATCACAGGAAGATCAAAATGTGAATCTAGCTGAGTATCTCCGTGACCAGGGAAATGTTTGGCAGTAGCCAATATCCCTGCATCCTGCATTCCATTGGCATAGAGCCATGCCTTATGGGCAACCTGCATTTTATCTTCGCCAAACGATCGGAAATTAATAATAGGATTGGCCGGATTTATATTGATGTCGCAAACGGGCGCCATGTTCATATGGATACCCAGCATTCGACATTGTTCCCCAATCTCAAAACCCATCTGGTAAATCAGCGAATCATTGGTAATAGCGCCCAAGGCCATTTGTACCGGATAGTTAATAGTTGAGTCTAGCCGAAATCCCAATCCGGTTTCGGCATCTATGGCTACCAACAGAGGTACCTTCGACATTTGTTGCAGTTTGTTACTTATTTTTGCCTGAGCTAAGGGGCCACCTTGCATAAAAATTATTCCGCCTACCTGAAACTGGCTCACCAATTTTACCAAATCCTCCGTATACGGATTTTTTAAATTTGAATAAGCCTGAATCATAAACAATTGTCCAATCTTCTGATCCAGACTTAGTTTGTTCATTAGGGAATCAACCCATGGATCATTTTTTATTTTAAGAAATGGCGGATTTTGTGGAGCGGAGCAGCATCCCAAGGCCAAACTCAGGACAAGCAAAATCGTTGTATATATTTTCATTCTTAGTTCTATTCCTTTTGTAAAGATAAAAAACAATGAGGACTTCAAAATCTTTTTTTGAGAATGATTTTATCGGACAACTTAATTTGTTAATTGTTGATAAATTAATACTACCTGAATTGATGGAGTCCGCGTTTTCAATTCCCTGTATTCCAGTACTATAAAGAACGTTAATCCTGCCTTTATTTTCATTCACCAAATTATAAAGTTTGTTAAAAAATAGTTTTTAAAAGATATTTGGCTGAATGTTAAAAAATGTGAAAATCATTTATTACTTTTGATATACAAAGTCAGACAAATTAGCGTTATCATAGAAAATCTTATAGTTGAAGAAACTTATCTACATATTGATCATGGTCCTCACGTTGGGGTATTTTTTTTCGTGTAAGGACGAAAAATACATTACTTCATCGGATGTCAAGCTACGTTTTTCGGTTGATACCGTCATGTTTGATACTGTATTTACTACTTTAGGTTCAACTACTCAAAATTTAAGAATCTATAATCCTTACGGTCAAAAGGTATTAATTACCTCCATTAAACTTGCAAAAGGTGAAACATCTAATTTTAGACTAAATATCAATGGCGTTGCAGCTAACGAAGCTCACAATGTAGAAATTGCCCCTTTTGATAGTTTGTACATATTTGTGGAAGTCACCGTTGATCCCAATGGACAGAATCTTCCCCTGGTAGTAAAAGATTCCATCGTGTTTGAAACCAATACAAACCGGCAGGACGTTGATCTGGTGGCTTGGGGTCAGGATTTTAAACTGATTAAACAACAGAGGCTGAAAAGTACTACGTGGACCAATGAAAAGCCTTATTTGGTTTATAATTATGCTTTTGTCGACAGTAATGAAACGTTGACCATTGAGCAGGGTACCAAGATTTATTTTCACAAAGATGCCGGTCTGTATGTAAAAGGCAGAGTAGTGGCCAATGGAACCATTCAAAATCCGATTATATTCCAGGGCGACCGCCTTGAGGATGTTTATGCCAATGTACCCGATCAATGGAGCCAGATTTTGTTATATTCAGGAAGTAAGAACAATGAGTTTTCAAATGTTGAAATAAAAAATGCCAACATTGGCCTACAAGTTGGGAATATTGAAGATGAAGGATTTGCCACCGTTAAACTCAGCAATGCAAAAATACAGAATATGGCGTATGCCGGAATTTTTGCTTTGAAATCTGAAATTGTGGCTGAGAACTGTTTAATAACAAATTGTGGGTCCTTTGCCGTTGCTTTGCTTGTTGGCGGAAGTTATGAATTTACTCAATCGACCATTGCCAATTATTGGGGTGGTTATTCCTCCAAGGCAAGGTCAACTCCATCATTGCTGATTCAGAATTTCGTAACTGTCAAAACAGATAAACCTGACTATGTGGGTGATCTCGTAAAAGCTAATTTTGGAAACTGTATTATTACCGGGAATGCATTTGATGGCAATGAACTTCTTTTGAATAAAAGAAATGGCACTTTATTTAATTATAAATTTGACAGGTGTATTCTTCAGGTGGCCGATACATTTAAAACAACCAATGTGGAGCATTATTTGAATATATTGAAAGGCTTAAATCCCAAGTTCATTGATCCTTATAAAAAATACAACTTTGAACTCGACACCTTGAGTCCTGCAAAAGATTCCGGGAAAGTGACCATTGCTCGTCTTGTGCCATTGGATTTGAAAGGACGCGACAGGCTTATTGATAAAGGTCCGGATCTTGGTGCCCTGGAGCGGCAGGAGAAAGGAGCCAAATAATGGGATTGAAACTGCTCATTCCGATACTTTGCTTGAATTTATAATGCTTCCTAAAAATATTCTTAAGGTAAACGCTTAGATATGTTTGTCCATATGAAACTTTTAGTTCTAGTCATATTATCATTTGTCACTAGTAGAGCTAACTGTTTTTCTCAGCCGGCCAGGTTGAACGATGAATATACCTTCATGTTTTACAATACCGAGAATCTTTACGATACTGAAAATGATTCTCTTACTCTTGATGATGAATTTACTCCGGGTGGAGCCAGAAGATGGAATTTTGGAAGACTTAGGGATAAATCCAATCGTCTGGCCAAGGTTATTTTGGCCGCAGGAAAATGGAATGCACCTGTACTGATTGGCCTATGTGAAATAGAGAGCAATAAGGTTCTGGAAGTGCTTGTAAAACAAACTTCTCTCAATAAATATGGGTATAAAATCGTACATAAAGATTCTCCTGATCAACGGGGAATCGATGTTGCATTAATTTACCGACCCGAACTGTTTAAGCCTTATAATTACAAGGCGATTACGGTTGCTGACCCACAGAATTCTAAATTTAAGACCAGGGATATATTACAGGTCAGTGGGGTGATAAATAATTGCGACACCATCCATGTTTTTGTAAATCATTGGCCTTCCAGGTATGGCGGGCTCATGGAAACAATGCGTTATAGAAGCCTGGCAGCGGAAGTATTGAAAAAGTCGATCCTTGAATTGATGGCTAACGGTCAGAAAGCAAAGATTATATGCATGGGTGATTTTAATGACACCCCCGAAGATGAAAGTCTTTCTGTTGTATTGAAGGCCTTGAAAGTCGATAATCCGACTATTAATGGTGAAATGATAAATCTGTCATACCGATGGATGAATAGCCAGGTTCAGACACTTAAAAATATGTATTCATGGCAGGTATTTGACCAATGGATTGTGTCGGATTATTTTATGAAAAATAATGGTTGCCTGAAACAATTAAATGCAGAAATATTTGATGCACCCTTTCTCCTGGAACCTGATAAAAAATATGGAGGAGTTAAACCAAAACGAACCTATGTTGGATTTAATTATCAGGATGGTTTCTCAGATCACCTTCCCATTTTATTGAAATTTCAATTGGTAAATCCTTGATGATTAATAAAGTAATATTAACTACTTGATCGGAGATATAAGATTCATCAAGCGGATACTTTCATAAATCAGATTTTAATGATAAACATTCACACCAACACTTTCATATTTCCGACAATATTGTCATTATTGTCGGTTTGTTTGAAATGAACTAAAAGTGTCCAGGATATTTTTCTCTAGCCATAGGATATTTTTTCTCAAAAGGTATGGAAGCTAATTTTGTTGAACCCACTGAGGAAAATGGGTTTTAATTTCAAGGTGTGCTTAAATCAAACTCTGGTTTATTGGTTTTAATCCCAATTCTTTTCCTTTTTCAAGCATAAACTGATAGGCAGCAGCGTGTTCGTTCGGAATAACCCCATCAAGAATCGCATCTTTGATAGCAGTTTTGATCAATCCCACTTCACGGCAAGGGGTCAGTCCAAATACTTCCATGATCGTTTCACCAGAAATGGGAGGCTGAAAATTCCTTATATGGTCTCGTTCTTCAAGATCTTTCAGTTTTTGCCTCACCAGTTGAAAATTGCCATAATATTTTTTGACCTTCTCTGGATTTTTTGAAGTAATATCTGCCTCACACAGCGTCATCAAATCGTCAATATCATCACCAGCTTCAAACAATAACCTTCGAATGGCCGAGTCAGTTACTTCAACTTCTGACAATACAATTGGCCGCATATGAAGTTCAACAATCTTTTGCACATATTTCATCTTCTCATTCATCGGGAACTTCATTTTCTTAAAAAGTGCAGGCACCATTTTAGATCCGATAAAATTGTGAGAATAGAAAGTCCAACCCAGTTGAGGTGAAAATTTCTTGGTAGCCGGTTTTGCAATGTCATGAAGTAGGGCTGACCATCTAAGCCACAGGTTTTTAGTGTGCGGAGCAATTCTGTCAAGTACCTCCAGGGTATGGCAGAAATTATCTTTATGGCCAATTCCGTTCACTTCTTCCCTTCCTTTCATTCGGTGCAATTCAGGAAAGATGATTTCAAGCAATCCTGATTGATCAAGCAATCGAAAGCCCACTGATGGTTTATCAGAAAGTAGAATTTTATTCAGTTCTTCGGCAATTCGTTCTTTGGAAATGATATGTATTCTTTTGATATTGAGCGAAATAGCTTCAAAGGTTTTTTCTTCGATTGTGAAGCCAAGTTGTGTAGCAAACCGGATGGCGCGCATCATTCTCAGAGGGTCATCTGAAAATGTAATTCCTGGTTCAAGGGGTGTACGGATTATTTTATTCTTGATATCCTCAATGCCGCCAAATGGATCGATCATCTCTCCAAAACGATCCTTGTTTAAGCAAATAGCCAGTGCATTGATGGTGAAATCACGACGGTTTTGATCTTCCTCAAGGGTCCCATTTTCAACGGTCGGCTTGCGTGAATCTTCATTGTAGGATTCTTTTCGTGCGCCAACAAATTCAATTTCAAGCGATTGGTATTTAAGCATGGCGGTTCCGAAATTCTTAAATACACTCACATGAATGCCGGGACCTAATTTTTTGGCCACCATTTCAGCAAGCTGAATACCGCTTCCAATGGTCACTACATCAATATCGGCTGAAGGACGCTTTAAAATCAGATCTCTGACAAATCCGCCGATAACGTAAGTTTCCTGGTGCAGTTGATCAGCTATTTCTGAGATTACTTTAAATATAGGATGTTGAAGATGTTTTTTCATGTAATAAATTTCGCAAATATCGTATTTTAATATTTTTACAAGTGACAATTTGTATTCGAGAAGTGACAAAATTACAATTATTTACTTTTTAGTTCTCACAATGATCTTTAAATTTTTTATGGCACATCATTTGAAATACAAACATCTATAAAAGTAACAATTTGTTTAACTAATAATGGAAATCATGTTAGAACATTTGACCAAAGAGACATTCAAAGAAAAAGTATTCAACTTTGAACTTAATAAAGAATGGAAATTCGAAGGAAAAATTCCCTGTATGATTGATTTTTATGCTGATTGGTGTGGTCCATGCAAAATGGTGGCTCCAGTGTTGGAAGAATTACAAAATGAATATGGCAATAATCTTATCATTTATAAGGTGAATACCGAAGAGGAGCAAGAATTATCTTCAATGTTTGGCATCCAAAGTATCCCTTCATTGTTGTTCGTTCCGGTTGAAGGCCAACCACAAATGGCGATGGGAGCTCTTCCGAAAGCAACTTTCGAACAGGCAATTGCCGAGGTATTGAAAGTGAATAAACCTGCCATCAGTTAAGTTAACCTGTGTATTATCTAATCAATTAGGTCACCGATAGGTCTAAAAGATTTAATCTCAGTAATAGTCACTATTGATTCCTTTTTGGTACTTCAAATAACCCAAATTACTCAATTTACATACCAAATAGGGTCTGCTGAAAAACTCACACAGTCAATTTGACCGTAGGGCATCCCGAGTCCCGATAGCTATCGGGATCGGGATCAATATAAAAGAGCTATTTAGCCCCGAGTACTAGGGGACTATCTTTATGAGTATATTTTTGCACCTTCCTATCTATTTTCAAAATAAGCAATCGATCCTGGATTTCTCCCTCTTTTCCTATGGACTGGGTGGATGTTTGAGTGCCATCATCTGAAACCTTTCTGATACTCATCTGATACCTTTCTGTAAGGTAAGGTTACAGAAAGGTTACAGATGAGTTACAGATGGGTTACAGATGATAAAGAGTTATCCCAGGCAGAATTGCATTTGTATATCCCTGTAATTTATTTTGATCTCCGGCTCCAAATCAGGGGGGGACTTAGTAACCAGGGTCAAACCCATTCAAGTTTGCAGGCATTTTGGACACTTTCTCCTTTTATTCCTGCACTTATTACAATGGATATTCCTATAAACAGCTATTATTCATAACAATAGAAGTTTTTTAGCAACCCCTATGTAGGGTCTGCTGAAAAACTCACAATGTGCAGTATTATAAGAAGATATTAACCTGCAAATTAAAACAAGTGCAAGGAAATTTGAATTGACGATTCAAAATCCTTGCACTTGTTTTTTTTTAGAATCAATTAATTGGGTATTTTTTGCAGATTCAAAAATAAAACTACCACACATATGCTGGTTGCAGGTTGCACCCTTGTAATATTCTAAGCAGCAGTCACTTGAATCATTTTAGGGTACAACCAGAGATCTTATATGTTTTTACCCCGAGTACTCGGGGTCACCTCTGCGGTTGCACCCATTTTCAATATTAAATGTTCACACTCAGCTTCTTATAGCGGTGCAACCTGCAACCAACATCTTTCGGAGAATTTTATTTCCCTTTCACTTCCAATGACAGTTTTAACAAGTCAATGGGAATGAGCAATATTCAATTCTAACCAAATGAACCTAAAAAGTTGATACTGAGATTTTCAGCAAACCCTATGTAAAATGCGTAAATTGGGTAATTTCATTTTGTGTCCATTTAGATTTCAACTTTTATATAGAATGAACAAATAGTTCACTTGGATCACAGTTATGAAATATAAGTAATGGAATATCAGCTTAATGAACTGACTTTTGGACAATGAAATCTGTTTTTAGTGTTTCTTATTTGAAACTCAGATTAAGTTAGTAACTCAAGAATTTTCTCCAGATGTATTCCTCTAGAGCCTTTTACAAGAATAAATTCATTTTCAATAGGTTGTTCTTTTAGGCAGTTGGAAAGAAGTTCAATATTATCGAATTTCTTTTTTTCTTTTCCGGTAGTCGTCTTTTTAAATTGTGCTCCCACCAGAAATACATCATGAAAGGATTGTGATTCGACATAATCTGCAATCTTCTGGTGCTCAATGTCTGATGCTTCGCCCAATTCAAGCATATCTCCAAGGATAAGGCACTTACGATCATGATGGATGTTGGCAAAATTGGTAAGGGCCATCATCATGCTGGTTGGATTGGCATTGTAGGCATCCATAATAATAGTATTCTTTTCATTTCGAATCAGTTGTGAACGATTGTTTGAAGGGGTATATTCTTCCAGCGCTTCCTGAATTAGTAGCGGATCAACTTTGAAATATTTACCCACACAGGCAGCGGCCAGTAAGTTTTCAAAATTATAGTCCCCGATCAATTTTGATTTTAAATACAGCCAGCCTTTCGGGAAGAGTGCTTTTACTACCAGATTGTAATCGGTAGTAGCCAATTCACCGGTCATAAAATAGCCGGTAGATTTTCCATAACTGATTTGTTCCACATCTTTTGCCTGATTGACTAAAAGCGGATTGTCTGCATTGATAAAACACTTTCCATCTTTTGCTCTAAGATAATCATACATTTCAGACTTTGTTTTGATAATTTCTTCAAATGTTCCAAATCCCTCCAGATGAGCTTTTCCTATATTTGTTACGATGCCAAAATCAGGATCGGTTATTTCACACAAGAGCTTGATTTCTCCGGGATGACTGGCTCCCATTTCAATGATTCCGATTTCCGTTTCCGAAGTCATCGACAGAATAGTAAGAGGTACTCCGATATGATTATTTAGATTGCCTTGTGTATAATGAATGTTGAATTTTTTAGAAAGCACTGCCGCGATCAGTTCTTTTGTAGTTGTTTTTCCATTGGTTCCTGTTATGCTCAGAATCTTTACATTCAACTGACTACGATGATATAGAGCCAGTTGCTGAAGACATTGCAAAACATCATCTACCAAAATCATTTGATCGTTGGTATCAAATTCAGGCTCGTCAATCACAGCAAATGCTGCACCCTTTAAAAGAGCTTCGGCGGCAAATTGGTTGCCGTTGAAATTATCTCCTTTCAAAGCAAAGAACAGGCTGTTGTGAGGAATGTTTCTCGAATCGGTGGTAACAACCGGATGTTGCCTGAACAATTGATAAAAGTTTTCTGCTTCCATGGTTTATTAAAAAAGAAAACCTCACTTTTTCAAATGAGGTTTTGTATAGATTTAGGATCAATCTTGTTAAAATCCGTCGGGACTTCCAACTCGTGTCATGGCACAACGGAATCCAAGATCATTGGAGGATTCTGTTTCTGGTCTGAATCTTCTGGTACCGGGTATCAGCCAATAGGGACGATCTTTCCAGCTTCCTCCTTTATAAACGCGTGCATTATCTGAAATCAAAGAAGAAAACTGACCATTCTTAGTTGATTGAACATACATCGAATTGGTGCTCGTTTTATCTTTACTTGTTTTTTCTTTTAATGCATTCCAGTCATCACCTTCTGTTATCTGCGACCGATAATCACCATCTTTAAAGTTACGGCTATCCTGAATTGTATCTTTAATTAATTCGCCAAACTGGTCACGTTCTAATTTTCCGATAGAATCGGTGCGGTATTTGGTAAATACGTTACCACGGAATGGTTGGAATTCTGCTACGTCCTCTGATGACTTAGGACGGTATACGTCAGCTACCCATTCATTTACATTACCCGCCATGCAATATAGGCCGAAATCGTTTGGCTCATAGGAGATTACCGGAGCAGTAATGTCGGCATTGTCATTTAAATTACCTGCCATTCCCATCAAGTCACCTCGGCCACGGGTAAAGTTGGCCATCATTCTTCCTTTGGTCTTTTTGGAATTATTCCGAAGATAACTTCCGTTCCAAGGATATAATTTTCGATCAGTTAACAACTCATCTTCAGTATTGCCTACCAGGCCCAAAGCAGCATATTCCCATTCGGCTTCGGTAGGAAGGCGGTAGTTTGGGAGCAATAGTCCATCTTCCCAACGTACTTTTCTTCCTGTACCTGTAGCATCTTTCAATGGTTTTTTACCATCTGAAGGCTGATATAATCCTGCCAGAAATGATTCAGTGGTAAAGACGTTTTGTCCACTTTGTGCATTGTCCTCAGCAATAATACCTTTGTCGATCAGTATTTTTTCATTCACCCTGTCAGTTCTCCATTTGGAATAAGCATCTGCCTGTTTCCAGGAAACGCCCACAACAGGGTAATTTCCATAGGCTGGATGACGCAGATAATTGCTAACGTATGGTTCATTGTAAGCCAATTTTTCACGCCACACCAAGGTGTCAGGCGAAGCTGTTTTGTATTTTTCGGGATTTTCAGGATAGACTCTCCTTAACCAGAAAAGATATTCACGGTAATCAAGGTTTGAAACCTCTGACTCATCCATGTAAAAAGAGGCAATGGTGACTCTTTTTGGAACATTGTTCCAAGCGTACATCACATCCTGCTCGACCCTACCCATTGAAAAGGTTCCGCCCTGAATGAATTTTAACCCAGGTCCAGTAGCCTGATCATAGTTGTTATCAGTTTGAAAACCACCATTCTTGGAATCATTGAATTTCCATCCTGTTGAATGAGAAGCATCTGAATTTCGGCTACCTTTTCCAAACAATCCACAGCCTGCCATTAAAGCGGCAAGACCAAATAATAATAATATGGATTTAAATTTCATGTGTATATATAATTTTATTTTTTTTAATTGCCATTTGAAACCGGCTAACCAGCCTTCTACTTTGAGCGCTAAATTTCAATATGGCCGTTTCATCGTTATATTCTTACAGTTATTTAAAGACCCACAAATATAACTAAATTGTTGAATTGTTATTGTTTGATTATTCAATCTTTTTTTTTAGGCCATTTTGTTTCTTCTTTGTATTTTTGCTTTCCTTTTAGGAGTTAAAGCAGGAAATCGTAATTCAGGTCCGCTAAGATAACAATATAATTCCATTCTGTTCGTTAATTGGTAATCTATTAAAACATGACAATGCGAAGATTATTACTTTTCTGTGTTCTTCTTTTTAATGCCTTTACAGGTTGGCCTGCTGATTTTCACAGAAAGATTGTCTGGAATCTAACCAATTCAAATGAAAGGTTTGACCCACGGAAAGCCGGAGGCTCATTTGAATCTGCTGTTTGGGTGGGCGAAAATAAATTGCCATGTTGGGTTGAAAGTTTCGAACTTCAATCATCTTCTGCTGAGGTAAGCATTATAAATCCAGTATTTGTACCTTTAAAGGATTCCTTAATCGCATTGCCTGACTCCATCGGCGCAGATCTTAAATATTGGACAGAATTGGGTACTTCGGCTGGTACATTCCATATTAGGGTGTCGATTCTTCCATTTGTCAGAAGGAATAATCAAATTCTCAGGTTAACTGAATTTACCCTTTCAATTAAGGAGAATCCAAATCGACTGAAATCAGCTATGGCAAGCTTTCCCTGGAAGTCAACTTCGGTGCTCAATTCAGGGAAATGGACCAAGATTAAGACCATTAATAAAGGTATTTACAAAATCAGCTATGATCAGTTGATAGCATGGGGCTTTTCCAATCCTGATCAGGTTTGTTTATATGGAAACGGAGGTTATATGTTGCCCATTATGAACAGGGATTTAAAGGCCGATGATTTATTGCCCTATCCGGTTTGGAAAGGGAAAGACAATTCGAACAAAGATTGTTTGTTTTTTTATTCTTCAGGAAATATCAAATTAACTTATAATATAGGATCAGCCACTCTGTCGCATCAACAAAATTATTATTCCACTGAAACCTATTTTTATCTGTCTGATCAGGGCCAGCCGTTACTTATTGATAAGGCAGTTGAACCAGATGGAACACCAGGTAGGCAAGTGTCAACGTATCCAAATTATACTTTTTATGAAAAGGAACTGAATAACTTGATTGCTTCCGGAAGTCAATGGTTTGGTGAACAATTCAATATGGGTGAAACACAATCAATTAATATTTCACTTGATAGTCCTGATTTGTCTAAACCTGCTTCGATTACTGTATCAGCAGTTGGTAAATCGAAGGACCCCAATAATATGGATGTGATAATGAATGGAAATATACTTTTTAATTTATCATTTGGCTTAGAAAGTAGTTATATTTTTGCCAGTAAAATAGTTAAGACAACTTCTTCAACCCTATCAGGGAATACTATTCAGATGAAAATGACCTACAATGCTGCCAATAATACATCAGCAGGCTGGCTTGATTATATTGCCATTAATTATCAAAGCCTGCTGACCATGAATGCCGATGTGGTCAATTTCAGGGGCAGGGGAGTTAATGGGGCTATTCCAATTTCGGAATTTGTGCTTACTGGCAGTACTTTAGATACAAAGATATTGAATATAACCGACCTTCAGCATGTGTTTGAAATGCCTGAGTATTATGGTGATGGACAGTTAACATTTAAGTCTAACTCATCTCTTATAAATGAGTATGTAGCTTTTAATCCTTCAGGAACCATTCCTGTGCCTGTTTTAGTAGGTGAACTACCCAACCAGAACTTACATGGGGGGGATTTGAACGAAATGATTATTGTTGCAAATCCAAAATTTCTAAGCAAAGCCAATGAATTGGCTGAGTATCACCGAACGAACGATCAGATGACTGTTCAGGTAGTAACCCCGGATGTAATCTACAATGAATTTTCTGGTGGATTGCCTGATCCTGCCGGCATTCGTAACTATTTCAGGATGTGTTATGACCGTGGAAAACTTTCAGGTAAAAATACCCTGAAATATGTTTTGCTGATGGGTGATGGCTCATATGACAATCGAAATATTGAGGGCAAAAACCTGAATCTAATTCCAACTTACCAGTCAGACGAGTCATTGTCGCTAACGGATTCGTATGTTATCGATGACTTTTTTGTCTTTCTCGATGAAAACGAAGGTGGCTCTTCCGGAATTATTGATCTGGGAATTGGCCGGATACCGGCCAACACTCTCCTACAGGCAAAAGCAGTGGTAGATAAGGTGAAAGGTTACAGAGACATGGCTGCAATGGGAAACTGGCGGAATATGGTGACTTTTATTGCTGATGATGGAAATAAGGATGATGGATTTACAAATCTTCATACGCAACAGGCTGAAGCATTGGCCACTTTTATAAACAAAACATACCCGGGTTTCTCAACTGATAAGATTTACTTTGATACTTACAACAAGATCGCAACTGCTGGTGGTGGATCGTATCCTGAGGTTACTGACGCAATTGTCAGTAGGGTAAAACGCGGAACATTGATCATGAATTATACAGGTCACGCCAATGAAAAAAATCTGGCTGATGAAACGGTACTGGATATCGGAATCATTGACTCTTGGACAAATATCAATCGGTTACCCCTTTTTGTAACTGCCTCCTGCGAATATAGCCGTTTCGATGCCAATGAAACTTCCGCCGGCGAACATATTCTTTTCAACCCCAATGGTGGTGGAATAGGTCTCTTTTCAACTACCCGTCTGGTTTATTCAGGAGACAATTTTACATTGAACAGCAAATTTTATGAATATGTTTTCCAAAAAGACCTCAAGGGAAACAGGATGCGGTTAGGCGATGTGATGCGGCTGGCTAAAGCTGCGACCAATAATACCAATCAGCTGAATTTTACTTTATTGGCCGATCCTGCCCTTCAGTTGGCTATTCCCGAATTACAGGTGATCACCTCTAGCATGGATGATAAAAATACAGAAACCCAGGTAGATACCATCAAAACGCTTTCGGTGGTGACTGTTAAAGGTTTTGTGGCCGATAGCAATGGCGCTAAA
>Ga0209123_1002195_pt1 | contig 17149 bp, 17 predicted proteins | sample BarGraIncu00431A_FD_184500 | JGI IMG/M metagenome (GOLD analysis project Ga0209123, IMG submission 184500) | Arctic peat soil microbial communities from Barrow, Alaska, USA - Barrow Graham LP Incubations 004-31A (SPAdes) (version 2) | ecosystem: Environmental > Terrestrial > Soil > Wetlands >... | reverse complement strand
TGAACATTTCCATGTGACGTACACATGCTCTTGTTAAACCTTCTTTGTCGTCGGCATACAATTTTTTAAGAACTTTTTGCAACGAGAACAAATAACCTAACGTTTGGAAACGTTCGTAGTTGATCGATGCCATGTCGTAGAATGAACGCCAATATGCGGAATGTAAATCAGCCTTTGTAATCTTTTTTGCTTGTGACATTGTTCGTTCCCCCTATTCCCTTACTCTTCTTACATGTTTAGCTGCGTTGCCGTCTTCCATGGAGTTAACATAGATGAGAGCTGCTGCTAAACCGATAAGAGCTGTAGAAACTAATGTTCCTTTAAATGAAGCTGCCAATACAAATCCGATGATGAAGAAAGGAGTAAGTTTTGGTTTATTCATAAGAATGAATAACATTGCGAATCCGACTGCAGGAAGCATACTACCAGCAAGTGTCAACCAACCGGTGATAAGCGCAGGCATACCGGAAACTAAGCCCGCTACGTACGGAGCTCCGAACAATACAGCCAAGAAGGCCGGAACGAAACCCTGTAAGAAGAACAACAACATACCAACATAATGCCACTTGCATGCTCCGTCGATATCACCGACTACAGCAGATTCGTCAGCTTTATGCATTAAGCCTGTATTGACTGTCCAGATAAACATTTGCAGCATTTGTGCGAATGAAGCTACTGGAATAGCCAATGCGATAGCGACATTCTTATCGATACCTGAGATGATAGCCAAAGCGGTTGAGATGCTGGTTGCAGATGCTGCATCCGGCGGAATCGCTGCTCCGACTGAGATCGATCCTAAGTAAACGAATTCCAATGAAGCACCAATATACAAGCCCTTCGGAAGATCTCCCAAGACGAGACCCATGATGGTACCGGCTGCTAGCGGACGGTTGATCATCGTATGGAAACCACCGTAGATGTCCCATTCGATAATACCGGCTACTACACCGACTAGTAATGCTAATCCAAAATTACCCATTTTTGTAGCCCTCCTTTTTTAAAGAATTAAAAATGGTTATGAGAAATTCATCGCTGAATTTGTCTCTTACTTAAACAACTCATTCTTCGCTTCGACAAAGCGTTTTGTGATCATCCAAGGACTGGTGATCGCAGTACCGATAACACATGTCATCGCACCGGCTTTGAATGCCGCAACACAATCTTCGCGTGTCCAGATTCTGCCTTCGGCCAATACATGGACATCTTTCAATTCACGCATCGCTGAGATCATTTCAAGATCAACACCGAGTTCGAATCTTTCTTTGGTGTATTCAGTGTAACCTGACATTGTACAAGCGACGATATCAGCACCGTGTTCTTTGGCGGTCTTCGCTTCTTCGATATTCGAACAATCAGCCATGATCGCAACATTTGGAAATTCTTTTTTGATCTGACTGATAAGTTCAACACCTTTATGGCCGTAAACGTTCAGTCTTTCAGTACAGTCAAGAGCGATGATATCGCTTCCCGCTGCAACCAATTCCCTGACAGCCTCCATATTGGTTGTAATATAGACGTCATTTCCCGGAATGTGCTGTTTCCAGATTCCGATGATCACATACTCTTCACCGACTGCTTTACGAATGGCTTTAACGTACTCAGGAGAATTAGCTCTGAAACCGACACAGCCACCCATTTTACCGGCAAGAGCCATCGTAACCATGGCTTCAACCGATGCATGAGGGTTTTCGTCGTAAGCTTGACAGGAGACCAGAATTTCATTCGTGATTTTCTGTAATACATCCTTCTTCAATTTCATGCAGTCACCTCTTTCAACATATATATACATGTTGTTAATTACATTCTATATCAGGATGTAAACGCTGTCAACAGCAAAATCACATTTAATTACCATAATTAACCGTGTTTTTTCCATAATTGAAACCTGTCGAAAAATACGGTGTTAACCATGTGAAAATTTCTAAATTTTGATTATACGAATTGTTTTTCGATCTCATTCATCAGTACTTCGCCTTCGCCTAGAGCGAAAATAGTACTAAATGATTCATAATATCCTTTTTCAAAAGCAGATCGGTCGGTGATGTACATAAAGTAGCCGTTTGTGTATCCGATGAAGATCAATCCATATTTTTCTCTGAGCGGATTACTTAACGAAGAGAAGAGTTCTGCCGGTACAGTCACAAATTTAAGTTCATTGATCGTAAATGCAGTCAAATGCAACGTTACTTCCGTTATCGATCCGAAGTTGCGACAAAATGCCACATTGGTCGTTGCTCCTTCCACCACCGATAATAGAAGACGAAGTTCATTTTTAGATAGTTGATTGCGAATCCCCTCATCCAGTTCATCTTGAGCTGCTTTCAACACGCTCTCGGCTTCGGCCTGCGACGCAAACCGTTTTACCTTGAGTGAAACATCGAACGGTTTAAATTCGATCTTGTTGAGTTGCGTATAAGGCAAGGCATGCAAGGTCGTTTCTATTTTGTCTTTGATAACTTGACCGAAAACAGTGATCTGGTGAGTTGTTGATTCTTTACGGGTAAAGCGGGTACTGATATCTCCGCAACTGCCGTTGATAAACATGATCATTTCATATTCATCCCCAAAGGCATCGATAACGCCGCTCGGAAGATCCGAACTGATCACGGTGCTTGAACCGTTGAGTATGGTTGGATGACAAGGATAGTTATAATAGAGGATCTTTTTGTTTTCTGCGGTCAGAAATTCCATCACAACTAAGCGATTATCGGATGGCAACGATGCATCATGGCGTTCACTTTCGACGCCTTCGATGACAGAAGATCCATAGCGCATACAGAAATCAGCCAACGTTGATTCGGCTTTCAGAAAAAGTGATTCTATGATATCGGCATACCGATTGGCCAATACTGAATTATATTTACCGAACAGACCGTCCAATCCTTTGAATATTCCGGATTCGGTGTTTTTCAAACCGCTCGGACCTGAATGAGTATGCGTAGCACTGGCAATGATGTTTTTCTTCTCGACTCCGAATTTAGCCAAGCGTGAGGCAATCAGATCAAGAAAATCATCATCGATACAAATCGTATCCATTTGAATGAAACAATAGTCTGATGTAGATCGAATCAACAGTAATCGTGCATATAAACTCTTATGAATACTTGTGCAAGGTCTTACCGCATTAAATCCGGCAAGTTGAGTTCCTAACTCACAGTCAATATTCCCAAACGCGTAACCGATTGTCGTTGTCATTTTCTAGCCAACCTTTCTTAGTGTGTGAAATCATAAAGATGAAGTAATCGATTATTTCGCTTCTTTTTTCTTTTTTAAATAGACCGAAAGATTCACATAACCGTTGTAGATCGCGTATAAAGCTAACGCAGCAATCGTAATCTGCTGTTCGATCGGATACGGATAGATGATCAAGAAAATAAAGATCCCGGTAGCACCGAAGAAATAAGCCAATGTTTTGAACATAATGATTCTTGGGTTTTGTGTGTTCAGTTCTTTTCTGCGATCGTAGATCTCTCCGATATCCGGATTCTTAGCGATATTGTAACTTTTCAGCATCGAGAATCGGAAGTATGCCTCAAGCACAACGGCAACTGTTACTCCTAAAATGAAACTGAATAAAAGATTTTTGTTGACGAAATAGTAAAACAAGATGACGGCCATGATGCCCATTACATAGCGATTACTGATAAGTTCAAACTTTTTTACTTCATCATTTGGGATCAAGTAACAAATTTTCGAGCGCTTGTCATAATAGACTGACATTCCTTTGCGATACGGATATATCCCGATTCTGCGTAGATCTCTTCCCATAGGTTCCTCCTACCATCCATAAGATGGAATTATTTGACTTTTGAATACGTATGAACGATCATGTTGGCTACATCTGTGATATTTTCCGGTTCAACAAAGTTATCTTTACCGGTATTGATGCGGTCGACAAACAATTCTTCATTCTCATCGAAATTTCCGCAAGTGATCGTAATTGCGCGGGTGAAGAAATGGGTCGGCGTAAATGTTGATCGTTTTGCGTCACACTCAAGCAAGGTGATATTCTTTTCGCCTTTGTAATTGTCTTTCAAACGCTTGGCATTGATCGCTAAGTTCGCTTTATGTCCGATAACAATGCTTTCACCACGTCCGATGCAATCCAAATAAACGAATAAGCGTTTATCCATCGTCGTCGGTAATGCTTGGCGTATCATCTGAGCACCCATGTTATCACCGGTACCGTGATCCAATAAAACGAAGGTAACATTTTTTCTGTCTTCTTCACTCAATTGGCGAGCTACTTCAAGCATCGACAGGATCGATGCCGTATTCTTATTGAGGTTGTATTTATTTCCGAATCCGGTCGATAGATAACTGATTCCAAGTAATCCCAAGAAAACACTGACAGCCAGGAAAATCGGTTTTGCATTTCCACTCAGCGGTAATAGGTACATTGCCAAATAAATCATCACAACGACCAAAACCGTTGAAACCATGGCCGGTATCAGCGTTACATTGCGGTAATTTTTCATTGTTTTTTCTCCGTATAACGGATAATAGCGATAGTTCGGCCAGATGATGTGTGAGCCGGTATCATAATGCGTACAAAGGATCGTATCAGCATCCGCCAAGTTTCCGATGAAAAGGTCGATCGAATGATTCGAACCTTTCTTTTCATCATTCGCATACTTGACCGGATAACCAAGTTGGGTAAACTCTTGGCCGATGGCGATCAGAAATTTCTTTTTCTGTTTCTGTGAATAACGGCGACCTAACGCAATTCCATATCTAACCAGATAGTCTTCCATAACATCACGGCTGATCCGTGTCCCCGATCAGCTTTCCCCTTTTCGATTTTCTACTTTACGAACAACGCTATGATAAACACCAATGCGGATATCGATAGAAACAATACGCTCAGAATCAATGTGATGAATCCGAGAGTCTCACCGAAGTTTGAATCCTTCTTTTCCGAATTTCGCGCATACATTTTTACAACGATGGAAATAACGGCACAAACAAACATAAATACATAGGCTGTCTGTAAGTAGTCGTAAGTAAACAATTGAATCGACGTACCGCTGATGATTCCTTGCAGGTAAGGCAAACTGATCGCAACTGCAACTCCGACGATCAGAACCAGTATCATCTGACCCGATTGAAACAAAGAAGCAGAATTCGCTTTACCGTACTCGGCTGAAACAATGGATCCGGACGGAGCGATATTCGTACGATCTTCGATTGCACGAAAGATCGTGGCTTTTTGAATATCTGAGAACAATGAATCGTCGATAACGTAACTTTCATCTTCAAAAACAAACGCTAATGGATTTCCGATCGTAAGTGTACCGACCGGGAGTTTGAAGTCACCTTGTTTTACGCGAAGAATATCATATTCACCGTGATTCTTTTTTCCGCGCTTGGCTTTTACCGCATCCAGAATATAGATACCGGTAAACACGCCGTAGAATTTAAGTTTCGCCAGATCGAATTCTTCGATGATTCCTTTCGGCGAACTGAAGAATCCTTTGATTTGATGATCGATCGTAAAGAAGATCTTATCGTCTTCGACGACGATCGATCGATTATAATTGCGGTACAGCACTTTGTATAAAGGCCATACAGCAATGATGATCAGGTAAAGGAATACATTCGTACGTACGATAAACGCCGCCGCAAACAACGTGAAGGCAATAACTAATCCAAGCATATACAGTACGATGCGGGTAAGACTTATTATTCCAAACGGCCTGATTTTGACTTTCATGTGGTACCCCGATCTCAAAGCTCACTCATCCGAATGGGCTGACGCTTGTGAAGTTGAAACAATTAAGTAAGCGGTTGCACGATTGCTTGCTTAGTGTTTTTTATTACTGCTGTTCTGTTTTTATTCCGACTTTTTTTATTGTAACATTCCGTCCGTAACTAATCAATGTCTATCTTATATATACAAGTGTATTATATCCAACCTTTAACTAATTATCAATCTCAAAAAAAAGATAACAACCAAGGCTGTTATCTTTGTGAACGATAAGATGACTGTGTCATTTTAAAACGATCCGAACGATAATAGGTTGAACCATACTCGAATGCTTTACCGTCTTTGAGATGTGAAACAAGGGTTATTTTCAGTAAAGGATCACCTATCTTTACTTCAAGCAGTTCGGCTAATTTATTATCCGCAACACAGGCTTCAATAACTTGGTCCGCAAAACTGAAGATCACGCCTTGATTGTGCTCCAGATGATAATAGATCGATCCTTCTAAAATTTCTTTTGTGCAGTCACCGAAGATCGATGCCAGAAACGCCGAGTCTTGGTAAGCATAAGGTTTATTTTCAATGATCCGGATCCGTTGTGTGTACCAAATCTTCTTTGAAGTCGTGATGCCTAATTTCGATGCGACCAACGGTGTTGCGAATTCATTATGGAAATGGACTACTTTCGTTGTTACTTTGAGCCCTTTGCTGTTTGCCTCTTCGGTAAAACATGAAAAACTTTGCAGATCTTTGAATTTAGGTCGATCGGAAACAAAGGTTCCTCTGCCGTGTTCTCTGTGTAAAATCTCCATGACAACCAACTCATCCAATACTTTTCGAGTCGTCATACGCGATACACTGAATCGCTTTGAAAGCTCATTTTCTGATTCGATCGCCTCAAAGGGTAATATTTCCTTATTGTTGATTTTATTCAGGAGGTATTCTTTGATTTCTTCATGTTTGATCTTTATTTTTGGTTCCATGATCCACCTCATCTGTACTTTCATTATAGTATATACAAGTTGATTTAGTAATAGTAATTTAGATCAAAAATCAAACAATCTTCATTATTGTCTGATTTAATAAAAAAAACAGCCGACCTGACATGACTGTTTTTTTTTGAATTTCTCAACTACTCTCTAGGAATCAGGAATTATGTCCCCACAGACACCCCAAATTGAGTTTCAGGCTTTTACACCTTACGCTTTCATTATAAGAACAAATTGTTGTTAACACAACTATATTTTCGTTGATATGACCGATTGGGCGAAATTATGACCAGTCGGTCATAAGAATCATTTCAATAATGAACCCAAAACCCCTCGTACCAGTTCTCTTCCCAATTGTCGGCCGACCGTATTAAGCATACTTTGGGCAGCTTTATTGAGCGGAGATGAAGCCGTTCTGCGCCGTGAGCTTGTTTGTCGACTTGTTGAACGAGCAGATGCCGTTGTTTTCTGTTGAAGTGTACGTTGTTCTTCCATATCTTCCTGTTTCATGCGTTTTGTTAGAAGTTCATAAGCTGATTCACGATCGATCATTCGATTATATTTCGAATCAAAAGGCGATTCTTGAATCAATTCAGTGCGTTGTTGCGGTTGAAGGGTTCCGATGGTACTGTGCGGAGGAAAAACAAACGCACGTTGAACAATGGAAGGTCTTCCGTCACTGTCCAGAAAAGAAATCAGCGCTTCACCGGTTTTAAGTTCGCCTAATGTGCTTGCCACATCCAGTTTCGGATTAGGTCTGAATGTTTCGGCAGCCGCTTTGATGGCGGTCTGTTCACGCGGCGTATACGCCCGCAAGGCATGTTGGACACGATTTCCCAATTGTCCTAATACTTTGTCGGGAATGTCGATCGGATTCTGTGTTACAAAGAAAACGCCGACTCCCTTTGAACGGATCAACCGAACAACTTGTTCGATCTTATCTAAAAGAACACGAGGGGCATCCGTAAACAACAGATGGGCTTCATCAAAAAAGAATACTAATTTTGGTTTATCCACATCACCGACTTCCGGAAGTACTTCAAACAATTCCGATAATAACCACAAGAGGAACGTTGAATATAGATTCGGCGATTGGAATAATTTTTCTGAAGCCAACACATTGATGAAACCTCGGCCGTCATTGTCCGTCTTGATGAAATCCATGATATCGAGTGCCGGTTCACCGAAAAACATTTCCGCGCCCTGTGAATCCAGACTCAATAATCCCCGTAAGATCGTTCCGACAGTTTGTTTGGAGATGCTTCCGTATTCAATTGTATAATCCGCGGCATGCTCACCGATGTAATTCAGCAGTAAGCGAAGATCTTTTAAATCGATCAGTAATAATCCTTGGTCATCCGCGATCTTGAAAGCGATATTCAACACACCGGATTGGGTGTCATTGAGATTAAGGAGTCGTGCGATGAGTAAAGGGCCCATATCGCTGATCGTCGTTCTGACCGGATGACCGAGTTCCCCGAAGATATCCCACAAGCGTGTCGGATATCCGTTAAATGAGAAATCATTGATTCCCAACATCGAAAGTCGCTCCTCCATTTTCGGATTCATCGAGCCCGGGATGGCTATGCTTGCCAGATCTCCTTTGATATCGGACATGAAAACCGGAATCCCATGATCACTGAATGATTCAGCTAATACTTTAAGAGATATTGTTTTTCCGGTACCGGTTGCTCCGGCAATCAAACCATGCCGATTTAGCATTCTTGAATAATAACTGACTTCGACCTCACCCTTGGCGACAACACATTGATAGGTTTCTGCCATACTCAGTACCCCCGCTTTTATAATTTTATTATAGGTGAACATTCCGCTTTTTTCAACTTGCGCGATAACAAAAAAATCTCCTTTCGGAGATCATTCTTCTGTGGATCTGAAAATATGTTTGCGGATGATTTCGATGAGTGTCGGAGGTATGCGTTTCGTTCTCAACAGCGGTTCATGATTGATCAATCGCCGTGGATTTTCAATAAAGAGAATTTCAGTGTTTGTGATCCCAATCTTTTGTTTAACTCGTTCTGCGACATCATCCAATCGACAAATTCGATTACCCTCACCGGTATGTGCATCGGAGCTGATGATATGAACACACCCTTCTTTAAGCAATTTCCATGATAATGAAGTGATTAGATCACTGTGCATGCCCAATAAACTGCTGCGATTGATTTGCAGATAATAACCGCTTGCCAACCAATCGTTGACACATTCCATCATTTCTTTTTCGTTTGAGAAATAACGTTCCGGATGAGCGATCATGATCTGAATGCCGCTGTTACTGATTTCGAAGATTCGGTCATTGATTTCACGGATATTCGAAACGTTCTTGGCATATTCGACTAAAAGTATATTTGTCGATTCGAGTGTCACATAGTTTCCTGCCGTAAAACGGTCCAGTGAAGATTCAGTAAGATAAAATTCTGAACCTTTATAGATACTGATCGGTAGTTTATGCCGCAAGGCCAGCTCTTTAAGCCGATCGACGGCTGCAACTACTTGTTCGACGGAGTTGTCGTATTTTCCGTTAGGGATCATATGCGGAGTGCAGAATAATTTAGTGATTCCCGAATCCACCGCAGTAGTCAGAAAAATCAGTGCTTCAGATTCATCCTTTACGCCATCGTCGATGTTCCAACAACCATGGCTGTGAAAATCACAAAGTTCCGTCTTCATAATAGGCGATCTCGCCTAAAACCGGAAGTTGAAGTAATGCTTCTGCATCCTGACGTCCATGGATCGTACGATCCATCAATTTCTTGATCAACACGTATGCAGTAGCCAATCCTAATCCGAGGAATCCGCCGATCAGCGTATTCAACTTAGTGTTAGGACCTACTTTCAGATAAACAGGCTCGGCTTTATCAATAACGCGCAGATTATCGATCTTCATGATCGTTTCAACCTGTGAGATAAATACCGTTACAACTTTATTTGCGATCTCAGCCGACAATTCGGGATCCGTCGTGATCGATGAAATCGAGATGATTTCTGTATCGTCAATGGAATTGATACTGAGCGTAGCGCGTATTTGCGCTTCCGTCAGATCAAACGCCGATAGAGCTTCGGTGACTTCATTCAAAACACTCTTGCTCTTAGCAATCTGAGCATAAGTATCGGTCAGTTTTTGATTTGTCAAAACTTCATTGTAGTTGACAACGCCGCCGGTAACCGTCGGTTTGATGTAGATCGTTGACACACTTCGATAAGTTTTCGGTACCATAAAATACGTGAACGAAAAAGCGATAATAAGACCTACGACTGTGCAACTGATCAAAAAAACAAAGTTTTTTCGAACTACTTTCAACAGTTCCAGTAAATCTATTTCGGTTTCAAGTTCATCTTTTTTATTAAATTGTTCGTCCATATTTTTCACCCGAATTTATTTTACCATATAAACCTTCTGATTTAGACAACTATCCGTGTGAAGTGACTGTAATTTTTTTGATTTGGCTATATATCATTTACTTATTTACGTAATTATTCTAAAATGATGTTGTTAAGGGGGATTTTCCATGTCAGAAAGATTACTGGTTACATTACTGGATCAAAGTGCAAAATCCAAAGGCTACGGCTACGGTTCAGAGTATGCGGAAGCATACCGTCACCTGCGTACCAATATAGAGTTTTCCTCATTTAATCAGGATACCAAAGTTTTTTCGATCGTTTCTGCCTATCCGAGCGAAGGTAAATCGACCGTCGCATCCAATTTGGCCGTTGTCATGGCCGGTCATTATCAACGTGTCTTACTGATCGACTGTGATTTAAGAAAACCGGTCATTCATAAATTGTTCCATGCTTCCAATCGAAACGGGATCAGCAATTTGTTATTGGAACACAATTTCGAACCGGCCAACATCACGAAATATTTTCAACAGGTTCTGCATCCGAACATCACCAACGAACTTTTTATCATCACAGCCGGTCCAAGTGTTCCGAATCCTTCTGAGATGGTTTCCTCAAAGAAATTTCTCACACTGATCCAAAAATTACGTGAGACCTTCGATATCATCATCTTGGACGGACCTCCGGTTCTTCCGGTACCTGATTCGATTCCGATCGGATTGGCGGCTGACGGAACGTTGTTTATCATCGCCAACGAGAAAACCAATCGAGATGCGGCGAAGATTGCGATCACTCAGTTAAAGAGATCGCAAGTCAATGTATTGGGTACTGTACTGACGATGATGCAAGACGATGAGAAGAGTTATAAGTATTCCTATTACAATGATGATCGAAATGAAGACAAGAAATCGATTAAAAAAGGCTTTAGATTATTTAAGAAAAAATAAGTAAAATATTCCTACGGGTTGATCGATTCAGATCAACCTTTTTTAATGGATTAAGAGAAAAGACAGTTGCGTTCGCAACTGTCTTTTCTCTTAATCAGGAAGAAATATCTCTTTTTCAGCCATACGGCTGGCTTGAACATCAATCAGCCGTTGATTCGAAGAACCGCGAAAACGTAATCGAGGACCGTGCAGGCTTTTCCTGCTTCCCTTTTAATGTGTTGAGCAACCTTTAACTTAGTAAGTTTGGATTTATTGTAGCATGGTTAAGCCCGCCTCAACAACAGAGCCGGGCACTTTCACACGATTGAATTTTCATATGATATTTTCAGTCAACTGCACGTCATAAAATTCAATAGGAAATGATATATTGTCGTCGTGCTTCGATACATTCGATTCTCGGTGCTCCTTCCAATACCCATTCTGATGCAGATTCCTGATGATACCGCTGATCGAATTGTTTGGAAATCTCAGTTCCCAACGTCCAGTCTGGAAGCTGCCCTTTCGTCAATACATCCATAAATGCCAGCATTCCTTCATGGATCGGCATCGAATCATTGATCTCAGCTGTTTCCTTCAAAATGATCTGCTTGGCACTTCCCTCTTGCGAATAATAAAAAAGTGCTACTGTCGTTGAACACGTAAACGTTTGTCGAATGCGAACTGAACCATTGATGGATACAACTGTTCGTTCTGATTCTTCAACTTCACATGACTCGAAATTCTTGACAAATGATTCAGTAACATAGTCTTTATTATTGTCCAGAATCTTTGTTACTTTGGTCGATATGTCCTGTTTTGTACAACCCCACAACACAAAAGTCATCAAAAGTAAAATGATTGCTCTTTTCACAAGTATGGCCCCCCCAGCCTTATAATTACTTAATTTATATCACCCCTTTTACCTCATTGCAAGGTATTATTAGAATATATACTAAATAACTGTTTAAATGTTCGTTTTCAAGAAATTAACCAAACAAAAAATGACATCGATGGATTGTTCTTCCGAAAGATGTCATTTTCAAACTGAAATAATTGATTTATATGGAAATCAACTAGCTGTTTTATTTAATGTTTTTAGCTGGTTGCGCTCTGTACTGAAGAATAATTGATTTCTGTCCATTTACTTATTGATGTACAGATTCACAATATTTTTTAAAATTATCTAAAATCGACTGCCACCCAAACTTTTGCAGGTCAGCCGAATTTACATCTTCGATTTCGAACGTCTGACTTACTTTTATACCGTCAGTTCTTGTGAAAAAATGATTGATACCTTTCGCTCATCATCCAAAATATAGGAGATCAATTCATGATTCTTGATCTCTTCATACGTTCCGCTGAAATCAAATCCATTGCTACCATCCTTCGATTCCATTCTGGTGCTAAAGCGACCGCCGCTTTTAAGATCATTGATTGCTGACGGCGCACACCAATCATCCGAAGCAAAGTACCATTTTGTAATATGAGCCGGTAATGTCCAAAACTCCCACACTTTTTCGATCGGTAAATCGACCGTTGTTTCGACTGTTAGTCTGATCCGTTTTTCCTTTACCATTTGACCTTCTTTCTCAATGCATTCATTCATGCATCCCTGATACCATAAATCTATCATGATTGAAAATCATCATCCATTTATATGCATCATGAATCAAAAACATCAGAGCAGTTGGATTCGTGAACTTTATTACGTTTCTTTCTCAGTTGTCGGTGATTTACTTACTTAGTATTTTCCGGTTCATTCAACAGCTTAGTTCTGAATTCGGCTAGAATTTTGACTCTTTCTTCACTCACTTCGGGGTAATGAGGATTCATATCTTTAAGTGTCTTCAAGATGATTTCAGCAATCAATTCGCGGGCGAACCATTTCTTGTCGGAGGGTACTACATACCAAGGAGTCTCCGGTGTAGCCGTCGCATTGATCGCATCTTGATAGGCATCCATATAGCTGTCCCAGTAGTCGCGCTCGACAATGTCGCCATCGGCAAATTTCCAATTTTTCGTCGGATCATCGATTCGTTGCAGAAACTGTTTCTTCTGTTCTTCCTTGGAAATATTCAAAAAGATCTTGATGATTCTGAACCCATTCTGATAAAGGTGTTTCTCGTAATTTTTAATTTGCTTATAGCGCTGATCAAAGATCTTCGCGCTCTTACAACGATCAGGCAGAATTGCGTTCAAATGAAGATTATGTACTTTTACCACCAGTACGTCTTCATAGTAGGAACGATTGAAGATGGCGATCATGCCTCTTTTAGGAGCTACACGCATGGCTCTCCAGAGATAGTCATGATCCAATTCTTCGGATGAAGGAACTTTAAAATTATAGACCGAAACACCGGCCGGATTGACACCGCTCATCACATACTTCACAGCACCATCCTTTCCGGCAGCATCCAGCGCCTGAAAAATGATCAATAGCCCTTCTTTATTTTCAGCGTACAGTTTTTCCTGATATTCCTGTAAACGTAAAATGTGTTCATCCCTATAATTCTCGACAACTGTTTTATTTTCGAATCCACCCGTTTGTTTCGTATCAAACTCTTTGATTTTAAATTTCTTGGAACCGTCATAGCAAAAATCTTGTATGTTCATGTACCTCTCCTTGTGCGATTGCTGCACTTGATTTTGATATTCTTAACTTAGGATAAGTATATCATTTATTTTGTTGTCAGCTCACACTGATTCAATTGAAACATTTCATTGAATGAAATAAAGGTGATAAAATAAACATAGATCGATGGCTTAATTACAGATCATTTTCCGGGAGGGTTCTGATGATGAACATTGCAACTACATTTCAAACAATAAATTCAACAGATATATCCAAAGAAAATTCAGCAAATTGTTTGACCTACAAAAAAGCACGGTTGAGTGTTGATTGTTCATCATGTTTCGGACTCTGTTGTGTTGCTCTCTATTTCTCAACATTGGATGGATTCCCCACTGATAAAAAAGTGGGTGTTCCGTGTCCCAATCTTCAAATTGATAATAAGTGCCGTGTTCATTCCGAGTTGAGTGAACTCGGATATAAAGGTTGTCTTGCTTTTGATTGTTTCGGTGCCGGTCAAAAAATCTCCCAACTCACTTATAAAGGTCTTGATTGGCGAGTTGATCTTGAAACAGCTAATGAAATGTTTGATGTTTTTCTGGTGATGAGACAGCTTCATGAACTTCTTTGGTATCTGAGTGATGCGCTGAGTTTGCCTTCAACTTTATTACTTCATCCCGAGTTAAGTTTACTGATCGAAGAAACGGAAAAACTGACTCGGGGTCGACCTGAGGAAATTATCAAGATCGATCTTACCCTCCAGCGAAACAAAGTCAACGAGATGTTGTTGAATGTCAGTCAACTCGTAAGAAGTGAAACAAGAAAAGGTGTCCCTTCGCACTTCGAAACCAATACTAAGAGTGGAAAACGGATGAATCTAATGGCTCGCGATCTCAGAAATAGAGATCTCCGAGGTGTTGATCTACGAGGTGCATGCCTGATTGCAGCTGATCTAAGAGGAAATGATTTAAGAGGAACGGATGTGATCGGTGCCGACTTCAGAGATACTGATATCAGCGGAGTTGATCTTGTCGATTGTTTATATCTCACGCAAGCTCAACTGAATGCAGCAAAAGGCAACAATGAAACAAAAATACCGATATCACTTGAGCGTCCGAAACACTGGTCATTTTAACGAACTAATTCCAATTAGCAATAGGTGATAAATTCATATAAAAGTAACATATAAATATATCATCCAGCATTCATTCAATAGATTAAATGCTCGATTTTATGATGGTACATAATTTTTTGACGGTCACCTTTTTGTGCCTTATGTACATTATTTCCATCCATGATAAAATAAAGTCGCATTTTATATTTATTTATTACGCTTCCAACTAACTCCAGGAGGTTTATTATGCCAATCAACACTGACATCAATTTTAATGGTTTGTTTTTCAAACCCATCAACTCATTCATTCAAACAACTGAAATTGACGGTTTCCAAGCTCTCAGAATAACAAAAGATCCGGCGATCATCGCATTTGACGAACCCACTTATACTCGGCTCACCGATTTCGAATTTCAAGACGGAACAATCGAAGTTAAAGTATTGAGTCGTCTGTTACCGGATGCCCCTGAATATGCACGCGGCTTTCTTGGTGTCACCTTCAGAATCGATGAAACCGATGAACATTTTGAAAGCATCTACATTCGTCCGACGAACGGACGGAATGAAAATCAACTACGCAGAAATCGTTCCACGCAGTATTTCTGTTACCCCAATCACAAGTTTGACCATTTCCGCGAAGTCAGCCCCAGTATGTATGAATCCTACGCCGATATGGGACTAAATGAATGGATCGATCTCAAAATCATCGTTGAAGGTGAGCATGCGTGTCTTTACCTAAATAATGCTTCTCAACCTGTTTTGGTCATCAATGATCTAAAAATGGGAGCCAACGCAAAAGGCAATTTAGGACTTTGGGTCGAAATCGGTACGGAAGGATTTTTCCGAGATTTGAAAATAACCAAATCTTAATTAGTTGCGTTAAACTCAAATTACAATATAGAACAACAGTTGATTTCGCGAGTCGAATTGAGTCAAATATAACTGTAGTCAATAAAAGGTAGCATTCATTTTAATCGCTATCTGAGAATTATTAAAAGACCAATCAGCTTGATTGTTCTTTTATTTTGCAACGTATTAACTGTACTTTGTTAGTTCATGTTATCTACTTGATTGATTGAAACTGGAAATCGAGCCGACTCTTCATAAACAAGAAAAAAGCCACTTACAGGACCTAAATATTCACTTGGAGCAGGTGATGGGATTGAAAATGAACCCTTTTTTACCCTATTTTTCCCCCTTCATCCCCCGAAATCCTTCCATGTCCTTCTATCTAATTCAGATGGGAGCACTTTGTATAGTCATATGTATAGTCAGAGAATGTCACAAATTCTATTGATAATCTACCACTATGGCATTTTTACTGAGGAACTTCACTTTTCTCAACACATCCCACTTTTAATTGAAATTCTAACACTTTACTCTATTTCAATCTGGATCCATTTTTAGGGGTCATGCCAAATACACCATACAAAATCGACTGCTTTTCTTTAAACGCTTTTTCTCAGCCTTACTTCTTCTAGATTAAATACAACTTATAAAAATCAGTACAATTTAGAGACAGGAAAATATTTGAAACAGGATCATACCAGTCACATGCAAAGCTTAAAGTTTTTGTTTGATTTCAACAGATACTCCATTAGGGTCATACACGTAGAAATATCTGTTATTAGCATCAGGATTCCGGATATCGGAAGGATTCAGCCCTCTTGCTTTTGCAAGTTCCAGTACCGCATCCAAATTTTCTGTTTCAAAACAGACAATAAAGCCTTTGCCTTCAAACTTTTGTCCCTGAGGCATTGAGACCAATTCAACTTCGGTTTCACCGTCAGCGTTTGTCATAAATGCAATTTCTCCCGGGCCTGCTTTAAAGCGGCAAGAAATAGTCAATTCAGTAATAGTTTCATAAAATTCAATCGATTTCTCCAAATTGTTAACCATTAAGGTTAGTTGGGCCATTCGCATAATAATTCTCCTCGCTCTATCTTCCCAGTTTACTTCTTGAAGTATATTCTTTCTGAATTAAAGAGTCAATTAAAGGTAATAATGAGGATGCGGCATATATTATGGCAAAACAATTAGAAATGATATTGAGAGTATCTCATGCCCTCCGCCAATACACGTAAACTCGCTGATTCAGCGAGTTTGTAATATGTTTTGGTTGTAAGTGACCACACAATGTCCATACAAAAAATTTAACGCAAGTTTTAGCAAGAACTAATCCGATCTGAATTGCCCTGTTGGTGGGTTACAAATGCACCTTTTCACCTCTTGTGTATGCTTATGATACATCGATCTATATCTCTTTTAATATCGCCGCACTCCATTATAAACAAGGGTTTTATATTCATACAACTTTAGCGTTATGACTCAACAAAAATCGATCTATTCCAGTATAGTCAGAGCAAGAAAAAAGCCCCTTTCGGGACCTAAATATTCACTTGGAGCAGGTGAGGGGAATCGAACCCCCGTATCAACCTTGGCAAGGTCGTGTTCTACCATTGAACTACACCTGCAAAAATAATGGCGGTC
>Ga0209123_1002194_pt1 | contig 17149 bp, 16 predicted proteins | sample BarGraIncu00431A_FD_184500 | JGI IMG/M metagenome (GOLD analysis project Ga0209123, IMG submission 184500) | Arctic peat soil microbial communities from Barrow, Alaska, USA - Barrow Graham LP Incubations 004-31A (SPAdes) (version 2) | ecosystem: Environmental > Terrestrial > Soil > Wetlands >... | reverse complement strand
ACATTTTTCTCGCCTACTTCGCGCTCGATTTTCTCCTGCTGCTGGTCTTCGGCTCGTTCCTGCTCTCGCGCACCATTGTCACGCCGATACGCCGCCTTTTGAGCGTGACGCGCAGGATCGCCGCCGGCGACCTGGAGTGGTCGGTGCACGTCCACGGTTCCACCGAGGTGGCCGAGCTCTCCGACGCCTTCAATTCCATGGTGGACGCCCTGAGGAAGAAACGCTGCGAGGTGGAGGAAAAGGTCGCGTCCCTGAATCGCGCCAACCAGGAGATACTCGAGACGCGGGCCGAGGCGATCCGATCGGAAAAGATGGCCTCGGTCGGGCTTTTGGGCGCCGGTATGGCCCACGAAATAGGGACGCCGCTGGCGGCGATCATGGGGTACACCGGGATACTTGCCGAGGAACTGGCCGGGGACCTCGAGAAGTCCGACTACCTGCGCCGCATCGCCGGGGAGTCGAGCCGCATCGACCGGATCGTCCGGGGCCTCTTGGATTATGCCCGCCCCAAGGGTGCCATTCACCAGCGGGTCGAGCTGCTTTCCCTACTGGAAAAAACGCTGGAGCTTTTGGGCGCCCAGGGTGTCTTGAAACTGCTGAAGGTGTCCGTCGAGGTGGAGGATAAGCTCCCCGAGCTGCATGCCGATCCGCACCAGTTGGAGCAGCTCCTCATCAACCTGATCATGAACGCGCGCGACGCCATGCCCCGTGGGGGCGAGCTCAAGCTGAAGGGGAGCCGCGCGGGGGATGACCTCCTTCTGGAGGTCATCGACAACGGCGAGGGGATGCGCCCCGAGCAGCTGCCGCTGGTCTTCGACCCGTTCTTCACCACCAAGGAGCCGGGGAAGGGGACCGGCCTCGGGCTGGCGATTGCCGCGAGGATCGCCGACTCCTGCGGCGGGAGGTTGACGGTGCAAAGCGAGCTGGGGAAGGGGAGCCGGTTTATCCTGAGGATTCCGGCGGGGTGAAAGGGGAAAGGTGACTTAAATGCCGCTGGAAAAAACGAAAATCCTCATTGTGGACGACGAGGAGAACCTGCGCCACATGCTGCAGATCATGTTGAAAAAGCTCGGCTACCGTGCCGAGACCGCGGCAGACGGCGCCCAGGCGCTGGAAATGTCGCGCAGCGGCGACTTCGGCTTCATCCTTTGCGACATCAGGATGCCGGCCCTCGATGGCATGGCCTTTCTCAAGGGGCACGCCGAACAGGGAGGACTGGCAACCGTCATCATGATGTCCGCTTACGGCTCCGTGGAGGACGCCATCGCCTGCATGAAGCTTGGGGCCTACGACTATATTTCCAAACCGTTCAACTCGGAGGAGATCCTCCTGGTGCTGAAGAAGGCGGAGGAGCGCGAACGGCTCAAGCAGGAAAACCGCCGACTCAGGGAGGTGGTGGGACAGAGCTGCTCCCTGGGAAATATCATCAGCAGATGTGCTCAAATGGCGGAGGTCTTTCAGCTGGTTGCCAAGCTCGCCTCCTACAAGACGACCGTTCTGGTCCTGGGGGAGTCCGGGACCGGCAAGGAACTGATCGCGAGGGCGCTGCACTACAACGGGTCGCGCAAGGGCGCGCCCTTCGTTGCGGTGAACTGCGGGGCGATTCCCGAGGCCCTGCTGGAGAGCGAGCTCTTCGGCCACGTCAAGGGGGCCTTCACCGACGCGAGCTGCAACAAGGTCGGTCTCTTCGAGGAGGCCGACGGCGGCACCCTCTTCCTCGACGAGATCGCGGAACTCCCCCTTAACTTGCAGGTGAAGCTACTGCGGGTGCTGCAGGAAGGGGAGATCCGCAGGGTCGGTGCGGCGACCTCCCGGCGCATTGACGTCCGGGTGGTTTCCGCGACCGCCAAGGACCTGGGAGCCGAGGTGGCGGGGGGCCGTTTCCGGGAAGACCTCTACTTCCGGCTGAACGTTTTTGCCGTGGCGCTTCCCCCCTTGCGGGAGCGTATCGAGGATGTGCCGCTTTTGGTGGATCACTTCCTGTTGAAGCACGGTGAGAGGATGGGGCGCGTCGGGATCCGCCCGAGTGCCACGACACTGCAGGCGCTGGTGCGCTACCGCTGGCCGGGGAACGTGAGGGAGCTGGAAAACTGCATCGAAAGGGGGCTCGTGCTCTGCGAGAGCGGGATGCTGGACCTCTCCTCGCTCCCCGAAACGGTGCGGCGCTCGGTCGGCATCGAGAGGAGGGCCACGGACCTGCGGGACTCCCTCTCCATAAAGAGCGGAGCGGTGCAGCTGGAGCGGACCCTCATCGCCCGCGCGCTGGAGAGAACCGGCGGCAACCGGACTCACGCCGCCAAGCTTTTGGAAATAAGCCACCGGGCGCTGCTTTATAAGCTGAAGGAATACGGGATCGAATGAGGGGAGGGGGGGGGAGCCCTGTTGATAAACAAGCTGTTTGCCCGTGGCGATCTCGCTGGGCGAATGATGATTCGCCCCTACAGTCCGACCTCCGTAGGGGCGAATCATCATTCGCCCGAACACTGCCGCGGGAGGGGGAACTGCCCGTACGTCTGCGGGTATCCTTGCCGATGCCGGGGAGGGAGACCCGACGGGATCCTTAACTAAAGAAGGAGTTCCCCGAGGCGACAAAGCCCGGGAAACCCGGTCTGGCGCAGCCGGGCGGCGCGCAACTATTTGCGTAGCAGGAGCGCTGGCTATGAAAAAAATGCGTAGTTTTTTTTCCTGCGCTCGTGCTATGATGCCGAGCAACCAATTGATATAACTGGCTAGAGCCGCTTAACCCGCACCGTATCCGCCTGCGGCACGCTAATTGCGTCACAGTGCCGAATTGCGCCGGAAAACCCTGAGGAATCCTATGCTGCCTGTATCACATGCCGTTTTCTTCCTGCTTAGCTTTGCTTTCTGTGTCCCGTCTGTCTTTGCCATGTCCGGCGAGGGGTGCGGCGGCGACTGCACCTCCTGCCACACGCTCTCCCTGCAGGAGGCGAGGGGGCTTTTGAAGGAGATGGGGGAGGTGGCCTCCGTGAAGCCTGCCCCGGTGCGCGGTCTCTACGAGATTACCCTGGTGAAGGACCGGAACACGGTGCAGGCCTACCTTGATTACGGGAAAAAACACCTGATCGGCGGGCAGATCTACGACCTCTCCACGCACCAACTGGTCGGTCAGGCCGCCGCCCAGGCCAAGCCGCAGCCGGACCGTCTGGACCCCGCGACGCTTACGAGCGAGGGGAGTATCGTCATGGGGAATCCGAAGGGGAAAAAGAGGCTCTTCGTCTTCACCGACCCCGAGTGCCCTTTCTGCGCCAAGATGCACCTGGAGTTGCAGAAGCTCGTCTCCCTGGAGCCGGAGCTGGCCATCTACATCAAGATGTATCCGCTCAAGATGCATCCCCATGCCTACGACAAGGCCCGGGTGATCCTGGGCGGCAGGTCGCTGAGCCTTTTGGAAAAATCCTTTGCCGGGGGGAAACTGCCGGCGCCGGGGGCGCGGGACAGTAAACTCGCGCTCGACGAGTCGATGCGCTATGCCGAATCGGTCGGCATCAATTCGACACCCACCCTGGTGCTCTCTGACGGGCTCATTCTGCCGGGCGTCAGGGATGCCGAGGCAATGCGGAAGCTGCTGCACTAGCTAAAAAAGGACGCCTGGCGAGCGGCGTAGGTGCCGCTATTTTGCAGGCGTTGGGGGAGATGCAGTAATGGCAACTGGCGTGAGCATACATAAGAGGCAGGGCGAGCAGGGTTTCACTCTGGTCGAAGTCATGGTTTCCGTCCTGCTCATGGCAATCGGGCTTATTGCCGTGATGCAGCTGCAGATTGTGACTCTGCAAAAGACCACCATCGCCTACCAACTTACCACGGCAAGTGGTTTGGCCGAGTCGGCACTTGAAGACGCGATGTCATGGAATAACAGTGACCCGCGTCTGTCATCGACTGCCGCCATTACCAGTTTCACCCTTGGCGATTCGCCCTTTACCATTTCCAACGTCCAGTACACCGTCACCTGTACCCCTGTGCCGAATACGCCGTTTCCCGGCATCACCCGGCTCGATGTGGTTGTCAGCACCGGGGTGACGGGGAATGGACGGTATGTTTCCATGACAGGTTACAAAGAGGTTATATGAGAATTTCCTTTAAAAGTGAGAGGGGATTCACTCTTATCGAGATGCTAATAGTCCTGGGCTTCTTTGCCATCAGTTCGGGCGCGCTCTATTCATTCTATCTCACGCACCTGCGCACCAGCGTTCATCATGACCAGCTGCTCGAGGTGCAGCAGAACATGAGAATAGCCATGGACTCCATTTCCCGCGACCTGATGATGGCGGGGACGCTCGTCCCAAGCGGTACTTCCCCGCTGGCAGGCCCGTCGCCAAATTATGCCACCTTGGGGGTCTACTCATCAAGTGTTGCATTAAATACCGCCTCGGCCGACAGGGCCTTAGCCAGGATCACCCACAGTAACAGAACCGGGGTGGCCACCTTCAGGAACCTCACCACCTCGGTTGACATGGAATCATTTCTCAACTTCACTGTCGGCGATGCGGTCAGAATCATCAGACCGGCCTTGAACTGCCTGCCGACAGCGACAGGCGCCGTCACCACCAACGAGCCCCTGCGCTGCCAAAATTTCGCGATGGGGGATTATTCGACCCTGGTGGTCGCCGCTTCTCCCGCTTCAGGCGTCATGAGCCTCACGCGGGCCAATCCGTCTTCCAGTTTCGACGGCGGCATCATCCTGAACCAGGGAGACGTTATCGCGAAGAAGGGGGGGTATGCCTCGAGCCCGACCTACCCGGCAACCCCCGACAGCGTCAGGTACTACCTCTCCGCCGGCAACGGCTGCCCCACTGGCCAGTCGTGCCTTTTCAGAGCGGTCAACGGTGCGGTGCCGGGGGACATTGTCGCCGGCTATCTGAAGACGCTGAAATTTACCTACACCCCCAACTCCTCCCTGGTCGGTGCTCAGAACCCCTTTGTCTCCGTCACGGTCGACCTGGTCGGAACCACGACTCAGCCTTCCGGACCCAAACAACAGCTGGTCACCAGAGAGATGAAAACCCTCATCAAGCTGAGGCAATGAAACATGGGAGGGAGACTCGTGAACGACTGCGCTGAATCACACAGCAGGAAAACCCTCGTTGGCGATGACAGGGGGATGGCGATCATCATCGTCATGATCATGCTCCTGCTATTGAGCATTTTGGGGATGACCATGCTGACGTCGACGACGGCAGATCTGCAGATCGCAGGAAACTACCGCAACAACCTGGAGGCCTTCTATGCCGGAGACGCGGCAGTGCAGTTCGGCGAGACCTTCAGCTCCATCTATACCCAGATAATCCCCAATGTCACGGCCAGCTGGCCCCCCCCCGGCCAGGGGTACATCCTGGACGCCAATTACTGGCCGCAGACCTCAAAGCCCAATACCCGCCAACCGAATTACAACCACATACAGGTCAGTAGTACCACTTCCGCTGACGTGAAGGTTGAGCTGACCGGCAGCGGCGGGCTCCCGGTCGGCTACGGATCTCAAGAGGACGCCGGTACCGGGGGGATGTCCTTTAAGGCAAATTATTACGCGGTATCGGTGATAGCCTACGGGCCGAACAATACCTCGGCCCAGTTCGAATCGAGCATCGCCCGAGTCATTCCCAATAACTGATGGATAACTGTTGGAAAGGAACCGCCATGAAAAAACCATTCGCCACCCTCTTCCTGGTGCTTGCCGTAACGGTGACCGTTACCGGCATGGCCGCCGCAGCAGGCAAGGCTTACGACCCGGCTCAGACCTACCCCGGCACCTACGGTACCTCGACCGTCTATTACCGGGAGACCTTCCGTGCCAAGTGGCGCCTGGGGATCACCGGGGCGTTCCCCGCAGGGGTTACCTGTCCCGATGCGCTGAGTCACTTGAAAACTTCCGGATTGTGGCAAGGCCATCTCAAATTGAACGGCTCCTGCGGCATTCCGGACGAGCCGGCCGAATGGGCGGTGGGGAACAGGCTGAACTACGGCCCGGTTCGCGGCGGGGGTCTATAATGAGTCACCGGACCAACATCGGAGTGGGTTATCGCCTCCGCAAGGGCACCATCACGTTGCTGATAGCCGCGGCAATCGGCTGCACGGTTCTCCTTGCCTTCGTGCCGGCGGCCCTGGCCGCCCCGGACCAGTATCCGGGCGACTCGGCCATATACGGCGTGCAGGCCCCCCTGCAGCCCAACGTCCTCATTATCATCGACGACTCGGGAAGCATGGCCAATAACGTCCTCGCGGCGGATTACGATCCGACCACCAGCTACACGCCGGTGGGCAAGGTGTGCGGCAGCGGCAGCTATTGCTGCGTGAACGCCTCCGGCACTGCTGCCGAATGTGTCGCCAACAACCTGTATGTCATAGCCAGTTCCACCGATCAGGCCGCGAACTCGGAGCTCCATACCTCGGCCGGCAAGGTCTCCACCCTGAGCATGGTCAGCACCTCCTTGAAATGCGGCAGCAGCTCGATCTACCCCAACAATGCCCTGAGCACCACCGGCATGTATTCAGGCTATACCCTGACGCCGGGGAGCTCATCCGTCACCTGCGGCTCGGCCGGAAGCACCATCTACGCGACCGGAAACTACATCACCTATCTCAACACCTCGATGTCGGGGCTGACGCCCAAATACCTGGTCGCCCAGTCGGTGGTCAAGAACCTGATTGCCAGCGCGGACAACATAAAATTCGGACTGATGACCTACGGCAACAACCAGGTGGGGGGCGAGCTGCTCTCCACAACCCCCGGCTGGAGCAAGGTCTCCGGCCACTCCGGCGGCACCGCGTACACCACCTTCGCGCAGAAGATGGATTCCCAGTTCCCGTCAGGGTACGCGGTCACCAACACCTCCCTCAACACCCCGTGCATCGGTCCGACGGGGACGACCTGCACCAACCGTGACGCGCTGAACGCCGCCATCGTCACCCTCGGCGCCAGCGGCGGGACCCCCATCGGCCAGGCACTTGTCGAGGCCGGCCGTTCCTTCTGCGGCTGCGACTCGAGCTCCGCCAACTGCGGCGTGTCCCCCTACGGCAACACGGTGGGGACCGGCACCAACTCCGGCACGACCGTCACCGGCTACTGCAACAGCGACTCCCCTCCTCAAAGATCCTACATCAGCCCGATCGACGCGCCGTGCCAGAAAAACTACATCGTGCTCGTAACCGACGGAATGTCCACGCTGGACCAGCAGGACCTTACCAGCAAGGGGGGCCCCGGGATACTGGAGGGATACTGCGCGACCGCCAACAACGGGAGCAGCAGCACCAGCGGAGCCTGCGCCGCGGACGGCTGCGGCTGCTGTTTCAACACCTCAAGCGGTACCTGCAGCTACAGCACTTCCACCGGCGGCTCGTGCAACAAAGGGTCCAACTATCAATGTGCCGACTATCCGAACGGCAGCAGCGGGCTCGGCATCGACAACGCGTCGACGCAGGTGGCCAAGGCCCTCTACAACAGCCCGCAGGCCATCTCGACCTTCGCCATCGGCTTCGATCTCACCGGCTCCGACCTTTCGGCTGCCGGCATGCTCACCACGGCCACGGACAATAACCACGGTCACGGGGCCTTTTATTCGGCCACCTCGCAGGCCGATATCAGCAAGGCCTTCAGCCAGATCATGGCCCAGATCTACCAGGTGAACAGCTCCTATGTCGCACCGGTGGTTCCTTCCAGCCCGCAGAACAGGAGCTACAGCGGCAACCGCATCTACATGGGCTTCTTCGAGCCCCAGCAAAGCAGCACCTGGTTCGGCAACCTGAAAAAATACGGGATCGGGAACTTCACCTATAACAGCAACACCTACAGTAACGTGGTTACCGACGCGACCGGGGCTCCCGCCACCTGGCTCGATCTCAACAACGACAGCCTGGACGACGTTTACGGCACCAATCTAAGCACCCTCAATGTCACCAACGGCAGTTTCAAGAACTCCGGCTCCCACGTCGCCAAATCTTTCTGGAGCACCGCGCCGGACGGCAGCAGCGTCAACGCCGGCGGCACCGGGGCGGTGCTTGAGGCGCTCTCCACTGCCACCAGCAGAACCCTCTATTCCGAGACCTCCGCCGGCGGTGGGCTGGTCACCTTCAACGCCACCAACATTACCCCGACGATGCTCGGATATGCGTCGGGCGATACGACCGATTCCGGCAATCTGATCCAGTTCATCTCCGGCGTGGACGTCCTGAATGAGGCCGGCAATGGGACGACTGCAAACAGGACCTGGATGATGGCGGACGTGCTCCATTCCCAGCCGCTCATCCTCAATTACGCAAGTTATACCCTGTGCGATCCCTGCCTTGGGGATACCTGTGTCTGTGCCACCGGCGGCAATGCTTCCTGCGTCGGCAGCAAGCCGGTACCCAACAACTGCAGTTCCGCCACCCCGACGGCCAACGAGAATGACTGCTCCGTGAACAAATCCTTTATCTTCGTGGGCGGCAACGACGGTATGCTTCATGCCTTCAAGGACTGCAACGGGGCAGAGGCCTGGGGGTTCATCCCTTACGAATTTCTGCCGAACCTCCAATATAACGAGGCGATGGCCAACAGCGCGGCAACCCAGCCCCACAGCTATTTTGCCGATGGAACCGTTGCCAAGTACGTGTACAACAAGCTTGGGGACGGCAACATCAATACCGTCAAGGGCGATAAGGTCATCCTGATGTTCGGCACCCGAAGGGGGTCAGGCACTGCCACTGCTCCGACGACCGGGTCCTATTATGCCATGGACGCCTCCGGTATCGCGAACGCAACCCCCGCGGCCCCGTCGCTTTTGTGGAACATCACCCAGAGCAGCACCGGCTTCTCCGAACTGGCCGAGAGCTGGAGCAATCCCAACATCGTGACCATGCAGATCAATGGCACGACCAAGGTGGTTGCCGTGTTCGGGGCCGGTTATGACAACCCCAACGAGGACGGGCGCTATGGCGCCACCCAGTATTTCCAGGGAAACGGCGCGGGGAGCGCTGCCTCGGCAACCGGCCAGGGATCCAATACCAGCAGCGTCGGAACCACCGGGAGCGCGCCGTACAGCGCCAGCCCCAAGGGAAGAGGGATCTACCTGGTCGAGGTCGCGACCCTCAGCAGTTCGGGAGTTCCCAGCTTCACCAACAGCGGCAAACTGATCTGGAGCTACACCTACGGCGCGACTGCAACCAGTTCCTCGACCGGCAGGACCGACCCGAACATGACCTATTCCATCCCAAGCGACGTAACCGCGTGGGACACCACCGGCGCCGGCTACACGAGCAGGCTCTACGTGGGCGACACGGGCGGAAACCTTTGGCGCTTCGACGTGAGCGACACATCCAGTTCGGCCAACTGGACCGGGAAGCGGATATTCCAGGCGAATCCCTGCCTTGCAGGCAGTACCTGCTCGACGGGCGGGGACGTCGGGAGGAAGATATTCTACAAGCCCTCCGCGGTGAGGATGCAGGGGGGGACCTCCGGCCAGTATGTGGAACTTTACTTCGGCACCGGGGACAGGGAGCACCCCACGAACACCGCCGTCACCGACCGCATCTACGCGGTGAAGGACCCCGTGGATGTATCCTATCCCGCCGGGACGGCCGCCACTCTCCCCCTGACGGAGAGTAACCTGATGGACGTTACCGCCGACACACTCCAGCTGGCAACCACCTCGGCCAGCGCAGTCGATACTTTACTGAAGCAGCTAAACGGAAGCACGCCGATGTCCGGCTCCACGTACGCGTACGGCTGGTTCATCAAGATGGCGAGCTCCGGGGAGAAGGTGCTGGCGGCGCCGGTGGTTTTTAACGGCGACGCGACGTTCAATACCTACACGCCGATCGCGGCCAGCGGCAGTACCAACTCCTGCACGGCCAACCTCGGAACGGCCAAACAGTACGATGTAAGCTACCAGACCGGTGAAGCGATCCTAAACAAGGATACGGCTGATGACTCCGCTGCAACGACGAACAAGCGGGCGCTCTACAATAACAAAGGCACCTATCTGGGCTTGGGCGGCTCAGGCGTGCTGCAGGCCAGTGACCGGTCCCAAGTCATCGGAAGCGGCATTCCCTCGGGATCGGTCATTGTAATCACTCCGGGTGGGCAGCTCGAGGCGTTGACGGGTGGGGGCGGGGCCATCATCACCGGCGCCAAGAACCCCGGAGGGGCAATTCTTCGACTCTACTGGAGGCAGAAGTAGTGGCCTGCAGGTGGGGGCGCGGGCTCCGGGGCCGGGCAGCAGGCATCTGCTTGATGGTCATCCTGCCCGCCGTCATCTCCTCTTGCAACTGGAGCGCTAAAGCCCCGCAAACACCCCGGGAGGCTGAACAACCTGCGGGATCCCTGGCGGTGAAGGTTGCGCCGGAGGCCCCCACCAGCGCGGATGCCCTTTGCGTCACGGTTTCGGGCCCGGGTCCGTTTAACTATTCGTGGCAGAAGAACGGGTCGGCAATCGAGGGTGAGACCTCACCCCGGCTTGCCCCAAGCCGATTCAGCAGGCTCGACAGAGTTACCGCATTCGTGCGCAGCCGCGGCCTGGAGGGGAGCGCGACGGTCATTATCGGCAACCCGGCTCCCAGGGTTGCGTCGGTGTCCTTCAGTCCCGCCGAAATCCAGCGGGGAGTCGACATCACCGCGGCAGCGACCGCCGCCGGACCGGAGGGGGGCGAGGTGAACTTTTCCTACCGGTGGTCCGTCAACGGAGAGACGCTTTCCGACAGCACAGCTGTGCTGAAAGGGGACCGGTTCCAGGCAGGGGACAAGATCTCGCTCGTTGTTGTGCCCTCCGACGGCGCAAAGGTCGGTCCCCCCTACCAAACGGCACCGGTAACCGTCACCAGGAGATCCCCGTGGTTCGTCTCGACTCCGTCTCCGGAGTTTAGCGGCTCCAGGTATACTTACCAGGCTCTGGCCTGCAACCCGGACGGAACTCCCCTGAGCTATGCACTGGCTTCAGCTCCGCGGGGCATGTCGGTTGATGCCGGCTCGGGAATGATAACGTGGCCCGTGACCTCGGGAGACTCGGGAAACCATCTGGTAGAGGTAATTGCCCATAATCAGGACGGAGACCACGTGACTCAGCGGTACTCCGTGACCATCAGGCTTAACGGCGGGGCGGTACAATGAAGAGACTCATTTCAGTGAGGCGTTACTTCCGTTATTCCGACAAAGGGTTTTCACTGGTTGAGATGGTGATCGTACTCTCACTGATCGGGATTCTTTTGGCAATAGCGACCCCTGCATTCGTTACCTGGCGCGGGCGCCTGAATTACCGGCAGGCATCGATTAATTTCATCTCCGTGCTCAGGCAAGCAAAAAGCCTGGCCATGTCAGCGAACCGTCAGTACTATGTCGTTTTTAAACCTTACAGCTCCGGCAACACCGGCATCTATGCGTACCGGCTCATCAAGCGCTCGGTAGACCCAACCAACACGACATTCGCTAATTATTCCTGCGTGCAGAAGTCCGGCACCAATGCCCTCGTTGCCATCCGGGGGACAACCTCAGCGCCGATGGCAAATATAGGTTTCACCTTTAACAGCAACGGGACGGCTCTGCTCACCTATCCCGGCGGGATCACCAACGACGGCAATATCGGTATTTACAACGGCACAGCCCAGAAATATCTGGTGACCGTTTCGAAGACTGGTAGAATAAATTCCACCAATACCAGCAATTGACGGCATGACTCAGGCCGCGTGGACAGAGTCACGCAGGGCGTTTATGCAGTCCAACTTTTATACAGGGAGGCGCCAATCTGATGGCCGCTGAGACAAGTGAAAATGAACTGACCGACATCGCGCTTTGTTACCAGGCGCTGGGGGTGCCGCTGGACGCCTCCCCGGTTCAGATCGACCGGATGTATCAGGCTTTGACCGAGGAGAACAAGAAGAAGCTGGCTTCGCCGGACCCCGCTGAGCGGGCTGACGCCAAGCAGAGCCAGGATCTGGTCGACGAGATGTACGACAAGATCCGGGGATCCATCACCTACCATGCCATGGAGAAGGATTACCTGAAGAAAAGCGCCGACCAGGCCGAAGCCAAGGTGAAACGGCCGGTGCACCAGGCGGTCGTGGAAAAGAGCCTCATCATAAACTGCCCGCGCTGCAACGGCTCCATCCGCAAGGGGCTCAAGGTCTGCCCGATCTGCAGGACGCCGATTTACACCACCATGCAGAAGATAATGCGGGCTTATTTCACCCCGAAGAAGCTCATCATCTACTTTGTGGTTCTGGCGCTGGCCGCTTTGGCTGTCGTTGCGGTGCTGCATCCGGAGCTGTACTCCTCCAAGAAGCCCGAGAGTGATATTCTGCAGCAGATCTCCAAGTAGGCCGGCGTGCGCTCTCAGGTACTCCAGGCCCGGAGGCTGCCTCTGGCACCCGGAAAGAGACTTAGCTTCCATCCCCGCTGCTGACCGCTCCTTTTTTACTATCCCCAGGTAGGTACCTTTTCCCCTTTTTGCCAGGCAGACCCCTCCCCGGAAGGGGAGGGAGCCTCCTCCGGTTTGTTCTTATCAACCGCGAACCCGTCGGGTAGAGACGCATTGCATGCGTCTCAGCGCTGCCGCGCTCTCGTTGATCCAAATCGTGATCGGGTGAAGGAGACGCTTGCTACAAGGTCGGGCTGCGAAAGTACCCTCTCCCCAACTGCACCCATCCCCAGCACCTTCAGCAAAGTAGGAGCCGGGGCAGGGCGGCCCATCCTCCTTTTCTGCCGCCACCCTGATTTAGAGACCCGCCGAGCTTTAACTTTTACTATTGAGTGTTAAGATTGGAACGTTGTAATGTAACCGGTGGCCCGCCGGCTGTCTCCGCGTCAAAAGGGCGGTGTCGTGCAGGTTGTCCTGAAGTGGAGTCTCTATGCGGGAGCGTGGCTATTCACTGGTTGAGATTGTCGTGGTGATCGGAGTGCTCTCTATCCTGATCGTCATCGCGACCCCTCTGTTTGGAAACATGATGAGGCGCGCCCGGATCGAGGACCAGACCAGGACCATCTACACTGAACTGCAGCGGGCACAGGTAAATGCTCTCTACCAGAGAAGGACCACCCGGGTGAGACTCTATCGTGACCATTTCGAGATCTATTCATCCCAATCGGACAATCAGAAAGGTGTGGCCCCGATCCAGACCAGGGCCCTATCCTACCCGATTACCTGCAATGGAGCAGGCGACGGCTCTGCCGGCTACCCGCTCGATTTCGACCAGAAGGGGCTTGCCAGCCGCTGCTCCATCTGCCTGGACGGTGGCGACGGCTCAGGATCGGTGGACAGCGTTGTCATCTCGGCGACCAGGATCAGCATCGGCAAAAAGGGAAAGGTTCAGGATGCCTGCACATCGGACAACATTACCAAAAGATAGCTGCGGCTTTACCCTCGTAGAGATGATGATGGCGATGCTGGTCATGACGGTCGGCCTGCTTGGTCTTTTGCAGGCAATCAACGTGGCCTATGAGCATAACCTCCGTAACAAACTGCGGGAAGAGGCGCTACTTGTCGGTGAGGAACAGATGAACGTCCTGAGAAGAAGCTCCCTGCCCGGCGGCACTCTTTATCAGAATGTAACGACTGTCGTCAGGGGGATTTCAGGTATTGACAAGAAATTTACCGTAACCAGGGAATGCCAGCCGATGAGTTCGACACAAAGGCTCAAAGTGACGGTGGTCTGGAGTTTCAAGAATGTCACCACGACCCACGCGATCTACACGCTGAAAAACATCTAAAGGCGGCCCGGCATGGTACGGCACCAGGAAGGCTACACACTGACGGAACTGGTCGTGGTGATACTGATATTCTCCGTCGTGATGACGGTGATTGCGGTCTCCTTCAACAGGATAGCCGTAAGCTCTGGCCAGATCGTGAAAGCGGCGGAAACCGACGTTGGGGGGCTGATCGGGCTGGAACTGCTGCGCAGCGACCTGGAGCTTGCCGGTTTCGGGCTTCCCTGGTCGCTCCCCGCGGGTGCCAGCTACACGGAGGCGGATGGTGGAGTCGAGGTCGTCGGCTGTGCCGACGGCTGCCCGGGGGCCAGTGCCTCGCTTTTTAACGATGCCCCGAGCGGGGCGCCGCGGGGGGTCGTACTGGGGAACAACGTGGGATACAGCAAATCCGACTACCTGGTTCTCAAGGGGACGGCGCTTGGGATGAGTGCCACCTCCCGGAGCTGGAGCTACCTGAACTACAGCTCCACCGGGGTGGTCATCAAGCCGAGTAAATCCGAAGTCGAGCTGGTGCCGGGGGTCGGGGACCGGGTGATCGTCGTTAAAACCGGGGTAAGCGGCGGGGCCGCTACCCGGGAGTTGGTGACCGAGGCAGGGAGCGCCTTTTCTCTGCGCTTCAACCTGCCGCTCCCCCAGGCGTTCCAGCCCGGGAGCCGGTCGGACAGTTATCAGGTCTTTGGCGGGGCTCCCGCAGACCAGGATAACCCCCTCGATCCGCTTGCCTTTCCCTTCAACAGAGCCGACTACTACATAAGCCGGCCGGTCGGCATCTCGACTGCCTGCGCGCCCGGTACCGGCGTGCTCTACAAGACGACCCTGAACCAGAACGGCTCGCTCAGCAAGTACCCGCTCCTTGACTGTGTCGTCGACCTGCAGGTGATCTTCTTCCTCGATAGAGACGGGGACGGAGAGGTGGATGACCACCGTCCCGCACTGGCTTCGGACCCGAGCCCCACGCAGCAGGAACTGCAGGAGCAGGTGAAGGAGATCAGGCTCTACATCCTGGCACAGCAGGGGAAAAAAGACCCCGGCTATCTTTACCCGGTGGGCGACCCGAATAAAACGATCGTCGTCGGGGACGCCGCCCTGGACCAAGCTCTGGGAGAGACCCTCGGCAGCGTCTGGACCCAGTCGGCGCTGGCGCAAGCCCTGGGAAGCGACTGGCGCAACTACCACTGGAAAATCTATACTATCGTGGTGCAGCCCAAAAACCTGTAGCTTAAGAGAGGTTCGAGATGCGCATCCTGTCCTGTGAAGACGGCGCCGCTCTGGTCACGGCACTCATGTTGACCATGCTGTCGCTGGTCGTCGCGCTGACCCTCCTCTACACGGTGACAGCAGGGACCCGGATCTCCGCAAGCCAGAAGCGCTACCGCAGCGCACTCGCCGCCGCGCACGGCGGCGTGCAGCTGGTGACCCGGGAGATCATCCCGCGCCTTTTGCAGCTTAACCCGCAAACCCAGGCGGGCCTGCATGACGACTTCTCCCTGATCGGCCTCAGGCTTCCGGGCTACGGCTGCCTGCAGCAGAAGCTGAGCTCCCCGACGGGTTCCTGGAGCAGTTGCTCCGCGGTGCAGAGCAACGCGGACCCCGCCGACGCGCCGGACCTGACCTTCACCCTGGGGGGCTCCCTGTCCTCAGACCCGGGCTACCAGGTGTCCGTGAAAATCGTCGATGTGGTCCCGGGCAATAGCGATGCCTCCGGGGGGAACGACCTCCTGGAGTCGGGAAGCTCGGTAAGCGGCAGGGAAGAGGTCATTCAGCCCCAGCACGTGTCGGGCCTCTACAGCATCTCCGTACAGGGGGCAGGAGAGGCCTCCCGGGAAAAGGCGCGTCTCTCCCTGCTCTACGCGTACTGAGGGGGAGCGCCGCTGCTCCCAGCTACCCGGGGGCTCTTATAATCTTTCCGCGCTAAGCTCGCACCCGGGAGGATGCCGGCGCCGCGCCCGCGCTCCGGACGCCTTCAGCCGCTCCCCGCGCCCTCCCAGCCCGACGCGGGGCGGGTTGCGCGCCGGTCGGAGCGCCTATGAATTACGATAATACGACATAATTATATATAATTTAAACTAATTGCTTGACTTATCTTTGATTTCCTGCAAATGTGCCCCAAAATCCTTCGGGTCCAGGTGAGCGGCATGCCCATGATGATCATGAATACAGTCAAGAAGTTGCGGGAAGAGCGTCTGATGAGTAAGGCCGAGTTGGCGCGCCTGGCCGGTGTATCTCCCATCACCATCGACCGGATCGAGCGCGGCGAGGACTGCAGGATGGAGACCAAGCGCAAGATCCTGCTTGCCCTGGGGTTTTCCCTTTCCGAGAAGATGAAGGTTTTCCAGGATTAACGGCACAATAGGAACCGCGCGATGCTTTTCGTCAAGAACAAGGACATAGTCGGTGTTGACATCGGGGCAAGCGCCGTGAAGCTGGTGCAGTTGCGCGAGCTCAAGGGCGGCTATCAGCTGCAGAACGTCGGCATCCTGCCGCTTCCTGCCGAAGCGATCGTCGACAACACCCTGATGGACAGCCCCTCCATCGTCGAGACCGTGAAACAGCTTTTGGCAAGCCTCCAGATCAAGGCGAAGGACGCCGCCTGCTCCATCTCCGGCAACGCGGTCATTATCCGGAAGATCTCGCTCCCGGTCATGCCGGCCGAGGAGCTGGAAGACCAGATACACTGGGAAGCCGAGCAGTACATCCCGTTTGACATCAACGACGTTAATGTCGACTTCCAGATTCTCGACACCGACGAGCAGGACCTCTCCAAGATGAACGTCCTTTTGGTGGCGAGCAAGAAGGACATCATCAACGATTACCTGGCGGTCTTCGCCGAGGCCGGGCTCAAACTGGTCGTGGTCGATGTCGACTCCTTCGCGGTGCAAAACGCCTACGAGGTGAACTACGGCGCCGGCGAGGAGGTCGTCGCCCTGGTGAACCTGGGCGCCAACATCATGAATCTGAACATCGTGAAGGGCGGGGTTTCCCTCTTTACCCGCGACGTGCAGATGGGGGGAAGCCTCTACACCGAGGAGATCCAGAAGCAGTTCGGTCTCAACTCGGAGCAGGCCGAGCTGAAGAAACTGACCGCGGGCAATTCCGAGGATCCGCGCCTCAGGGAGATCCTGGGGCGGGTGAACGAGACCATCTCGCTGGAGATGCGCCGCTCGCTCGATTTCTACAATTCGACTGCCGGTGAGGAGCGTATCTCCAAGGTGTACCTGGCCGGAGGTGCCGCCCAGACCGCCCACCTGGTGGAGGCGGTGCAGCAAAAGCTGGCGCTGCCTGTTGAAATCCTGAACCCCTTCCTGAGAATTGCGGTGAGCGAGAAGGAGTTCGACACCGGCTACCTCCAGGAAATCGGCCCCCAGATGGCGGTTGCCGTAGGGCTTGCGACAAGGAGGCTCGGGGATAAATGATACGGATAAATCTACTACCCCTCAGGGCGTCCCGGAAGAAGGAAACGGTCCG
>Ga0209123_1002193_pt1 | contig 17159 bp, 22 predicted proteins | sample BarGraIncu00431A_FD_184500 | JGI IMG/M metagenome (GOLD analysis project Ga0209123, IMG submission 184500) | Arctic peat soil microbial communities from Barrow, Alaska, USA - Barrow Graham LP Incubations 004-31A (SPAdes) (version 2) | ecosystem: Environmental > Terrestrial > Soil > Wetlands >... | reverse complement strand
CAGCTTAAGGTGGTTTGAAGCCTCCACCTGTATGGCGGCTCCGAGGGGCCTTCCCTCATCTCTTATACAGCATGTCGCAATTTCACACGACAGTTCCTGTCGTCTGAGTTGCGCCTTCGTGGCGCACAATCATCGGCGTACCTTATGACATAACATTCCTTGAGTTTCGTCCCTTGGCGTAGTGCCCTATATTTGTTCCAACCTGTATAGAGGCGTGAGGTTTCAAAGCTTTCCCATTGATCGCTAACCCACCAGTCTAATTCATTGAGAACTATGTTGGATAATAGTGGTGACAAAATCCCGCCTTGAGGTGTTCCCTTAGAGGGGATTCCTACTCCCACAATTTCTGCTTTCAACATAGCTGATATGATACATAGAAGTTTTTTATCTTGTATACCCATAGTCCATATCTGTTTAAGAAGTTTTCCATGGTCTACATTGTCAAAGAATCCTTTTATATCAATATCCACTACAAAGTGTAACGACTGTAGATTGATCATCCTGTGCATCATGGCTTTAGCGTGTTCCGTACTTCTATTGGGTCTAAAGCCGAAACTATGATTATGAAACTTTGCACTCCGATATGCGTCTGTATGTATAAGCATAGATTCGTATAAAGCTCGGTGAAGTCGCATGAAAACTACCCTAATGGAATACTATTGAAATTTATTCTAATGGAAAACTATTGGGAAACCTGTTCAGAGGTGGATGGTGTAGTCTATAGTGCGGGAGTCTATAAAATACCCATGGTAAGAATGTAGGTAAAACCTACTGACAAAGTTCCGAATGTACGGGGAAATTTAGGATCTGATAGAAATGTCAGAGCAAGCAAAAGCTTGGTAGATGAGGATAAGTAAAACTCGCTAATATGAAAGTCCTTATGATGTTAACAAAGCTTTTATATAATTGAACTGTTTGGGTGCTAAAATATCTTGCTCTTAGAAGGTTATATATATTGAAAGCCTCCTGGATATCGAGACGTTCTTCTGTGTCGTTAGCTTTTTTGAATATAGAGATTACATCCAATACCTTCACCCCTCATTGGTAAATACTTTTGTTAGTATTAACAAACTGATTTCACTTATACATTGAATGAAGGAATATTCACGACTCACTTACGCTTCGGATCAACTTGTTGATCTTGAGTGCCTTGTTTATTATTTCTCAAGAGGCCGCAGGAAATTCTATTCGTAGGGATAATGTCCTGTTGGCAAGTCTATAAAATGCAAAAATGAATAGTTAGCTTTGTCTGCTCTTACTGTAAACCAATAATTTCCTCACGGTCAGCGGCCAAAGGAATCTCTTCCAGCCAACCTTTATCAATCATTAGGTCTAATCCTTCTTTGTCGTAGACCCCAAGGTCTAACGTTGCTTTACTAAAGCTTGATATTATGTCAGTCCTGTTACAATTCCCCAGTGCAAATCCATTTGCAGTGATTGAATACGTAATACTAAACATAACGTGAAATAACATCAACCTATCAGAAAACGGAGACTCTATAGAATCTGTTACTTCGCTTGTCCAATGCATTGAAGGTGATAAATCTTCATCTTTCAAGATAGAGCTCCATCTATCTATGCCTTTATCAACAACATCATTTCCCTTGGAAAAATAGGCTTTTACTTCTTTATCTTTAACTACCTGGACAAATCCTAGCAGCATAGCTTTCTCTGCTATTTTAGTTTCAAGGCGTTCAAACACGTGTGTTAATTCCAAGACATTGATTGGGCGCTTCTTCCCGAACAAACCACCATAATATTTATATTTGTCAGTAACATAATTCACTTTGTCAGGCACAGGTATATAAGGAGGCTTAATGGCGATACCTTTTTTGACTAGCAGGTCTTGGGTTTTGTTAAATAGGCTCTGTGTAAACACCAAGGCATTATTTAAATAATCCCGCACATCTGGACGAGAAGCTAATGGTAATGCATGTGACAATTTAACCAAACCAAATTTAATGATCTTTCTAAGCCAGGTCAACATTAGGCTATCTGAATACAACCGTTTCGCATTGGGTCTTACATCCTCATCGCTGAAACCATGGGGAATAGGAAATACTGTATTAAACAGGTTGGTTACGGTACTTAGTTGCAGGGTTATTCCATTCAGTGCGTCGTTCAAAACGGCTTTAATCTCAGGGTCTTGGGCTGTTGCCACAAAGTATTGTAGAATACATTGAATAGAACTATTCGCTTGATAGATTAACCAAAGCTGACTCATTTCCCAGGAAGAGAGCCTCTCGTCAAATGGGAAATTCTTTTCTTCACTCGGAACGGGTGCATTTCCTTGTTGAAACTGTTGAGATGTTTCCATAATTTCCTCTCCTAAACAAAACGTTTATCTTATCTATTTTAGGATGACTCAAATGTGGAGCAATTATTCCCTTAGTATCAAAATCCGAATAAAGAGTATTAAATGGGCCTTCAAAGGTTAGTATGTAATGAAAAACCGACCATAATTGTATGAAACAAGGCTAGATGCGTATTACCGCGTCTAGCCTTGTTACTATTCTTCGGGAGTCCCCAGGACATTGAAAGATTTCTACACTGACACACGTGGCCTACATAATACTTAAAATTTGATAACTTAGTAGCCCTGCAGGGACATCAACCTCAATGACAGCACCTAAGGTCTGTCCCAGCGCCGCTTTTCCAACTGGCGATTCATTAGAAATTTTATTGGCGAATGGATCTGCTTCTGCCGAACCAACGATGAAGTACTCTTCTTCATCCCCGAAGTCCATGTCTTTCAGCAGCACTCTTGCGCCTAATGCGACGAACTCTGTTCCTTCAACTTCATCAATCACTCGTGCATTCCTGAGCATTTTCTCGAGAGTCATAATTCTTCCTTCAATAAAACCCTGTTCGTTTTTGGCATCATTGTACTCTGAGTTTTCACTAATATCTCCAAAGCCGATGGCCTGCTTAATACGTTCCGCTACTTCTCGCCGTTTCACAGTTTTAGAGTGTTCCAGCTCTTCTTCAAGTTTCTTGAGACCTTCTAAAGTTAGAATAACTTCTTTTTCAGCCAAATTTATTTGCCCCTTTTTATCATCTTGCGTATTGCAAGTTATATTGTATTGTGTTTCCTAAGCGGACTTCCTTAGAACATAGGATCAACAACCCTACATATCTTTTCTATTTTGAATAAAACTATTCTGTAATTCGGTTACCAATATTTTCACTCTGATATTGCCCGACTTAGTCGACCCGCATAGGCAGGCATACTGCCAAATAACATGATTAAAAATAGATATCTGAAAACTCAATTGCCTTAGCCTGTATCAACCGTTGATTCGTTATCTCTACTGGCATCTTTTCAATTGAAATCTCTTTTACTTTTTCTATAGGAAGTAGGATGGTAAACACACTTCCCTTACCTACTTCGCTTTCCAAGCCGATTTCTCCACCCATCACTTCAACGAACATCTTAACAAGGTGTAAACCTATCCCTGTTCCTTCTGCTTGTCTTGTCCGGTAAGTATCCACCTGTCCAAATCTTTCAAAAATAAGTTCCTTCTTTTCATCAGGGATGCCAATGCCGTTATCTTTTACTTGAATACATACCATGCGTTTTCCGTTGACTATCTTCTGAAATAGTTTAACAGTAACTGATTGACCTTCAGGTGTGAATTTAATGGCATTTGATAGAAGATTCAAAAGGATTCTCTCATATTTCTCATCATCAACCCCCATTATTTTCTTTTTAAGAGTTGAAGAGAATGACAGCTTAATACGCTTCTGTTCAGCAAATATTGTGATGGATTCAGCAATGGACCTCGTAAACAAAACGATATCTATATTCGTTTTGTTAATCTTAAAATGACCTGCGTTCATGCGAGTAATATCCAGAAGATTGTTGACCAACTTCAATTGTCTGTTAGAGTTTTGCCGGATTTTATTAAGAAATCCTTTTGCTTTATCTGATAATTCATTTTTACAGATAAGTTCCATTGCTTGAATTGCTGAATTAATAACCGTTAGTGGCGTTCTGAACTCATGCGAAATCAGAGATAGAAATTCATCCTTCATTTCAATTTCTCGTTTAAGTATTTCATTTTTCTCTTTTTCTGCAATTAATAATTCCTTGTTCTGATGTTCAATTTTGTTAGATTGCTGAATAATATCAGTTATATCATGAAAACAGGATACTACTGTCGTTAACTCTCCCTTAGTATTATGAATTGGAATTGCACTATTATTTATGAAATACTCTTTCTCAGGATTAATGACATGCATCTTAACATTTTTTACTATTTCACCTTTTAGAGCTCTAATTCCAGGAAGATTTTCAAATGATATTCTATTCCCTTCCATATCAAAGTATTTAGTGGTATTAAAACTATCACCTAAATCAATGAGTTCTTCAGATTGATAAATTAGATTCCTTGCCTCTTTATTTCTCATGATATATTTACCTTCATGATCCGAAAGTATGACTCCCTCAGATAAATTTTCAAGTATACCATTTAGCTGTGTGTTTTTCTGCTCTAGCTGTTCCTTTTGTTGCTCAATCACCTTATTTTGTCGTTCTATCCTTTGGTTTTTCAAGACCCTTTCTGTAACATCAGAAGTCGTTAACAACATGTATTTTATCTTTCCACTTTCAAATATAGGTGTTCGAGTGGTATCCCAATAAGTTATACCTCTTTCAAATCTCTCAAATTTTATTTCTTTTCGGTAGCTGGACTTTTGTGTTTTAAGAACGGTTCTAGTAATAGCATCAGATTCCGTCCCTGTATATCCAGTTACAATTTCTCTAATCGATAGACCTATGCTGGTTTCCATTTGATTATAAGGGAAATCATGGAAATCAAGATACTTTTGATTGACTTTAACCATGATTAGATCAGGCACACTGTAAATAGCTACACCAACTATGTTATCAATCAATGTTTGTTTTTCAAAAATAAGCTTATCATCAAGTCTGGAATTTGGTTCCTCAACGAAAGTATATATTTTCTCATTCGCTTCTTTACCAAAAGAAAGTGATATGTGCACTTCTCTTGCTTCAAGGGACTTCGTGAATATATACCCTGTATACTTACCGCTAAATTATCAAGAAGCATTTGTGTATTAATTCTTATCATGGCTCCTATTTCCGTAAGTGATTTGCCTAACAATTCATCTGTTCTAAAACCTGTGAATTCAATAAATTCTTTATTAACGTCTGTTATAATCCTTTCGCATGAATACAAACGTGGCGCTATTATATGCTTATTTAATTTATATATCATGACATTACCTCCATTTTTTATAAACACAGTTGTATCTATGATGTCTTGAGATCTCACTTCAAATACTTTTGAAGTCCTCACGACTCTATTGGCATGAGGACTTCAAAAGCGTTTGCATATGGATTTGTAATTATTTGAATGACTAGAACGTTAAACAACATGCTGATTTGAAGAATGAACTTGATAGATTTTATTAACAAGAATATCCATATCAAAAGGTTTCACAATATAACATTCAGCGCCTAAGTCCAGTGCCTGTTGGGTTGTTTTGTCATTACCTAGTGCCGAAAGCATTATAAACAGTGGTTTCTTTTTCAATTGTATTGCATTAACCTTATTAAGCACATCTATTCCATTAAGTTGAGGCATGATTATGTCTAGAACTACAACGTCAGGTTCTTTTGATATAATCAAGTCAACAACATCAACACCGTTAAATGCTGTTCCAATTACTTCAATTCCTTTTTGATAATTAAGATATTCACTTAAAATATTATTGAAATCTTTGTTGTCATCTGCAATGACGACTCGTATTGTTACCGAACACATATTTTTCCTCCTCAATTTTAAGCCATTAGTAAAAGTAAAGCTCTTTTTTATTATCAATTTCACACAAATACAATTGTACCTTAAACATTAATGGAAACTTGTCGAAATATATTAAAATTTCAAATATTATTTTAATGAAAGTTCTGGTAATTCTCTTTGGATGCATTGTGGATTGGATGCTTTGACTTTGACCATAATTACATAATTACGTCGTTTAATAAACATACTTAATGATAAAGTGCGAACCTTAATTCGTTACATCCAAAGATCAGTAAAGGAGGAATTACTTTGACGACGAAACAAAATGAAGGATCCAAACAAATCGTAAAACAGACGACCACTCATACCCACAAAAATTCTCCCACCTCCAATACAACGCAGAAGGAAAGAGATGCAATAATCCCCGCCAAGGATCTAAGTCCAGATGATCTTGAAATTGTCGATTAGTGGTCTCATTGAGGTTAGTATGTAATGAAAAAGCGTCGTATAAACCGACCTTTATTGCATGAAACAAGGCTAGATGCGTATCACCGCATCTAGCCTAATTTATTATTTTTCGGGAGTCCGCAGGGCCTTCTCCTCGTAGGGATAAGGTTCTGTTGCAGACGCCGAGTGCAATTTCAGAAAATATGGTACACTAACGATAGCCTTTAATTGGAAAGAGAGGAGCTAAAGATCATGAAAATTAGACCTCGACGCATTGTATCAGCCCTCGGGGTGATTGTTTTATTAATCGCTGGTTATGTCGGTTGGCAGATCTATCAAGGGCAACAGATGGCCAAGATCCAAACTCCAACAACCCCCAGTTCTCAATCAACTCCCCCAACCGATGTACCTGCTTCCGTTGATTACAAACAATTCATGACGAAAACTTATCAGCAGCTGCTTCAAGAGGTGCAGGTCTTGCAAAGCAACACCTTGGCCTTACAAGGCGGAAAGATATCTTTATCTTCTTATAAATCCAGCGTCCTTCAATCCCAGGCGACCTTCTCCTCGGCTGAAGCCTTTGTTCAGGCAAACCCTCCGATGGATGCAAAGCTTAAGGCCCCCTACCAAGAGTTTTTGGCTGGAGTCAGTTTAGCCAAACAAGCGACAGGCGTCGTGTTAGAAGGGATTGCCTCATTTAGCGTCTCTAAAGTCTATACAGCGCGTGACATGGGTGTAACGGCACAACAACAAGTGGAACATGGTTATTCCCAGTTGTAGTGGCAATTTTACCCCTACTGTCCCTCGTTAAAATTCTTCTGTGACCAAATCAAAGCCCTCGAGCGTCGCCGTGTCATCAATTCGAATCATCAAATAGCGTATGCCATCCTTGATGACTTGTTTAACATTTTTTAGATCTTGTGGCCCGATCGAAATCGACGCTGTGTTATTGTCAATTTTAATCGACTTGGTTGCCTGATTCGGGGTAATACTCGATGCCTTAAACTCGTAGTTCTCCCCACCCATAATTCCCATAAACGACGTTCTTAACTTATCTGCGGTGTTAACTCCGCTATTTTCTAGAATCCTCTCCATATCTTTCAAACCGATGAATGAAACTTCTCCACTTTCAGTCTCTACGTCAAGCCGACGACCAAGTTCCTCATAAATACTCGAAACGACTTCAGGCTCAATTTCTGCGCCGACAACATCTCGAACAACTTCTAGAAAACGTTCTTTGTCAGCCTTTGCTGTTGATATGAATTCACACTCGAGAATATTTTCTACAAACAACGGATTGGGGCTGTTTTCTTTTTTCGTATAATAAACAACCTTATCAGTCACTGCTGCATTTTCGCTAAACGATGGATACATAAAACCTTCAAAAGGAGCCTCTGTATCAATCACAACGTTCATAGGAACACTCGTCTTGAATTCTTTGTCTTCGAAATCAAATTTAAGCGACTTTTTAGGAATAATAATAGAACAGATACTACCGATGAAAAATTTCAAGATATAGGCTTCGGCCTCATCATCAAGCTCGCTATTTTTCTTACTACCTGATGTATAAGCCTCTCCTCGTACAAAGCTGATCATAAAATCCTTTTCATAAGTCTCACATGTTTCTTTCAGAATTTTATTCACGATCGTCAAGGTCGCTTCTCCAAAATCCTTTGTACTCAAAGTATGAAGCATATGCTCTTGAGTCTTATTTTCGCCCAGCTTGTTGTCTATAAACTCTAACTCGAAGACCTTAGAATCAATTTTTCCTGACAACACCTTTTTGAAGTTATTGAGATATAATTCTTTGCGTTCCTCATCCATCATATCAAAGTATAATTCTTCACAGCAAAGGATGTCCTTGCTTTCTTGTTTAATATAATAACTGCAAATTTCTTGAATTTTTATTTTCGAATTATTTGTTTTTAATTCTTTACGGATGCTGGCGATATCTTCCTTATTCATATGTATATCTCCCTTTAATTGACCATTCGGCTAACAATTATTTTCTATCAAATAAAGAAAACTTGGCTGGTGCCAAGCCTTAGCGATGGCAACCGCCTTAGTTGCACTGATGCGCTGTCCATGGATGGACGAGTGTCCCTGTAGCCAAGGATGGCGTGAAGGGACCTGCAGAAAGTATATAAACGTTAGTTTATACTTTCTGACAGTATCAAAAAGGCCCCTAAACTTCATAAGTATAGGGGCAAGAAAACTAACAACATAACCCTTCACAGACTGTTACGTCCAAGGATCTAATAGTTGGTACGTGCTTTAGGTACAAAGCACTCGCGGCAATAGACCGGTTTGTCACCTGACGGTCGGAAAGGAACCGTGGTTTCTTTTCCACAAGTTGCACAAACAGCAGGAAACATTTCGCGTGGTCCACGGGTAAATCCACCACCACCGAAGCCACCACCGAAGCCGCCACCGCCTTGGTTTCCGTTTTTCGCTTTTCTAGCGTCACGACACTCAGTACAACGACCAGGTTCGTTGGTGAACCCTTTTTGTGCAAAGAACTCTTGTTCAGTTGCTGTAAATTCGAAATCCTTACCACATTCTTTGCAATTTAGAACTTTGACATTAAACATTATAAAAAACCTCCATAAATATATTACCCGTGCACCATGGCAAGTTCACAACTTCCTGAAGCCTTCGGCAATAAAGAAGGTTTGCTAAATCCACTAGTTTTAACGAGCTAATTTTAAGTATAACTCGAAAACGAGAACATGACAAATAAATATTACTATAGGAAGGGTTGTGAATTGCGTTGCTCTTTGTTCTAGTTGTTTGGGAATTCCGAACAACTGAATTTTCGTCTAATTCACCCTCATTAAAAATAGCCCCGACAATACTACATTGTGGGGGCATGTTTACGGATATCCAAGTGCTGCGCTCTTTGATCCAATTTTTGTGCAAACCATTCCCTCAAATGGTTTCAGAAAGGCTTATGGCTTCATTTCTTGTTATCCATAAATGTCTTTAATTCAATTTTAAATTCTGACCATACAATAATCACAGGGTCTGTGAGTTTCTTTAACTCATTCCATTTTAACCAAAAGGAATATGAATTGCGATAAAAATGTCTGAATGCCAGGTAGTCTGCCAATTTTTCTTTCAAACCCTCTGAAATAATAGGATCACGTTTATAGGTAAATTCAGTCATTTGTTTTATGAGTTGGCTATGCCAGTGGTTACCACTAGGAATTTCGCCATCAATATTTTTCCCGATTGTTTTAAATATGTTCTCAATTCCATTATAAAACGAGTGCAGGATTGAACCTATTGCGGTAAGTTCGACTAAAGTCGGTTCCTCCACTTTACTCTTCTCCAATAATTGGCTAAAGGAAGCAAATAATTCATCGATTTGCTGTATCTCGAAAGTTATTTGAGATATTGCCTTTTCAGGAGACGCGATAAAGATCACCCTCCTTTTCAAGGTATTGTGAAAATGGGTCTTCCCTATCTAAATTGATTAAATCGACAGGATGGCTTAATGTAGTCAGTAATTTCCCTAATAAAGCAAAATAATTTTCGGGTGAACATCCTTTTATGGCAATATCTATATCAGAATCTTCCCTGTAAGTACCCGTAACCAAGGAACCGAAAATGAATATTTCTGTGCATCCGGCATTCTTGAGTATCTCAATTGCAGAGTATATATCCTTTTGAAATTCCTCCGGAAGCCTTGAGAGAAACACGCTCATGTAAACAACTCCCAAAATTTTACTTTAATAATTATATTGTAACATGATTTAAGATGTTTGTCAGAATTGCCGTTTTTTCTCCATTACGAATTTAAACTGGTTTCCTTAAATTCTATTTGACTTGATAAAATTTTTCTTACAAGACAGTTTTCTAATATTAATTTTATTTTTTCTGTTGTTTGTTTATCTAATTCATCTAGGATTGTGCAATCGTATTCAAAGACAGTTTTCCCCTCAATATCTCGATTTAAGGATACAGTCGTCTCTACTTTTTCAAGTTCGATTCCTTCTTTTTCTGCTTGCTTTCGTAAAGAAATATTCATGCATGATGCCAAAGCGGCCTCAAGTAATTCATATGGTCTAATTCCTGAACCTTTAGTATCTACAATGATGTTCTGTCCATTATCTAAATAACATTGATATTTTTGATCTGCACTTTTAAATTTAACCATAATATCCGCCTCCTGTTCTTTAGATAATTTCTTCAGATGGTGCGAAAAACACCGACAACCTTCCCTAAAATCGTGACATCCTGAGAATAAATCGGTTGCATGGTAGGGTTCTCAGGTTGCAGCCGTATAAGGGTCCTTTCTTTGAAAAAACGTTTGACCGTCGCCTCGTCTCCAATTAAAGCAACGACAATTTCACCGTTCCTAGCCTCACTCTGTTGACGAACAATAATAAAATCTCCATCTAAAATTCCCGCACCGATCATACTTTCTCCCTGAACCCTAAGCATGAAATCTTTATCTTCGCGGACAAGATGCTCAGGAAGAGGAAAGGTGCCTTCAATATTCTCGACAGCTAAAATAGGTTGCCCAGCGGCGACGCAACCTACAATGGGTATGTGAATGACTTTTTCTACATTAGGTAAGTCACTTGAACTATCCAGGACCTCTATCGCACGAGGTTTTGTAGGGTCACGTCGAATATATCCCTTGTTCTCCAACGTCTGAAGATGGCCATGCACAGTAGAGCTCGATAGCAACCCGACTGCTTCGCCAATTTCCCGTACAGCAGGTGGATATCCTTTCTTACGTATTTCATTTTTTATAAATTCTAAAATATTTGTTTGCCTTAGTGATAAATCTGGGTACATAATCTCACGCCCCCGTCTTCTTATCAAGATTTTACCATTAGTTTAAACAAAGTACCAACAAATGCTATATTTGTATGCATTATAAGCAGGTCTTTTGCAATAGTTATTCCATAGACAATCGACCCTTACGAATCTACGATGGTCAGGCTTGCATTCTGCTATCAAACTCTGATTTAAGTATGGAAAGGACAATATTATCAATATACTGGCCGTGGATGTAAAAGCCCTGTCTCAGCCTTCCTTCCTCTTTGAAACCACTTTTCAAGTAGCAGCGATGTGCCCTTATGTTATTGGAATGAACCTTAATCTCAAGTCGGTTCATGTTAAGTCTATTAAACACAAATTCTTGTAACACCTGTAGAGCTTCTGATCCGATCCCCTTTCCTCTATTCTCACCTTCCCCGATGACGATCCCTATTTCAGCAGCTCTGTTTTTCCAGTCGATATTCATTAAGTCTATTTGACCTATGTAAGCTTCAGTTTCCATATCGGCTATGACGAAGCAAAAGGTATTCTTCCGATCACCTTTAAGAACAGAATTGAGGAAGCTTTCTGTTTCAGCTAAGGAATGAGGTACAAGGAAAATATCCGATAGGTTATCGACGACCTCAGGGTCGTTAACCCACTTTCTAATGTGTTGTAGATCTTCTAGTTTGTATTCACGGAGCATAATTCTTTCACCGTACATCCTTGGCATGTTATTTCCTCCTTAATCATCGAAGTATAGGTCACATATCATTGATTGAAGATTCTGCTAAGAAGATAAGAATACGTCATACCGTAAGGAGGATATTGCTTATAATAAAGAATTTATAATTTTAGACCTCTTGTTGCAAAGTATTTCGGCGCATAATCACAGATTAAATCACTGTCAATATCCTCATAAAAACCATCAATAGTAAAGCCTGATGATATCTGTCCGCCAATAAGTTCGGTTAAGGTATGGCTGTACTCGATTGCATTGCCTTCTTCTAAAAATTCTTTTTTTCCGGCTTCGTCGAGTTCATCAAATGAATTAAAGGGCAATTTATTGGATACTTCTAGAATTTCTTTATCCCATTGAGCAGTGTTGAAAATATATATGAAGGGGCTTACACACCCGGTCATTAAAATGCCACCTCTTTTTAATATACGATAGCATTCCTTCCAGACGATCGTAACATCAGGGATATAGGTATTTGAAACAGGATTAAATACGACATCAAACGTTTCATCGCCAAACTGTGATAAGTCGCACATATCACCTTGAACTGTTTTCAAGGCAAGTTTATCCCTAAGAGCCACAAACTCATCCTGCTTTAGTTGTAATTCAGAGATATCAAGGACCGTGACATTAGCGCCAGTAGCAGATAATACAGGTGCTTGCTGTCCACCACCGCATGCTAAACAAAGTACATCTTGACCTTTAAGATCAATCGGAAACCAATCTTGTGGTACAGCTTTTCGTCCTGTAAGCTTTATGTCGAAAATACCTTCTCGTGCTAATTCTATAACTTTCGTACTAACACATTTTGTCCACTCTGAGCCCTCGGTAACATGCTTGTCCCAAGCAACTTCATTTTGCTTTAAAACATCTTTATCATCCATGTTGGATCTCTCCTATCGCTCCATTTAACTTTATCTATATTCTATTAAACTTAGATAAAGATAATAAAGCCCCAAGTGTTAAGACTCCTTTCCATTCAGTCTTAGAAATTTCCCATTCTACTAAGTATTTGTCCCATTGCCATGAGGGTAATATCTTACCGTTTTCTTCAAGTCGATCTATTAAATAATCTAGGTTTTGATCTATAAATTCAGGTTCAATTCCAAAAAAGTTCTTAGAATCCATCTCTATAAATTTCAAGGGGGTCGGCACGTAATCTATCCATTCAGATTCGCTTGTATTAACCAATTGAGAAACAGCTAATTTCAGTACATCTTCAATTTGGTTAGAAAATTCTTTGTCTAGCGCATTATACAGACGAATATAAGAATATATTTCATGTTCCGATTTAAATTCTGTCCGTTCATTCAAGGTAGTTATAGCATATTTTATTAATGAGTAAATATCTAAATTATTAAGGTATTCTTTATACGTATAAAGATACCCTATCAATTCAGCAGTAGGATTTCCCCATGAATAGTCAATAACTGTCATACATATATCATCTCTAAATTCCCACCATGGGGCATGAGGATATTTGTTAACATTGCTAGGAACACTGTACCAACCTTTTCTATGTCTATCAAAGGCTGTCTCTAGATATTCAACAGCTCTAGCTATCATTTTTTGTGCCCTATCATTATTATCTATAATACTCAAATGCCTTAAGCCAATCGATGTTGCCATAGGTGAAGAATGTATAAGTTTAAAATCAGGTTCGATGCCTTGGCCAAAACCTCCATCAGAATTTTGAAATGCTTCTAATGAGTCCAATATATCATCACTACTTGAATCATTAAAATAATAGTTAAATATAGATTTTTCCAGTGGTCTCGCTTCTGTATTCATATAGCTATTTAATTGATTAGAAAGAGTTTTCGTTAATTTTTTCATATCCAAACTCTCCTCTCATGCGACCTTTTCTAGACGGATTTATTACTCACTTCCCTATCTGCTACGTGAGTCCTATAACTGACATAACGTCAAGTAGCACTAGCCGCCAAGCTTATTGCCATTTTCATCATTGACGAAAATGGCTAGGGGTTTAACGACGTTTAACTCTATCCTAGCAAGATTGTATTTTCTCAAGTTGTTTAGAATCACACCAATATCACCTTATGGTCAATGAAACTATTCTTTCAATTATTTCCCTCCTGATATTATCATTATTAGCAATATTAGCAATGGGTATATGCTTTGTATTAAAATACTCAATCACATCAATGATTTTCACGCCTATTTCAGAAAGAGGCTTACTTATACCTTCTACTGTATATCCCATAGATTCCTTAGTTTCACCTGCACAAACACCGACAATTATTGCTTTTTTATCTAGTGAGAGGCGACTTTTCCATCCATGACTATAATCATTTAAACAGAATGTCCTATCTAATAAGGCTTTCATCTGTGCCGTCATATTGTAATTGAATGATGGCGAAGCAAATATATATCCGTCTGATTTTTGCATATTAGCTATAATTTCAGTGACATCATCTTTAATACTGCAAGCCCCTGCCTTTATACAATACTCACAGCCTGTACAAGTTGAGATATTACGACTAGCCAAATAATATTTATCCACTTTGATATTTTTCTCATTCAATCCTTCAATTACATAGTTTACGATTAAATCTGTATTCCCCCCCTTCCGAGGACTACCAACCACTGCAATCCATTTTTCGTCCATACCTTGCGCTCCTACATCTTAAATATCATTTATTTAATATAACTAGTATAATCTCTTCCTACAATTAAAGTAGCTAGTGCCCTTCATTCCTGTCTTAACCAAAAACACTTTTCAAACTATCCTGATTTCCCCATCGCCTTAAACCTTACGACAGTCAACCCTGTAGCCACAATGCCAATACCGGCAGTGATTAAGAGCGATAAGGTGGCATCAATATCAGTAGATAGCCCGTAGGCTAGACCTGAGAAAGCCTGCATAATATGAGTGGCCGGAAGTATTCGGCCCACTGCTCTGAGAGGCTCAGGGAGCATGGATGCGGGGAACATAATCCCACCTAGCATCACGGTCGGCAGAAATACTGCCTGCGAAAGCATCGTCGCAATCGGCTGACTCCGCGCCACTACACCAATAAGTAACCCCAGCATAATACTAGCAAATAGTAAAATAAAGAGCGATAAGAAGTAGGCAATAAAACTTTGCGGATAACTGGCTCCAAAAAACAAAGGTGCCGTCACAAAAATAATCAGTGAAACAACTAAAAGGTGTAAGAATGCACTAACCGACTGTATACAGAGCACTGCCCATCCAGGTATGCCGCAAACACGGTAGGAGCGAAGTACACCGGATTCACGCATTTTTACAATCGGTACCGGTATGCCGAGTACAGCGCCCATAGTTACAGCAAATATGACCATGGACGCAGCCAAAATCTGACTGGCTAAGGGATTTATGGAGGAAATCACAGCACCCATGACAAAGTAAAAAACAAGGGGTATAAGATAGTAGGTCATAAGCGTGCCGCGTTCACGAATGTCCATTTTAAATTGGATCCAAAGATGTTTGAAAAAAGCATTCATGGTTGTACACCCCTTTCAATCAATTCAAGAAATCTCTCTTCTAGAGAAGGGCGCTCCACTCTCAGGTCTTCCACAGTATCACCCGACATTTGTACTTCTTTTAAAAGTTCCATAACAGCTGAAGCCGTATCACGGCATAACCATATACCATAATCCTCCGCTTGCTTTAGAAAACGGGCACCGCCTATGTCCTTACCCGGCAGCAAACAGTGTTTTTTAGTCCGCAGTGTAATCCGCGTTTCTGCATGTCCTGCGGATGTAATCTGAGCTGGTGTTCCAGTTGAAGCGATACGTCCGTGAATTATGATTGCAATACGATCGCACAGAGATTCTGCCTCTGCCATGTCATGGGTAGCCAGTAGTATCGTGACCCCAGTGGCTTTCAACGCTCGAATGGCATCATGAAGTTGTGCTCTGCCTTGTACGTCCAAACCAGCAGTCGGCTCATCGAGTACCACAACCGTCGGGTCACTAGCCAACGCCAGCGCCAGATGTAAGCGTCTTTTTTGTCCCGTTGACATTTCACAATATTGTTTCTTATCTTCGGAATCTAGCCCAAAGTGACCTAATAGGTCAAAACGCGGTGATAGACCGTGCCAGGCACAGATCAACGTCATCGCTTCCCCTGGGCGTATTGCTTCGGGTAGCGAAGAGGACTGCAACTGTACACCCAGAATCTGGCGCATTTTCCGCCCCTCCGACTGTGGATCACAACCGTCCACGCTCATTGTGCCTCCATCCGACTTGCGTATGCCTTCTAAACATTCGAGGATGGTGGTTTTACCGGCACCGTTTGGCCCTAACAATCCAAAAACCTCGCCTTTCTTCACCTCGAAGCTGATGTCGTCCACTGCAGCAACACTGCCGTAACGTTTGATGAGTCCCTGAACAGATATTACGGATTCAGCCATCTTTATCTTTCCTCCATGAAATATTTTTATATTTAAACTAATTTTTTAGTAAGAGTGATGTGCAATAAATTCATTCATCATAAAATAGTTTAAAGATGACCATGGAATCACTACGCATTATGCTCAAGGTCGCAAATGTCACATAATTCCGCTAAACTTGTGATCGTATATGTACTTTGAATTTCCGCAGAGCATTTTTCCGATTTTGTATTGATCCAACAGTTATCAATTCCTGACAGAAGGCCCCCTTTTATATCGGTAGTTAAAGAGTCCCCGATAATAAGCGCTTCCCTTATTTTAAAATCCTTTATATGACCCATCACATAATCAAAAAATTCTTTTGATGGCTTTTGGAATCCAATGCTTTGAGAATCAAATATGTCTTCAAAAAATCTATATAGCCCCGCATGTTTCAAACGCTTTATCTGAGTTTTTGTTATTCCATTTGTAATGACAAACAGTCTATGCGACACAGATAAGCTCTGACACAATTCTAAAGCTCCCTCCATCAGTTGATGCCCATTGCCCAAAAGTTCTCGATATTGATTTTCCCATTCCATACCATCCACAGTTTTACCCAATTTCAACAAGGTTCCTGAAAACCTTGAGTTTAGCACTTCATCTAAAGCAATATTTCCATTTTCATAATCAGTCCACAGTTGTTTATTGACGGAATTGTATATGCGAAACAGCTCATCCGAAAAAGCATATCCATGTTGATGAAACAATTTGTTTAACGAATCAATTTCGTTAGCACCGAAATCTAGCAATGTGTCATCTAAATCAAATAGTAATATTTTATAACTCATTTTTCACTCCCCCTCTTTAATCCTTCTAATACGAAATAGACATAAAGATATTCTCGTGGAAAATATGCGCATGGGCACGCGGCCTTTGGCGTATGGTTTCGGAGTCACGGTAGAGATACCGGTTACCCGGCACCCCCCGCACAGATCCCGGCGTGCGGAATTATCGCACCGGGCTCCTCAAGAGTATTCGCTTCCATACTTCCAGCATCAGAAATCAAAGTGCAGTTGT
>Ga0209123_1002192_pt1 | contig 17163 bp, 15 predicted proteins | sample BarGraIncu00431A_FD_184500 | JGI IMG/M metagenome (GOLD analysis project Ga0209123, IMG submission 184500) | Arctic peat soil microbial communities from Barrow, Alaska, USA - Barrow Graham LP Incubations 004-31A (SPAdes) (version 2) | ecosystem: Environmental > Terrestrial > Soil > Wetlands >... | reverse complement strand
ACTTATCCACATTTTGTAACAAACAATACACATACTAAAATTTTAGTATGTGTATAAAATAAATCTTACCTACCAAAGATTTCCACTTTCATCAAACAAAAGCTCTTTTGGTTCTTCTATAATTTCTATATCTGTCATCGCTTTTGCTTTTCCATATAAAGCTTCTGAAATAAGAATATATTCTATATTCAAAGAATTAGGAATACGAACAATCGTTGGAGCATTCTTATCAGTCTCAGTGCAGGTCAATATAGCTGCTTGAATAGTTTCTTTATCGCTACTTAATATCATAGGAATTTTAATATTACATACAATTCTTGAAGTTAAAGAGTTAGGGTATACTTTTTCCAGATCCATCTTGTCAAAAAGCCTACGAGTAACCATATCCGACATTCCTAACCCATTTGCATTTCCGTGTGTTTCATCACTCAAATCCAAAATAGCAACTCGTTGAGCATTTATACCGCCCGAAGCACAGTCTGTAGGAAATCTTCCTGTAATATTAGGGTCCATACCATCGCCCGAATAATTTTTACCAATTTTATCAACAACCAAAACATCAATATCATCAAATAGTATTCTTGGCATCAAAGCTTTAGCTTCCAGCAAAAGAGCTGGTTCCTTAACTGGGATTTCTGCCTTTGTCAAAGCAACAATTCCACATGTTTCTTCGAAAGGATTTTCAAGTAGAGCTATACCAAAAAGAATATTTGCATTTGCCAAAATTGCGTTACCAAAAAGAGGTATCAACCTAGCTAGATGTCTTATACCTATGTCATGGCAAGTTTCTGCTCCTTTTTGCTTACCTAATCCAATAGTCATCATTTTCATTAATCCTGATTCATAAGGTCCCCTAAAAGCTGGATGTGGTTTAACTCTATTTACAAGAATAATTCCATCTGCCTGCGCTGCATATTTATCAATAAACACCGGCAACTGCTCTTGCGCTGTAACCCCAATTTGATTAGTTTCCATGGTTGCTTTAATAGGGCAACCACAAAACTCCTCCGTTATGCCTAAACTCTCAAGTACTTCTACTTGTCCCTCAGCAGTAGCACCTCCATGGCTTCCCATTGCAGGTATTATAAATGGGTGTGCACCTTGCTCTTTTACAAAGTCTGCTACTTGTTTTAAAATTAAAGCAATGCTTGTGATACCTCTGCTACCACCAGTTATAGCTATTTTCATCCCAGGTTTTATGGTGTTTTTTATTTGCTGTTTTAAAAGTTCATCTCTTAAGTACTCAGGTAGATTCTCAATTTTTTTTCTAGGAAATATTTGTCTAACCTTTGCCATTTTAGGTATTTTAACATCTTTTAGTAAATCACTTACAACTCCCATTTCAACCTCCATCCTTTTTCTATCAGTATAAAGAAAATTAAATTTATACTAAGTCTACATTTAATTATTTATTTCTATAAATTTTATTTGTTTAAATTTTATTTTTATGCAATCAATTTGTTATATACGTATTAATCAAATTTCAATATAACTTTATATGTTTCAATAGGATTATTTTCAACCTGAGCAATAGCCTTTTTAATATCCTTAAAATTAAAAACATGAGATATAAGCAACTTAGGATCTACTTCTTTTTTATTAAACCACTCAATTACTTGTGGAAACTTATTACTATGAAGTCTTGATCCTTTTATATCTAATTCCTTTTTAACTATATCAAGTTGAGCTATCTTCGATGGGCTGTCTGTAAATCCAAGTAATACAACTCTACCCGCTGATGAAGCAAGTTTTACTGCTTGTTCAAAAGTTTGTGGTATGCATACAGCATCAATTACTACTGACACACCTAAATCATTAGTTTCATTCATAATAATTTCTTCAACATTTTGTTTACTAGGATTAATGGTGATATCTGCGCCCATTTTTTTAGCTAATTCAAGCCTAGTATCAACTAAATCTGAAATAATACATCTAGCTCCTATTCTTCTCACCGCCTGAACTGCGCATAGTCCAACAGGACCCGCTCCCATAATAAACACAGTATCTTTCTTAGTTACTTCTCCACGAGACATAATCTGTGCAGCTATTGTAAAAGGTTCGATAAGAACCGCTTCTTCCCAACCTAGTTCTTTTGAAATTTTATGAGTACCACTTTCAGGTAATACTATATATTCTTGATATCCTCCATCTAAATGTACTCCTCTAACCTTAAGATATGAACACACATTAGGTCTTCCCATTGAACATGGGTAACACTCACCACATCCAACTACAGGATCCATAACAACATGATCACCGACCTGAAGTTTCGTAACTTTTTCTCCAATCTCTTGTACTTCACCAACAACCTCATGACCTATAACTCTTGGGTAAGTAGCTACAGGTGAAGTTCCATGATATATATGAATATCAGAACCACATATTCCCGCTGCCTTTACCTTTATTAGAACCTCATCTCCATTAATAATTTTCGGCATTGGTACTTCACATATTTCTAGATTATTTGGGGTAATTACCCTAACTGCTTTCATTTATATAAACCTCCTTATTTCTTTCTTCCCGATAAACGCCATCAATTGCTTAAAATTATTTTTAGCATTATTATTTTTTCAATATACCCTCTGCACTTTTTCGGCTATCTTGATTAAAGTGACATGCAACGAAGTGAGTTGGCTCTACCTCAACAAGTTCAGGAGTCTTTATTTTGCATATATCCTGCGCCATCCAGCACCGAGGAGCAAACCTGCAACCTTCACCGATATTCATTGGGCTTGGTACATCTCCTTTTAATATAATTCGCTGAGGCTTCTTATCCAAGTCAATTTTAGGTACGGCAGAAAGCAACGCAATTGTATAAGGATGAAGCGTGTTTGCAAATATAGTATCTGTGTCTGCCATTTCCACAATTTTTCCTAAATACATAACTGCTACTCTGTTTGATATATGCCTAACAACACTTAGGTCATGTGAAACGAACAAAAATCCAAGATTCATCTTTTTTTGCAAGTCCATTAACAAATTAATAATAGTGGCCTGAATAGAAACATCTAGTGAAGATACGGGTTCATCGCAAACGATAAATTCTGGAGAAAGTGAAAGTGCTCTCGCGATTCCTACCAACTGACGTTTTCCACCATCCAGTTCATGTGGATATTTATCCATTATATAATTCTCAAGTCCTACCATTTCAGCCAATTTCTCGATTTTTTCATTAAGTTCTTTCCCTTTGCCAAGCTTGTGAATTATATATGGCTCAGATAGAATACTTCGAATTGTTTTGTTAGGGTTTATAGAGGAGTATGGATCTTGAAAGATAATCTGCATTTTTTTTCGATATTCCATACTTTCAGAGCCTCGGGATTCAAAGATATCTTTCCCTTTAAACAGAACCTTTCCATCCGTAGATGGAAGCAATCTCATTATCACGTTGCCAACTGTACTTTTGCCACAGCCACTCTCTCCAACAAGCCCAACTGTTTCACCAGGCATAACAGAAAAACTGATATCATCTACAGCATGGAGAATACCTTTTCCCTTAATAATAAAGTGTTTTTTGAGATTGCGTACCTCAATTACCGGTTGTCTGTTATCTTGTACCATTAATTCTCTCCTCCACTTCACAACAAGCCACATAGTGGTCGTCATTCAATTTAATAAGTTCAGGATCGTGTGTTTTACATTTTTCAGTGCAATGTTCACAACGAAGATGGAATTTACAACCAGTTGGCAACTGCTGAGCATTTGCAACATTCCCTGGTATAGAGGCTAAACGTTCTCTTGGTCCCTCTAGCTTAGGAATAGCATTTAACAGACCTTTTGTATACCAATGCTGCGGGTTTTCAAATACCTCCCTCACCGTACCATATTCCACAATCACCCCTGCATATATTACAGCAACCTTTTGACAAATCTCAGAAATAATACCAAGGCTATGTGTTATCATCAGAAGCGAACTAGAACGCTTTCTCTGCAAATCCTTCATAAGCTCAAGTATTTGAGCCTGTATTGTTACATCTAGCGCTGTAGTAGGTTCATCTGCAATTAAAAGTTCTGGATCGCAAGCAAGTGCAGCAGCAATACCTACACGTTGACGCATACCACCACTGAACTGATGTGGATAGTCACTCAAACGGTATTTTGCAATTCCCACCATCTCTAGCAACTTTTCAGCCTCTAATATTGCTTGTTTTTTATTTATTTTTTTATGTTTACGTAACACCATGATGATTTGTTCCCCCACCGTAAATACAGGATTAAGAGATGTAAGTGGGTTCTGAAAAATCATGGAGATTTTATTTCCTCTAAGACTCATCAGCTCTTTTTCTTTCATATCTAAGATTGATTTACCCTTAAAGTGAATTTCCCCGCCATTAATATGACCAACACCTTTGGGAAGCAAGTTTAAAATAGAACGAGCTATTGTTGTCTTACCTGCACCTGTTTCACCAACAAGTCCTAAAGCTTCCCCTTTTTCAATAGTTAAATTTATGCCATTTAACGCCTGTGATGTGGCACGGCCTGTTTTATATTCCACAAAAAGATTATTAATCTCTAACAAAGGTGTCATCTTATATATTCCTCCTTAATTCTTGTACTTTCCAATAATACGTGACACATAAATTAATCCTTACTTCTTGGATCCAATACATCGCGTATACCATCACCTAGAAAGTTGAAACCAAGTACTGTAAGCATTAGTGCAAAACCAGGAGCAATTACCGTCCATGGAGCAATTGTAATATATTCACGCCCACTGGCAATCATAGAACCCCAAGAAGGTGCTGGCAATGGTACACCCATACCTAAAAAGCTCATATTTGCTTCTGTTAAAATAACAATACCAACCTGCTGGCTCATTAAAATGATCAATGGTGCTGTTATATATGGTAATATTTGTGTAAGCATAATACGAAGGTTAGAAGCACCCAGTGCTCGGGAGGCTTGGACAAATTCGCCATCTCTTATACTCATTACAATTCCCCTCACAACTCTTGTATAGTTCACCCAACCAACAATAATAAGTACCATCATTAGATTTGGGACGCTGTTTCCGAAAATAGCCATAACAGTAATTGCAAGAACCATAGCTGGAATTGAAAGCTGAATATCGTTAAATCTCATAACTATTGAGTCAACAACTCCCCCATAGTAACCTGCAATAACTCCAAGTGCTGTACCAATAATACATGGAATAGTTACTCCAACCAGCGCAATAAGAAGAGAAACTCTGCTACCAATAAGTAACCGCGTCAAAACATCCTGTCCCAATGGGTCCGTTCCAAAAATATGTCCCATCCACCCTTTTGAGAAATATTCTGGTGCTACTAAACGTAATTTAAGCATTGTTTTTTGTGGATCGTGGACAATGATATATGGGGCAATAATTGAAATGACAATGATAACGGATACCATAATAAATCCAATGATAAAAAACTTACTTTTTAACATTCGTCGAAATATTTCTTCTTTCTTCATAATTACCTCTCTCTCTCTAATTAAGTTTCATACGTGGATCTATAAATGTATATAAAATATCCACTAAAAGGTTAATTCCAACAAAAATTGCTGCCGACACCAAAAGAATGGATTGAATCAATGGAAAATCACGTAGACTTATAGCCTGCACGGTTAAGCTACCTAGCCCTGGCCATCCAAATACCTGTTCAACAATGATAGCACCAGCAAGCAACTGGCCAGTCATCATACCAATAATAGTTACAACTGGTAATATTGCATTCTTCAGTGCATACTTCATGTATATTTTCATCCGATTTGTACCCTTGGCAAAAGTAGCAATAATATAATCTTCCTGAAGTACCTCATACATACCGGAACGAAGCATACGCGTTACCAAAGCAGACAGTGGCAAACCAAGTGTAATAGCCGGAAGTATGATATTTTTAAATTCTCCATATCCTTGCGTTGGTAACCAACCTAAGGCAACTCCAAATCCAAGAATAAGTAACAAACCAAACCAAACCTGAGACATTGATTGACCAAATAGAGCAAATAACATAGCAACAAAATCGACAGTGGTTCCTTTTTTTATACCTGCCATTATTCCTAAAGGAAAGCTAATAGCTAAAGATATTAGTACAGCTGCCAAAGTCAAAAGAGCCGTTGCTGGAAGTCGTCCAAAAATTAGTTCTGAATTTGGTCTTTTATAGAAAAGTGACTTTCCCAAATCTCCATGTACAGCATTGTTTATATAAATTAAATACTGTTCAACGAGTGGCTTGTCTAATCCCATTGATACTTCAGTAGCTGCTATCTGCTCCGCGGTTGCATTATCTGCAAGCATTAATTTTGCTGGATTGCCAGGAGCGAGCCTCATAAGCGAAAATGCTATAATTGAGACACCTACTAATACTAAAATGGTATAAAAAAATCTCTTTATTAAAAATCGAACTATAGACATATAGACCTCCTTTAAAATTAATGAGATTACTGTACAATAAAATTATTGTACAGTAATCTTATTCTTTATTTCTTTATTATTCTTCTTAAATCCATAACATCATCAGGGAATACGACAACATTAGTAAGGTTTGATGTATATGCTGCGATAGAATCTAAATTGATAAAGTAAACTATTGGAGCAGTTTCCTTCATAGTGATCTCAAAAGCTTGACGCATCAATTCATTTTGTTTTTCCATATCTACCGTAACGCTAGCTTCTTTTATTAAACTTAACTGATCTTTATTTACATATTCGGTATGTGCAGAATCTGTAGTATAATGCATGTTAGCATGGTTGAGACTAGATCCATTGCCGTAAAAGATATTAGAGAATGCCATGTCGTAGTTTCCAGCACTACGTTTGGAAACAAAAGTAGCACCTTCCAAAACCTCTAATTTAACTTTAAATCCAACCTCAGTCATCATAGACATAACAGCCTGTAAAACTTCTTTGCTACGAGAGATTTTGCCATCGATAGCCATAAAGTATATTTCTTCTCCCTTATAGGAGCTTTCTTTAAGTAGTTTTTTTGCGAGTTCAGGGTCATATTGGGCATACTTAGATTTTGCATTAGGGTCGTATCCAACTACGCCCTCCATTGTAGGCCAATAAGCAGGTGTACCAGAACCCAAAATACTATCAACAATCAGTTTACGATCAATACAATGGGTCAATGCCTCACGAACCTTAATATCCGCAAATGCTTTTCCTTTACCTGTTTGAAGAGCGAACCAAGTAGTTGTAAGTCCAGGCTGATTTACGATCTTAACATCTTTCACGCCTTCCAAAGTGGAAACCTGATCAGCTGGGATATTTCCTACAACGTTAATTTCTCCAGTTCGAATTCCAGATAAACGAGTAGTATCTTCTGAAATAGGTTTGAAGACAATTTTATCTACATTAGATTTAGCCTTACCCCAGTTCCAATAATTATCGTTTCTTACAAACACAGCCTCATTGCCTGGATCCCATTTTTGAAATATCCAAGCTCCCGTTCCTGGATTGGTCTTAAATAGATCATTACCCAATTTCTTTAATGCAATTGCAGGAAGAATAGGTGCAGTTGAAACTTCACTCATAAACGAACCGTAAGGACTACTAAAATGGAAAGTAACCTCATAATCATTCACAACTTCTACCGAAGTAAGTGTACTCCAGAGGTAATGCATCGATAGAGTTTTATCAAATGCCATACGCTCATAGGTAGCCTTGACACATTCGGCATTAAAAGCTTCACCATTTGAAAACTTAATGCCTTCATGTAGCTTAAAATTCCAATCTTTTCCGTCAGCAGAAACATTCCATTTAGTAGCAAGACTCGGTGTATAGTTACCTTTATGGTCGCTCTCAACTAAGGTATCATATATAAGGATACGTGCATCATAAGATGGAATACTAGGTTGTCCAGCAGGATCCCATGTATAAAAATCTTCTGCTAGAGAATAGGTAACAACAACAGGCTCTTTTGCATTACTATTTGAAGTAGAAGTTTCTTTTCCACCACAGCCAGTAACCAAACCTACTATCATTAACATAGTTAGTGATACTGATAAAAACCTTTTCATTTTCATTTGAATACCCCCTTTATTTAATCGCTTAAAGATATATCGTTTACACAAGTTATCTTAAGTTGATCTCATCATATTCGTTTTACATTTTAGTGTAAATATCATTTTTTTTATAATATACATTTATTTTAACTTAGAAGATAAAATTTGTTAATAAGATATAACTTGTTAATATTATATGATTTATAAGCCTTGAAATATAAAAATTGTTCATTTATACTAGTGATTGTAACAAATAGTTAAGTAACAGCCCTAATTATAGAACTTAGCAAATTCTGTAATCGTTTTATGGTATTTCGCTTTTCCCTATTAAATTAACTAAGGTGGGTAATAAATAATGAAAAAGCTAAAACTTCTATCTAAGTATAAATACAAGAGCATATTCTTTAAAAGCCTATTTATATTAGCGACTTTCAGCCTGCTTTCCATTATTATTTTTTCTAGCTTTTCATTTAAACTTGTTACAAAAACTTTTCAAGAAAAAAACAATGTATTGTATACTAATGTTTTAAATAATGCTAAAAATGCCGTAGATTATTCATTAAAAGATTTACACAATGTTATTACACATACTAGCAGTGAAAGAAGTATCATCAACGCAGTTGTTAGCCCACATTCTGCAAATAACTCTAACGATTTAGAAGTTCTTGATACCCTTTTAACGTTGCGTAAAGAAAATGAACTAATTGATGACGTCTATCTTTATATCCCTGCGAATGAAAAAGTAATTACCTCTCGGTATAAAATTGTAACCCGTGAGCTATTTAGTAATAAAGATATCTTAGAACGTTATTATAAAAATCCCAATGCCGGAAGTGTCATTGAACTCAATGGTAGAATTACTAGAATTTTATTATATGATTCAAATATTTACCTAGTGCGAGATTTCCCCCTTGGTGGAAATCGTAGGCTCGGAACCATTTTTGTTAAACTTAACACTAACAAATTCTATAATGTTTTACAGGGTCAAGGAGTTAACTACTCTAATAACTTATTTATTTACTATTCAACAAATAAGCCAGTTTTCCCAAGCTATATTAAATATGGTGACTCATTAAACCAATATCTTAAAATCCGTTCTCAAGAAGGCGAAGGGATGGCACTTGCTAATCACAAGCGTTATTTCTACACAGAGTCCCCCATAACACAATTGCGGTTTTTGTTTGTTATGGATGATACCTCATTGATGCCTTCCGTTAAACAAATATTGAGTAGCGTACTCCCTCTGGGTGTTTGTATTTTTATTATATGCTTTCTACTGGGGCTTTTTCTCATAAACCAAATATACTCCCCAATTAAGCATCTGGTATCGAATGTAGAAAATGTTAGTTTAACAAGTGCTTTGACAAGTTCTATAAATGAGTTCGATTATTTGAGTGGGACATTTAACAATGTAATCAACAAATATAACGAACTGGACCATATAATTAAAAATGTTTTGCCAGACGTTTCCAAAAAATTGTTTAACGATTTACTAACTGGCACCCCCATGGAAACCTCCTACATTAAAAATACACTGGAAAGCATCAGTAGCCCTTTGGATACCAAAGGTGTTTATAATGTTATGCTCCTAAAATTGGAGGAAAGTGCACCAACTGATGTTGTGGATCCGTTTTTAATTGCCGTCGCACGGATTCTCAATGAAAAAGCAATTAATACCTGCAAGTACCATATTCAAATGATTGAAAAATCGATACTAGCAATAATATTGGAGTTCGACAAAAATATGTCTGAATTAAGTCTTAAACTTCTTGAAATTGAGATTGAAAAAAATATTCTTTCTAAATCCCAAAATTTTCATCTAGATATTTTATTGGAAAAAGGAAAAATATATCATTCTATTCAAGAATCTCAGTTTTCATATGAGGAAGCACTTCAGCAATTGATTCTGCGAAAACATCGTAGCGAAGAACCACCCAAAAACGTATCTCCGCTAAAAATAGAACAGCTACATCAACTATATTATAATAAAGATTACTTTACTATCCGTACAAAGAAAATTTACGACTTAATTTTTAACAATAATGACGAAGGTGCATTAATTTTAGCAAAGCAAATTTCTAAAACCATAACAAAAAGCGATAACAGTATAGAGAATATCAAATTGTTCTTTCGCATATATATAGACACTATTTTAGATAACATGTTAAACTTTAATGTCAATAAAAGCGGAAATATTTTCATTAGCATGCTTGAAACTAACGATAATTTAAATATTACAAATGATTTAAATCAAATGCAAAAATATATGGACAGTTTCTGTGAGCAAGCTATAATTTTGACAAATGAATATTGTAAAAAACAGCATCACAAATACATTGTTGCAGCCAAAAAATATATTGAAGCTCATTATTCCGATCCTAATTTATCTTTGAGTGAAGTTGCGGAGTATATTAATACGAATTCTTGTTATCTTAGCAAATTATTTAAAGAGAATTTAAACATTAATTTTAATAATTATTTAAATTCTTACAGAATTGAAAAGGTAAAATCTCTTTTGGATACTACAGAAATGACATTAAAAGAAGTTGCTACTGCTACCGGCTTCAATTCTCAACAGAACTTTATCCGGGTTTTTAAAAAGTTTGAAGGAATCACTCCCGGTAGATATTAGCATTTAAGTTTTATTATTAGTTGAGGATTGATTAATCTTTAAATAAATAAAAAAACACTCGCTTTATGAGTGTTTTTTTATTTATTTAGCATTTTATCTTTTCCTTAATTCTGTTAATGCACATCCCTCTATTGCCTCAATTCCATTTTTTCTACAAAAACTAAGTATTTCAGGACTTTCAGCACCCGGTTGAATAAGTACTTTATCTATTTTAAGCTTATGAGCATCCTCAAGTATTTTAATACCTTTAATTGGATTAATGCATAAATCTAAAATATCTATCTTGTATGGTATATCAGCTAAACTCTTATACGCCTCTTCATTTTTAACAGAAGGGTTTAACCCCACTACATTAAAATCAGCTTCTTTTAATGAACTCAATATTTTATAAGCATATTTCAAACGATTTAATACATCCCCGACCACAACCCAGTTTTTATATTCTAAAAATTCACTAGCCTTCAATATTATCATCTCCTAATATTTATTGGATTATATGCGGTTATTATACCATAATTTACAGTTAAATATTCTTATTAAATACCACTGAAATTATTGCACTCAAAAATAGCACTTGCTTTGAGCAAATGCTAAAATAAATTTTTTATTAACGATTGGCTAGTTTATAAATTTGATAGGTATCTTCTCTACCTAGTTCCCTAAAACTTCCGACCTTGCGCTTACCGTAGAAAACGCAGCGGTCAGCCAGTTCTCCAAGTATTTCTTCGCTCTGCACTCCTATCCCAAGTTCTGTAAAACATGTAGGCATACCGAGTGAAGCAAAGAACGCAACAGTTGCATCCATTGCTGCGCGAGCTGTTTCCTCCGAACTACTTTTCTCAATTCCCCATACCTGTTTTGCAAAGCGAGTAAAACGTTCCGGTTTAGCTTGATAACAGTACTGTGCCCAAGAACCCCAAATTGCGGAAAGGCTAGCTCCATGAGCTACGTCAAACTTGCCGCTTAGCTCATGCCCAAGTTGATGTGGGGCAAAATCTGTTGCCGCTCCAAGACCTGTAAGTCCGTTGTGTGATATACTTCCACACCACATAATTTCACTTAACGCATGATAATCAAGTGGATTTTCCATAGCAATTTTCCCATTTTTAATAACAACGCGCAAAAGCGATTCTGCTATTTCATCTGTAATCTCATTACCCTCGGTGAGAGTGAAATAACGGTCCATGGTATGCATCATGATATCAACAATGCCACAAGAAAGCTGATATGCCGGCAACGTATAAAGCAGCTCTGGATTCATAATGGCAAATTTCGGACGATTAAAATCAGAATTAAGTCCTCTCTTTGAAGATGTTGCTTCATCAGTGAGCACGGCTGAATCGCTTGTTTCACTTCCCGCTGCTGAAATAGTTAGAACCACGCCTATTGGCATGCTTTTAATAAGAGCCGTCTCTTTCATCCAAAAGCTCCAAATATCCGTTTCTGGATTAGAAGCACCATGTGCAATTGCCTTTGCAGTATCAATAACACTACCACCACCAACTGCAAGTATAAAATCAGCATCAAATTCTTTTGCCGCATCTACGCCTTTTCTTGCTAGGGACAGTCGCGGATTCGGACACACGCCACCAATAGAAGTGAATAAAAGACCACCTTTTGTAAGTGAGTTCTCGATTTTCGAAAGTAGTCCACTTTTGACTACACTTCCCCCGCCATAGACAATAAGCACTCGAGAACCACCGTGTTTCTTGATTTCATCCACTGTTCTTAGTTCAGCATCTTTCCCAAAAATAACCTCTGTAGGTGAGTAAAAAGTAAAATTTTTCATATATTATATCCTCCTAATTTAAATCTTAAAAATACAGCTATAGAACCTATTCTATAACTGTATTTGAATTCCTTCAAAAATCGGGAAAATTTACTCTTTGTTGTTAACTAAATTGTATTAATCTCCAGCATAATCTTCTTTTGCTGACTAATAATTCTTCTTATACTTTTTTCTGAAAGATAGTACTCCTGAGCTAACTCTAAAATTTTAACACCTTTTATATATTTAAAATAAATTTGTACATTTCTTTTTTTTAAAGTATCTCTTGAGCCGCTTTGTTCTCCCCATTTCTTTTGCTCTTCTTCTTTTCTAGGTATGTATAAATATTCCCCATCCACATATTCTTGAATAACTTTTACTATATCACTTGGTAAAACTTTATATGCATTACTATATTTCATATCTTTACTCCTCCAAAAATTTATTTTTTGTTGAAGCAAAGACCAAAAAAAACTGTCACAAATCTACGTTTGCAACAGTCTCCATTCTTATATAAAGGAAGGAATGAATGTATGAAATCATCTGTTAAATCACCTGATGCCAAATAATTGCGCACAAACTAAAGCCCTTTAATGAGAATAAAAAAGAACTTAGCAATACCCTATAATTCAACATCAGCTATTTTAACAAAATAATCTCCAAGCAAAGCATAGCCGATTTAGTTCTTATGGCCTTCGCAAGGAGTTTCTCTTAATCCGAACCCATCTTTGTAAATCATACAATTCACCCTTTCATAAATACTAACTTCTAATTATATTAAGAAATAATACTTACATCATACTATCTTTTTTAAAGGATTTCAATTAAAATCATAAAATCGGGCGAAAAGCTTCTATGCTCATAATCATTACAGAACTATTAATTAGATTGAATGTTTCTTTTAAACTATGTTATGATTTCATTGTAATAGTCCAATGGCTGCAATTTTGTATTTACTTAAATGATTAACAAAAATATTTTTTTAGAAAAGAGGTACTAGATTTTATGAAAGCTTTTATTAAAAAACACGAGTATAATTATATAAGAAAGCGCTTATATGATTTAAATAATGCTTTCAGAGTTTGTGTAGATATTAATATTATTGAAGTTACTAAAGCATATAAACACCAGCAAATATTAAATATTTTCACGAATTTATCCCAGGAAGAAAAAGAATTACTTGATATTAGTAAACTAACCACCCCCGTGCATGTCGATAAGTTTTTAGATGAACTTAATGAATATGTATATGGAATGCCAAACATTACAAATGCACAAATTGGTAGATTGTTTAAAAAGGAAAAGAAACTCAAATTACCTAGCTTAAATGCACAGGATTCAAAGAATGTATATTTAGGTTGGATTGATAACTCCACCAGTAAATTATTTGTAGCTTATAATATGGATGGTAAACTTGTAGGCATGGCATGTAGAGTTTCAAGTTCTGGTTCCAATAACGCTCATAGATGTGTGCTTTGCAATCACTCAGCTGGAGATGCTGAAGTAAACTTTGTTTCACCTATCTGCAAAACAACTGGGCAAGATTCCTATAGGTCAATAGGATTTGATCTATGTTTAGATAGCAAGAAGTGTAACGAACGAGTTGTATCAACCGAAAAGCTTGAGAAACTTTTAAAGGATGTTAACAATATAAAGTGATAAATAAAAAAGCTATAAAAGTAGCCACTCTCTAGAAGAGAATGGCTACTAACTATCGCTTATGAATAAATAAGCTATATAATATAATATGCAATATGTATCTAAAAGATTCCATGCCTATACTATATATTAATGTTGCTATTATTCATCGCCTTATTAAGCTTCTTTAATACCCTCTTTTCAATCCTTGAAACATATGACCTAGAAATCCCTAAAATCAATGCAATTTCACTTTGAGTCTGAGGGTTACCATCCAGTAATCCATAGCGCATTTGAATTATTGTTTTTTCTCTATCCTTCAAATCCATATCTATCTTAGTATAAAGCTGCTTAATTTGTATTTTACGTTCGACTATATCTATAATCGAATCTTCATCACTACTTAATACATCGATAAGCGATATATCTTTTCCCTCTTTATCAGTGCCAATAGTGTCCTGAAGGTACATTTCACCCTTTGTTTTCTTACTACGCCTAATAAGCATGAGTATATCATTTTCTATACATCTTGAAACATAGGTAGCAAGCCTCACTCCCTTACTTATATCAAAGGAATCAATGCCCTTAATTAGTCCAACAGTCCCAATAGAGATGAGATCATCTACATCCTTTCCTGGATAGGTATATTTTTTTACTATATGTGCAACTAATCTTAAATTTCGTTCTACGAGTATTCCTTTAGCTAGTAAATCACCTTCCTTTAACTTTTCCAAATAGGATTTTTCTTCTTCTTCATTTAATGGTTGAGGGAATGAATTACTACCTGTTATATAGGCTGTTAAAAACGTAACATTTCCAATTAAATTTAATAGAGAATTTATGAATAGCACAGATGTCCTCCTAATAGAGCTTCTTAATATAATATGATTTGTTATTTGTTTTCATGTACATAATATTTAATTCTGCTTTAATAATTTTTTTTAATATCATTCTGTAAAATAGACCACAAAAAAAAGGGTCCTACAAGAGGACCCTATACATACTTTTTCATATGTTTTAATGCATTTTTTTCAACTCGTGATACCTGTGCTTGGGATATACCTATTTCATCTGCCACTTCCATTTGAGTTTTCCCATCGAAGAACCTCAAATTCAAAATTAACTTTTCTCTATCTTTTAATTTTTCCATTCCTTCTTTAATTGATATATTTTCAATCCAACTATCATCTAAATTTTTAGTATCTCTTATTTGATCCATTACATAAACTTCATCTCCACCATCATGGTAAATCGGTTGAAATAAAGATACAGGTTCTTGCAAAGCATCTAAAGCAAATACCACATCCTCCCGAGGCAATTCTAGTTCTTTTGCTATTTCAGTTACAGTAGGCTCTTTATTATTCTCATTCACCATTCTGTCTCTAACTTGTAACGCTCTATAAGCAATATCCCGCAGGGACCTACTAACTCTTATAGAGTTATTGTCTCTTAAGTATCTTCTTATTTCTCCAATAATCATTGGAACTGCATAAGTTGAAAACCTAACATTTAGACTTAAGTCAAAATTATCAATGGACTTCATTAACCCAATACAACCTACTTGAAATAAATCATCTACATTTTCGCCTCGGCTATTGAATCGCTTTATCACACTTAAAACCAATCTTAAGTTTGCTTCAATAAATTCTTCACGACATTGCGGCTCGCCATTTTGTATCCTATATAATAACTCTTTCATTTCTTTTTCTTTTAATTTTGGTAATTTTGAAGTATTTACACCACTTACCTCTACTTTATTAAACATCATAAGGTCATCATTCCCTTCAGAGTAATAACTACCTTAAAATTATATCCTTATAATTTGTTAATTATACTAGAGACAACCTTACAATATTTTTTTTATTAATATGGCGCTAATCCAAAGGTATTATGATATAAAAACAGAACTTTTTTAGTAAATAATAATCACAAATTTAATACTTGCATACTTAGAATATATTCACGTACTAAAGAGTATGGCTTCTTAGCTTTCATAATAGAAGACATAACAGCTATTCCATTACTACCAGCTTTCATTACTAAATAAGCGTTAGCTGGGTGGATTCCTCCTAATGATATAATTGGAATATTTATATGTTTTTTTATTGTTTTAATGATTTCTAAGCCTTTTGGAGGAACACCTTTTTTACAATCTGTTTTAAATATATGCCCTAATAGTATATAATTCGCACCATGTTTTTCGGCCTCTATTGCCTCTTCAAGGCTATGTACGGAAACCCCTCTATCTCCATTGAATGATAGGTTTTCATTAATAAAGCTTGTAAAATTAGTATGATAACCATCAGCGCAGGCGGCTTTAGCCACCTCTATATTATTATTTATTATAAGCTTAACTCCCGAATTACCTATAATATTCTTTATCTTAATGGCTATAGGTAAAAGTAATTCATAAGACAAATCCTTTTCACGTAAAATAACAGCATAAATACCAGCATCTATGGCTTCCTGAATGACCTCATAAAAGCCAATCTCTTCAACCAGATTTCTATTTGTTATAAGAAAAATCATCTATATATGGCCTCCTTTAATATTATTTTATAAGTTAAATTATCATTTCATTGATTATACGACTAAAATAATTTTATGTAAAGTTGACTCATATATATATTCATTTGTAATCTTAAATTTCCATCATTTTTCCTGCCTCGATTTCAATAAGTTTTTCTACATATTGAAAATTTAGGTAAAATAATAAAGCATAAAGCTAGATTTCTCTAACCCCATGCTTAAATTATTTTCTGTAAGCTATTAACTTCCTACTGTACCCGTGTAAACTCGTCATACAAACTATCCACATCTTTCATTTCCATAAATGATTGGATTCGTTTCTCGTCGGAAAGAATTTGTGCTATTTGTTGAAGCACTTCCACATGACTCTCTGCATCTTCTGCAGCTAAGGTAATGATCAACCGAACTGTATCCTCTTTCCCCTTAAATGTTATAGGAGCCTTCACAAGAGTAAGCGCTAACTGTTTATGGATTACACCATCTTCCGGTCGTGCATGGACAAGTGCTACATCAGGACACAGTACATAATATGCACCATGTTTTTCTGTCAATTCGATTATTGTTTTAGGATAATTTTCTGTAATATATCCTTGCTCAATTAAATTTTTTGTGGAAATATATATGG
>Ga0209123_1002191_pt1 | contig 17168 bp, 13 predicted proteins | sample BarGraIncu00431A_FD_184500 | JGI IMG/M metagenome (GOLD analysis project Ga0209123, IMG submission 184500) | Arctic peat soil microbial communities from Barrow, Alaska, USA - Barrow Graham LP Incubations 004-31A (SPAdes) (version 2) | ecosystem: Environmental > Terrestrial > Soil > Wetlands >... | reverse complement strand
GTGAGTTCTGTTTTCTTTGCCTTGACAGAAAGTGAAACCAACGATGAGTTGAATGATATTGCAGAGAAGATTACACCTGTACTTTCTGAACATAGTGATAATATATATCTGAACGCCAAGCTTTTTGCTCGTGTAAAAACACTGTATGAGAAGATGGCGTCTCTAAACCTAAGTCGTGAACAGCAAAGACTTTTGGAAAAGGATTACAAAAATTTTGTACGCTCCGGTGCTTCCCTGAATGCGAAAGAACAGAGCCGTCTGCGTGAAATAAACAAAGAACTTTCATTGCTTACTTTGAATTTTTCGGACAATGTTTTGAAAGAAACAAACGCCTTTCGATTGGTTATTGACAACAAAGCCGATTTGGCCGGTTTGCCTCAAAGTTCCATTGATGCAGCCGCGGAAAATGCCAAATTGGCAAACCTTGATGGTAAGTGGTTGTTTACCTTGCATATACCATGTCTGGTGCCTTTCCTTCAGTATGCCGATAACCGTGATTTGCGGGAAAAGATGTTTAAGGCTTATATCCACAAAGGTGACAACGATAATTCGAACGACAACAAGGATAATATAAACAAGATTGTTAATGACCGCATTGAACGTGCCAATTTGCTTGGATACCCCACTCACGCAGCTTATGTACTGGATGAGAATATGGCTAAAAATACGGAGACGGTGATGCCTTTTCTGGATAGCATCTGGAAAAGAGGGCTTGCCCAGGCCAAAAAGGAAGTCATCGATATGCAAAAAATAATTCAGGCCGAAGGTGGTACTCAAAAATTGGAAGCTTGGGACTGGTGGTATTATTCCGAGAAAGTGCGTAAAGCCCGATTTAATCTGGACGAATCTGAAACCAAGCCTTATTTTAAATTGGAAAATGTACGTCAGGGTGCTTTTACTGTTGCCAACAAGCTTTATGGCATTCAATTTAAACAAGTATATAATGTCCCTGTTTACAATCCCGATGTAGAAGTTTTTGACGTTTTGGATGCTGACGGTTCCCATCTTGGCTTATTTTACTCAGACTATTTTCCCCGTGCAGGAAAACGTTCAGGAGCATGGATGGGTAATTTTGGAGAATCCTACGTTCAAAATGGGAAAGAGGTGCGACCTTTTGTATATAATGTCGGAAACTTTACCAAACCAACTGCTGATGCCCCTTCTTTGCTTAACGAAGACGAAGTAAAGACCCTTTTCCACGAATTTGGACATGGGTTGCATGGACTTCTTACCAAATGCAAGTATATTTCTACAAGTGGATCCAATGTTGCACGAGATTTTGTGGAACTGCCTTCACAAATAATGGAAAACTGGGCTATGCATCCTGAAGTGCTCCGGTTGTATGCCAAACACTATCAGACCGGTGAAATTATACCTGACAGTCTGATTGAGAAAATTCAAAAAGCCGGGACTTTCAACCAGGGCTTCATGACCACTGAATTGGTTGCAGCAGCACTATTGGACATGGACTGGCACACACAAACCCAAAAACAATCGTTTGATGTGAGAGCCTTCGAAAAAGCAAGTATGGATTCTATAGGTTTGATTGACGAAATTGTTCCGCGTTATCGGAGTACCTTCTTTAATCACATTTTCAGCGGTGGATACTCTGCCGGATATTATGCTTATTTATGGGCAGAGGTACTGGATGCAGACGCTTTCGAAGCTTTTGTCGAAAAAGGTATATTTGATAAAGAAACAGCAACATCCTTCCGGCAAAATATTCTGGAACGAGGTTTTAGCGAAGACCCTATGGTCTTGTACCGCAAATTTCGCGGAGCAAATCCAAATCCGGAAGCTTTACTTAAACGTCGGGGACTTTGATTTTTTTAACTTGTAGATACCTTACAATAAAAAAATAGTATATCTTTGCGGTTCATAAAAAAAAATCTAATAAAATTACATCAATAAAAATAGTTTAACATGCAAAACAAGGGATTTGTAAGGCTTTTTGCGATACTTTTAACCATTGTGTGTGCTTATTATCTGTCTTTTTCAATCGTAAACAACCGTATTGAGAAAAAAGCAGAGAATATTGCACAGGGTAACAAGGTAAAGATGGCCTATTATTTGGATTCTCTGGCAACAGAGAAGGTTTATATGGGTCTGACTTATGGAGAATGCCGTGAGAAGGTCATTAATTTAGGTCTCGACTTAAAGGGTGGAATGAATGTTATTCTGGAAGTATCTGTTCCGGATATCATACGTTCTTTATCCAATAACAATCCGGACGTAAATTTTAACAAAGCATTGGCATCGGCAGTAAAACGTCAAAGATCAAGTCAGAAAGATTACTTAGACCTTTTTGTTGAAGAGTATAAAAAAATAGATTCCGGAGCCAGGCTATCGGCCATTTTCAGTACTTTCGAGATGAAAGGCCGTATCGATCCACAAAATACAGATGAGCAAGTAATTGCTGTACTTCGTGTAGATATTCAATCGGCCATTCAAAATTCCTTTAATGTTTTACGCACTCGTATTGACCGTTTCGGCGTAGTTCAACCCAATCTTCAACAGCTGGGAACATCCGGTCGTATTCTGGTTGAACTTCCAGGTATTAAAGAACCCGAACGTGTTCGTAAGTTGCTTCAAGGTTCCGCTAACCTGGAATTTTGGGAAACCTATGAACTGAGTGAAATTTATGAATCTTTGGTTAGTGCTAACAATGTCATTCGTGATCTCGGTAAAACAACGGCAAGCATTGCAAAAATAGGCGTTGCTGCAGATTCTGCTGTCGCTAAAGTTGATACCACTAAAGCTTCAACAGAAGACGATAAATTGCTAGCCAAACTAGGGAAAAAAGATACCACATCTAAGACAAAATCTGCTGCAGAGTGGAAAAAAGAATATCCATTATTCTCCGTACTACAAATCAATCAGTCTGAAAGAGGCATTAGCCCAGGCCCTGTTGTCGGTTTAGCCTACGGACGTGATACAGCTATTGTAAACAGCTATCTGAATAATAAGAGAGTGAAAGATGTACTTCCCCGCGATCTTAAGTTTGTCTGGACAGTTAATTCAATTGACAAAAAAACACCTTTGTTCCAGTTGATAGCCCTGAAAGTTACTACCCGCGACGGAAAACCTGTTCTTGAAGGTGATGTGATCACAGATGCATCCGACGATTTCCAACAATCCACAGGTTCTGCCAAAGTAAATATGACGATGAATGCCGAAGGCGCAAAAACCTGGGCTCGTTTGACCAAAGAAAATATGAAAAGAAGCATTGCCATCGTGTTGGATGGTTTTGCATACTCTTTCCCAACTGTTCAAAGTGAAATTACCGGTGGAAGCTCTGAAATTACAGGAAACTTCACTGCTGCAGAAGCAAAGGATTTAGCAAACGTTCTGAAATCTGGTAAGATGCCTGCACCTTGTCACATTGTTCAGGAAGACGTGGTTGGTCCGTCTCTGGGTGCTGAAGCTATCCACGATGGTTTTATTTCCTTCATAATTGCCTTTGTACTGATTCTGTTTTATATGCAGCTCAACTATGGTCTTATCCCTGGACTTATTGTTGATGCCAGTTTGCTTATAAATGTATTTTTCATGATGGGTATTTTGGCCTCTTTCCAGGCTGTACTGACTTTGCCTGGAATAGCGGGTATGGTGTTGACGCTCGGTATGGCCGTCGACGCGAATGTACTTATCTATGAACGTATCAAGGAAGAGCTCGCGGCGGGTAAGTCTATGAAGAAGGCCGTAGCCGATGGTTACAAGAATGCGCTTTCTGCTATCATGGATGGAAATATAACCACCTTGCTGACTGGTATTGTTTTGTTCTACTTCGGTACTGGCCCAATCAGAGGTTTTGCAACAACGTTGATCATTGGTCTTATCACCTCTGTTTTCTCAGGCGTATTCGTTACTCACTTGATTTATGAATGGCTGCTTGCCAAAGATAAACTGTTGAATCTAACCTTTACAACATGGATGACAAAGAATTTCCTGAAATATCCGAAATTTGACTTTATCGGAAAACGTAAGTACGGTTATTATATTTCTGGAACTATATTGTCTATTTGTCTATTGTCTCTTGTTTTCAGAGGTCTTAACCAAGGTGTGGATTTCTCTGGTGGACGTAACTATGTTGTTCGTTTTGAACAGCCGGTAAAAACGGAAGCTGTAAGGAACAGTCTGGAAGCTAATTTCAAGGGTTCATCTTTGAATGTTATTCAGATTGGTTCTCCCAACCAGGTTCGTATTACTACCAACTACAAAATTGATGATAATGCGGATACTGTTGATGGTGAACTTGAAAACATGCTTTATACAGGTTTGAAACCTTATTTGAAAGCCGATATTACAAAGGCACAGTTTGTTTCAAACAATATTATGAATTCCCAGAAAGTGGGTCCAACAGTAGCCGATGATGTATCAAAGGCAGCTGTTTGGGCTGTATTCCTTGCTGTAATCATTATGGGTCTTTACATCCTGATGCGTTTCAAAAATATTGCGTTCAGTGTGGGAACAGTTGCTGCTCTGGTGCATGATGTCCTTTTAATTATAGGTTGTTATTCATTATTCTATACAATTGTTCCTTTCTCACTGGAAATTGACCAAACATTCATCGCGGCAATCCTGACCATTATTGGTTATTCTGTGAATGATACGGTTGTAATCTTTGACCGTGTGCGTGAAATGCTTGGATATTATCCAAAACGCAATAAGAAACGCTTGTTGAACGAAACATTGAACATTACGTTGGTTCGTACATTCAGTACTTCCTTGACGGTGTTTATTACCCTTCTTTCAATTTTTATCTTAGGTGGTGACACCATCAGAGGTTTTGCTTTTGCAATGCTAATAGGTACTATCACTGGTGTATATTCAACATTGTATATTGCAGTTCCTATTGCTTATGAAGTACAGAAGAAGCAACTGAAGATTGTTGATGACGACTATGATGATGGTTTTAAAGAAGTAAAAGAATAATTAGCTTTAAGCTCTATATGAAAATGGCCACCCTAGATTAGGTGGCCATTTTTTTGGTTTACGGGTTTATCTGACTTTTATATTAAAAGATAACCAAGCGATATCCTTCTTTTTTTAGTGCCAGAAAATGTACGGAGGAGTCCATTTTGAAACGTTCCCTAAGCTTAACTATGACACTGTCCAGATTTCGTGATGTAAAATATGTTGCTCCGTCCCAATACTTTTCAAGCAAGTCATTTTTTGATACGACACATCCGACTCTTACACTCAATTCGTCAAGCACAGCGGCCTGTAATCTACCCAAAATGACATAATTATCACCATGCTGCAAAGTATGCGACGTTGGGTTGAATTTGTAGGAACCAATATATCTATCGGGGCTGGAATAGGTACAGAAGTCTCCCAAAATGCGTTTTATTCGTATTCCAAGCTCTTCCAGTATAATAGGTTTTTTGAGGTAGTCTTGTGCCCCTGTTTCAAATCCTTTTCTGATATCTTCAATAGCAATATGCGAAGAAATATAGACAATGGGTGGGCAGGTTGTTTCACCACGAAACTCAAGAGCAAGATCAAAACCTTCGCCATCAGGTAGTGAAACATCAAGAACAATCAGATCCATCGGTTGTTTGATACTTTCTTCTCTCGCCTGTTGTAATGTTCCTGCAAGGTGAAAATAATAACCTGAAGTTCTCAAATACTCACCGATAATATCACAAGTGACCGTATCGTCTTCAACCAATAAAATATGTCTCATTTAGAATGAATTGCAAAATGTTTATATTATTTGTACAATAATAATGATTATTGTTTTAAGTCACAATTAAACTTTCGCTAAATGTCAAGTACATTCACATTCATTCAAGATTGTGAACTATTGTTTCTTTCAGTTTGTAGAAAGAGTGATAATCAGTGAAAAGGTCGTATAAATGGACTTATCTTTGTTTCAAGAATAAGAAAGAAGCCTGAGAGCAAGAAAATGTTTTTTAATCAGTTCATTTTCAAAATTTCTTTTTGTATAATAACAAATAAAGCTTGAATTTCATTATTTCTGGAGTGCATGAACGGTGTGGTGGCTAATATTTGTTCATGTTAAGGGGGAAGAAGAAAGGATAGCTTTGTAAAGGGGTAGTCTCAGCTACCCCTATTTTATTGTAGAAAGGTCTTAACGACCAAGTAAATTATTTTCTGCATTTATCATTTGCTCAAAGTTGAATTTAGAGCAAACGTCCAGTTTATAATCCCTGATTTTATAGGTACAAAGATTGCCAATACTGCCTTCGTGAGTATGATTAACCGTTTTGGCAGGGTTGAAATTCCCCGCTTCAATTTCAAGACCGACTTGCTTGTATGCATCGCGGAAAGGCATTCCCTCCAATGTCCTGTTATTGACTTCTTCAACACTGAATATGTTCAGATATTTATCATCATCCAGAATTTGAGTGTTCACTTCAATTTGGGACATCATAGCTGTAGTCATCTTTAAACAATCCAGCAATTCGCCAAAACTTGGAATAAAGATTTCTTTAATGATTTGAAGATCTCTGAAATAGCCCGAAGGAAGATTTCCTATAATGCTTGTGATTTGCTGTGGCAAATTTTGGATTTTGTTGCACTTGGCACGGGTCAGCTCAAAAACATCCGGATTCTTCTTGTGAGGCATGATGCTTGATCCGGTAGTGAATTGATCCGGTAACTTGATAAAATTGAAATTCTGGCTTGTAAACAGGCAGGAGTCGAAAGCTAGTTTGGAGATTGTTCCGGCAATGGAGGCTAAGGCAAAAGCTACAGTCCTTTCCATCTTGCCTCTTCCCATTTGAGCGTAGATAACATTGTAGTTCAAGCCGTCAAAACCAAGCAGGTCGGTTGTCATCTGACGATTGAGCGGAAAGGAAGAACCGTACCCTGCAGCAGAACCCAATGGGTTTCGGTTACAGACCTTGAATGCTGAAAGAAGCACCTGTAAGTCGTCTACCAGCGCTTCTGCGTAAGCACCAAACCATAAACCGAACGAAGAGGGCATTGCAATCTGAAGATGGGTGTAACCAGGCATCAAAACAGATTTATAACGTTCGCTCTGGTTCTGTAAAACATCAAAGAGCTCTTCAACCGCTTCGTAAACTTCGTGGATAGCAGAACGGGTAAATAGTTTCAGATCAACCAGAACCTGGTCGTTTCTGGAGCGTCCGCTATGTATTTTCTTACCCGTATCTCCTAAATTTCGTGTCAAAATCAGCTCGACCTGAGAATGAACATCTTCAATTCCTTCCTCAATGACAAAGTTGTCTTCTTCAGCCAGTTTGTATATTTTTTTTAATTCTTCCAGAAGCAAGTTCAATTCTTCTTTGGTCAATAAGCCAATGCTCTGCAACATGGTGATATGAGCCATGGAACCCAAAACATCATATTTGGCCAAAAATAGATCCATTTCAGGATCTTTACCGATGGTGAAACGTTCTATTTCATGATCGACTTTTGTGCTTTTTTCCCAAAGTTTCATTCGTTCAATTTTTAATAGGGCAATTTTGCCAGTGTTTCAGCAATTTTATTGATTCCATCTTCCAATGGTTTGGCCACCATTGCCTTAAACATAAATGGGATATCTGCTTTAATGGTTAATTTTAACCGGGTATCATCGGTTGCAACTTCCTGGAGTTGAATCCAGATAGTGAATGGTACAGGCGATTTCTCTGATTCCAGTTTGATGGTTTTGAACGGTTCCCTATCTACAACGCGTAAAGCAATTTTACCGAATGTAGCCACTTGAAAACTACAGGAGTCGGCGTCAAAAGTAAAGTCTTTTACTTTCCCTACAGGTAGAAGCGATTTTACTTTTTCCAGATTGTTCAGATCGGAAAGTTTTGCATAAACGCGTTCAGCGCTATAGGGTATTTTCTGGATATCACTTATAAATTCAGTCATGAGATTGTTTTAGTACTTATTTAGGTAACCAGGTTGCCGGAGCATTACGCCATTCTTTCAAGGGCAATAATTCAGATTCGTGGATGTAATTTGTAGCCAGTGCTATTTCCAATACGGCTTCATAATTGCTCAATGCGGTGAGTTCAACTTTGGCTTTTCTGAAAGCTTCCTCTGCAATGGGGAATCCATAAGTGAAAATGGCCAACATGCCAATGACTTCGCTGCCATCGTTTCGTATGGCTTCAACCGCTTTTAAGCTGCTTCCACCTGTAGAAATCAAATCTTCAATCACCACAACTTTCATCCCTGGTTTCAAATCGCCTTCAATCAGATTTTCCAAACCATGATCTTTGGGAGAAGAGCGTACATAAACGAAGGGTAAACCCAATTCTTCTGCAACCATGGCACCTTGAGCGATAGCTCCGGTAGCAACTCCGGCAATGGCATCCACGTCATCGTATTTCTCGCGAATGATACGGGCCAGTTCCAGTTTGATGAAATTTCGTAGTTGAGGATACGACAGTGTTTTACGATTATCGCAATAAATGGGGGATTTCCAACCGGATGCCCATGTGAAAGGGTTTGAAGGTTGAAGTTTTACGGCCTTTATCTTTAGTAATTTTGAGGCGACAATTCGTTCTAGTTTTTTCATCTTCTTTGTGTATAATTGAGGAAATATTGACTCTTTAATTTAGATGCAAAAGTAAGCAATGATTCAGAAAGATGCGCATCTTCAAGTTTAAAAAATCATCACTAATTTCTTAGAAGAGATAATTTAGGTTAATATAGGTACCTAAACCACTTCCATCGCGTTTATCCAGTGCTTTTCCCATTTCGGCTGAAATAATGAAATTCTCATTCATGGCAATCTTCAGCCCGCCTCCATAGGAGGAATGAAAGCTATCTTTTTCATCGACGCGGATGTAGGGAGTCGCATTCGAATTAACCGTATTCAAATTTAAATCAATGGGATCCAGAATAATTCCGGTATCGAAAAAGCCGTTCATTCCGATGTAAAAGTTTTGATTGATAAATTTAAAGGAAACCGCTTTCCAGCGTAGTTCGAAATTTCCAAAAGCAAATGCATCACCAACCACCCGGTTTCGAAGAATACCCCGCAGGCTGTTGCTGCCTCCCAATCCGGTAACGTTGGTTCGCTTGGCAAAAGGTGACATCAGTTGGGTGCGTCGGAAAAACGGGACTTCATTAGTGCCGATTTGTCCCTGTACTCCCAATCGAACGGCTGCATTCAGTTTGTTTTTTACCAGGTTTTGATATTGATTGTGTATCAGAGAATATCGGGTATAGGGCATATCATTCAGGAAACCAGGGGCTATTTCCAGCAGAGCTTCTGAGTAAGACCCCTTTTCGGGATTGTTTAAAACTGTTCTTGTGTCATAAATAAAGCCGACTTTGAAGGCATTCAAAATGCCCCCTTTGGCCTCTTTAGGGTTGATAATACCCAAATCAACATACGTGCTGTAAAGATTTTCACCTGTCAGATAGTTTGGATCCGAAGGGTCAACGCCTTTATTCAGTTTTACAAAGTCCACTGGGCTGATCTTATAATTCTCAAAGTTATAACTGGCTACCCAGTTTAAATGATTTGTGAGAAATTTTCCCTTAAAATCGGCCAGAAACCGGGTTTGCTTTTGACCCATTTTATAAAAAACGCGATTGTTATCCACTTTATCGGAGGAATATTCACTTTGATATCCATTGTAACCGTAAAAGTCCATAAGGTCATCCGTCAAGTAGCTCAATTCCAAAAAACTGCGAATGCCTGGAATCAGCTTCTCCGAATCGTAATACAATCTGAAAATGCCACTGCCTTTTGTGTATCTGGAAATTTCCAGATAGGCAGAATGGTCGTAGGCGGGATATCGGCTTCCATCTCCATAATTGAAAAGATTCAGGATGGCTCCATATTGAAGGCCCAAATCTGAGTTGTACGATACGGCAGGAAGAACGCCAAGATTATAACCGCTTTTAATTGTTTTTTCAGCAGAAAGAGCAAATGTGGTGATTATCAGGAGGGAAAAGATGAAATTTCTTTTCATAATTCTAAAAATAAGGTGATTTAAGATTTAAGACGACCTAAAAATACATTCTTTGTTTGACTTACACAAAAAAATGGATTTATAAAGTATAGAATATTAGTGAATTATGCCAAAGCTAAAGCGAAAAACGAAATTTTGGCATCCGATGCGTTCAAGACAACTTCTCCGCAGGCTGCAAGTGTAGAGCCGCTAGTCAGGACATCATCAACCAGTAGGATGTGTTTATTTGAAAAAACAGTTGGATCTATTAGCATGAAAAGATCCTGTGTATTTTCCCATCTTTCCCAGATGCTTTTGGTCGTTTGTGTCGGATTTTTCTTGGTTCGGCATAAATTAGTAGAATCAGATGGAATACCTGTAATTCTCGACAGACCTTTGGTTATCCATTCACTTTGGTTGTAACCTCGTTTTTTAGCTTTATCCTTATGCAAAGGTACGGGGACAAGTAAGTCAATATCTTCAAAGAAGCCTTCAGACAAAAGCTTTGCAGCTGTAAAACCTGCCAACGAGTCGCCCAATTCTTTTTCCCCTTTGTATTTCAACAATTCCAGAATATTCTGCACTTTTGATTCTTTTTGATAAAGAAAACCTGCCGTCGCTTTTTCAAAGGCGATTTTACCAAAAAAACGCTCGGAAGCAAGGTTGGTTTGAAAGGATTTAAAATTAGTTTTGGGAATTTCGTACAGACAATTCATACAGAGGTGCTTTTCTCCTTGAATCAACGGTTTTTCACAAAGCAGACATAGGTTGGGAAATGCCAGATCCATCAAATCTGAAACGATGTTGTTGAATAAATTCATGGGGTAGAAGGTTTAATAATCATCCTCTTCATCAATGCCCATTTTTTTCAGACATTGAGAAATGAGTGAGGGCTCAAATCCCTTTCCGGCGCCATAACGCAGCATTTTTCCTCTCAGTTCATACTGGGTCTTACTTTTAATGGAAGGCCTTTTTTGCTTTAATAGAGTCAGAAGCATTTCCTGGTAGTCCTCATCCGAAATTAAACCGAGCCCTTCTTCAATCATTTCGGCGGAAAGACCTTTTTGTCTGAGCATGTAGCGAATTTTTATCTTTCCCCATTTATTAAATTTGAACCGATCAATCACAAAAGCTCTGACATAGCGTTTTTCATCAATAAAACCTTCTTGCTGCAAACGTAGGATCAACTTGGATTGCTCTTCGTGCTCCAACTCGAATTTGGCGGTTTTATCCAATACTTCTGATTTACAATGTTCGGCTGACGAACAATAGGCGGCTGCAAATGCAAGTGCTTCGGAATAGTTGCTCATGATCTTCCAGGATTATAGAATAGCCCTGATTATGCGGTCGCGACCCGAAAGATCCTGAAAAAGATCCACCTTTTCGAAAGGTTGTTGCTGTACAAGATCAAGCGTTTCTTTACCAAGTTGGCTGTTGATCTCGAAATAGAGCCTACCTCCTTTTTTTAGTTTATTTACCGCATATTGGGAAATGACACGGTAAAATATCAAAGGGTCATTGTCGTTCACAAACAAGGCTAAATGAGGTTCGTGGTTCACGACATGAGCTTCGATGACTGCTTTTTCACTTTGACAGACATAAGGCGGGTTGCTGACGATGACATCCCACTGGTCGGTTTCTTTTTCGAAAACTTCCGTAGAAAGGATGTCCAATAATTGAAAATTGACAGAGACACGATTGAGTTCTGCATTTTCCCGGGCTATTTTCAAGGCATCGTTGGAAATGTCCCAGGCCGATACCTTGGCATCGGGTAAGTTTTTAGCCAAAGATACAGCGATGCAGCCGCTGCCGGTTCCAATATCCAACAGACGGATATTCTTATTCTTATTTTTAAAATCTTTCAGAATCAGTTCTACCAGTTCCTCCGTTTCAGGACGCGGTATAAGAACGCCGGTTCTTACTTTGAAATTTAACTCAAAAAACTCAGTTTTTCCGAGGATGTATTGAATGGGTTCACCGTTTAAAAGCCTGTCTACTGAGGCTTTAAGTATAGTAAGAATGTCGTCCGGGAATTTTGTATCTTTGTCGCTGTAAATTTGAACACTACTCATTCCTGCAAGCTGCTTCAGCAGTAAGCGGGAGATGGAGTTCAGTTCATTTTTGGAATAAATAGTGCCTAACCGGCTGTCTATATAGGTTAAAAAGCGCTGCATGTTTAACAATTTGTTTACAAAGCTACTGCTTTTTTCGCCAAGAAAAAAACTTTTTTAATAAAAAGCCGGATGTAATATTGTTTATGTTTTTCTATAAGCTGAATATGTCAGATCTCAGAATGGATAGTATCTATATGACCCGTTGTTTGCAACTTGCAGCCAATGGGAAATCCACCTGCTCACCAAATCCGATGGTTGGGGCTGTGGTGGTTCATCAGGGGCGCATTATTGGGGAAGGTTGGCACCGAAAGGCAGGAGAGCCTCATGCCGAACCAAATGCCATTTATTCTGTAAAGAATCAGGAATTGCTGAAAGAGTCAACATTGTATGTAAGTCTGGAGCCATGTTCTCATTATGGAAAAACGCCACCTTGTGCCGATCTGATCATTGAAAAAGGAATTCCCCGTGTCGTAATAGGTTGTCTGGATGTTTTTCCCTTGGTTTCAGGAAGGGGAGAATCTAAATTGCGGGCTGCAGGTATAGACGTTACCGTGGGCGTTGAGGAAGCTGCTTGCCTGAATATGAACAAACATTTTTTTCTTTTTCATAACCTGAAGCGCCCTTACATCATTTTGAAATGGGCACAAACCGCAGATGGATTCATGGATATTCTACGAAAACCCGGTGATCTGAAGACCCCTCTGAAAATCTCGACTCCATTTACACAAATGCTGACACACAAAATTCGTTCCGAATGTGATGTAATTTTGGTTGGAACTAATACAGCTCTTTTGGACAATCCATCCCTGAATCTTCGTTTTTGGCCCGGAAAACATCCTGTACGTGCAGTTTTAGATCGTCAAATAATTTTACCTGAAGGTTCTGCCCTGTTGAATGATGAAATTCCAACGTTTATCTTTACAGAAAAGCCATCCAAAAAGTGTGGGAAAATATCCTGGATTCAACTTAATTACGGCGATGATCCCATCAAACAACTTTTACACGAGTTGTATAGACGCAATCTGCAGACACTTCTTGTAGAAGGTGGGGCAAAAATGCATCAATCCTTTCTGAAAGCCGGTTTGTGGGATGAGATTCATATCGAAACATCCACTCAGTATGCAGGTGAAGGTATAGCTGCTCCGGATTTATCGGGAATTGCTGTTTCGTCCCAAGAAATAACTGAATTTGATACAGGTGTGAATTACCGTAAAATCCAGACTTTTCATTCTTCAGCACTTTTATAGAAAACCCTTGTGCTGCTTCCTATGGAAACAACCCTTTTTTAAGGTTAAAAAGCTCCAAGAGGCATAACTTACCTAATTTTTCATAAAACTTGAGATTCATACCCTCAAAAGATAAAAATCTTACTATTTTTGCCAATTAAACAGCGGGATACGAAAAAATTGGCCGTGAATTATTTTATGCTTGAATGTTAATCTTTAATTATGATGAGAAAAAAGATCTCCCAGTTAATTGTTCTTGTTCTTATTTCTGGGCTTTTTCAATCCTGCATGGATAGTTTTACCGAACGATCCTATTATTCTGCAAATATAACATCCTTTGCTTTTAAGGCACAAGATACCTGTCCTGGCATAGAAAACTATGTCTTTAATATTGATCAGGCTCTTGATACCGGTCTTATCTTCAATTTGGATTCACTTCCTTTTGGCAGTAAAGTCGACCATTTGTATCCGACAATAAACTTACAGTCCACAAACGGATATATTTTTTTCAACGATTCTCTTTGGGCAGACGGTGATACCATCAATTTCTCTACCCCTGTCATCTTCAAAAATACCTCTAGTGACGGTGATTATACGCACGTTTACAAGATTAATGTTAATGTACATCAAGTGGATCCCGATTCAATGATTGTGATGCAGGCGTCAAATTCTTACCCCGCTCCGACAGGAACTGCAGGGAACAAAGTTATCCGGCAAAAGGATGTAGTTTATAGCTTTTTTGCATTAAATACCGGTGGAATGTCTGTTTATAAGTCTATGGACAATGGCCTGACCTGGTCGGTAAACTTAAATGCTGATATTGTTGCAGAGGTACGTATAAATTCTCTTTGCCAATTTGATTCGAAATTTTACCTGACCACTACCTCCGGACAGCTTTACTCTTCTTCAGATGGCCTCTCCTGGACAGCAACCGGGGACGGTACAAAAATCAGTACCTTATATGGCTCGCTTAGTAAAACACTCAAGAGCGATTCGAATCCGAATTATTTGATTGGACTTGCCGAAAATGTTAACGGAGATACCTGCTATGCCAGAAGTTCGAATGGCATTGACTGGAAGAATAGCATTGGAGATAAAATTGATTCAGATTTCCCTATAAATGAGTATGCTTTTACAAACGATACGACCGTTACCGGCGTTCAGTCCTATACTATTGCAACTGGTTTAAATTCTTCAGGAACTTATTCCTCAGATGTTTGGACTACTGAATCTGGAACAAAATGGTATAATATTTCAGATAAGATAAATACAAGGAGATCGTTAACCAAAAGGAAAGCTGCATCCATCTTTTTTTATGAAAAATATTTGGTATGTCTGGGAGGTATTGATCCAAACGGCGAAAAAATAAAAACCATTTATGTTTCTGCCGATAAAGGAAAAGGTTGGGTTGAGGCACCCGATAGCTGGGCGTCATTGAAAATGGTTGATGGCCTTGTAAATAACACTGTTTATGTGCAGCATATCGCAGATACTGTGAATAAAAAAGATCGGGAGTATCTTTGGATTTTTGGCGGCTCTAATGACAGCGGTTTGAGTACATCCGTTTGGAAAGGCTATTTGAATAGTATGGTCTTTTCTCTTCGTTAAAAGGTGAAATCGGGCACTATAGATACTGAAAGTTGTTTTTTAGCGTTTATTTAGGATAAAAACACAAATGACGCATGAAACAAACGAAATTAAATCATATAGTACTCATCGCGATGGCTTTGTTGTTAATACCAGTGGGTATAAAAGGACAGAATTATCGAATGGAGCTTGGCCTGTTGGGCGGTAGTTCCTTTTATATGGGGGACGCCAACAACGATAAGTTGTTTGAAAACAGACATCCTTCGTATGGATTGCTTGCCAGATATAATCTGGATGATCGTTTTGCACTGAAAGCAAATGTACTTGTTGCCGGCATTTCAGGAACGACCATTGGATCAGCTTCAACCTATATGAATGGTGCTGATATAAGTTTTAATCATCAGGTGTTGGATGCAGGTGTGCAACTTGAGATGAATTTCTACAATTATGGGGCTCCGGAATATAAACCAGGGTCAAGTAGAGTTTCACCCTATATTCTCATCGGACTGGGCTTTACAGGCTATAAAGCTGAAAAGAGGAAAATAGGTACAAATTTTCCTTTGGGTTTGGGTGTAAAAGCAAAAGTTGCGCCCCGTATCAACTTAGGTTGTGAATGGACGTTCAGAAAAACAACTGCAGACGATTTGGATTATGTTCGTAATGCAACAAATTTTCAGCTTCAGGATTCCTGGTCAGGTTCAGGCTCCTGGAATAAGAATAAAGATTGGTATTCAATAATAATGTTATATGTCAGTTATGACATTTCTGGTATAGGATCAAAATGTTTTAAATAAACATGTCATATTTAGATAAAATAGATAAAACACAATTACCCAAACACGTGGCAATTATCATGGATGGTAATGGTCGCTGGGCTAAAAGTCAGGGTAAAGACCGTTCCTATGGCCATATGGAAGGGGTTGTTTCTGTTCGATTAGTTACGGAAGCAGCTCGTGAAATAGGAGTGTCCTATCTGACATTGTATACCTTTTCAACAGAAAACTGGAACAGACCGGAATCAGAGGTTTTTGTTCTGATGGATCTGATGGTAAAAGCGCTCGAACGTGAAACGGAAGATTTGATAAAATATGGCGTTCGACTGGAAATTATCGGTGATATTGCCCGTTTGCCTGAAAAAGTCAGAAATCGTGCCTTAAAATGTATTTCTGATACAGCAAAAGGAGAAAATCTGACATTGATTCTTGCCTTAAGCTATTCCTCCCGATGGGAAATCATCGAAGCAGTAAAAGCAATAGCGCAAGATGTAAAAGAAGATAAAATAGCTTTAGAAGATATTGATGAAGCCCTGTTTACAGAGCATTTAACAACAAAAAAATATCCCGAACCTGACTTGCTTATCCGCACTGGCGGAGAATTGCGCATTAGCAATTTTCTGATGTGGCAGCTTTCCTATTCGGAATTATATTTTACCGAAACACCTTGGCCTGTTTTTCGAAAGGAAGAATTCTACGAAGCGATATATTCGTTTCAATCCAGAGAAAGACGCTTTGGTAAAACAAGCGAACAAGTCCAAAATTAGACACCCTGATAACAATTATGTTTAAAAAAATTATTGCTTCTGTCTGTATCCTGATTGCATTTTTCTTGAATGTGCAAAAGGTTGAAGCGGCCATATCCGAAGATAAAGTTCCGGAGATTTTCTATTCCTCTCCCCGTGAATATAAAATTGCTGATATAGCAGTGACCGGGATTGAAAACTACGAAGATTATGTCCTTGTAGGATTATCCGGTTTAAGCGTCGGACAGGTGGTTAAAGTCCCCGGAGATGAAATTACGGAAGCGTTAAAACGTTATTGGAGGCATGGTCTGTTTTCTGATGTTAAAATAATTGCAACAAAAACCGAAGGAAACCAGATTTGGCTTGAAGTTCAGTTAAAGCCACGCCCGCGCATTTCAGAAATCAAATATACAGGACTCAAGAAATCAGATAAAGATGATTTGGCAACAAAACTGACTTTGGTTGTCGGTAACCAGATCACTCCAAATATGATAGACCGTACTAAAACGATGATCAAAAGGCATTTTGACGAAAAAGGTTTCAAAAATGCCACGGTAGATATTATCCAAAAGGAGGATCCTAAAGATAAGAGTCAAGTTATTGTCGATGTCAGAGTTGACAGAAAAGATAAAATCAAAATTAATCAACTGATCATTGATGGAAATGTGGCTTTAAGTGATGCCAAGGTTAAACAGGCAATGAAAAAGACCAACGAAAAAGGAAAACTGGTGAATCTTTTCAAGACAAAAAAGTTTGTAGAAGCCGAATATGAGAAAGATAAAATTGCTTTGATTCAGAAATACAATGAATACGGTTATAGGGATGCCAC
>Ga0209123_1002190_pt1 | contig 17169 bp, 8 predicted proteins | sample BarGraIncu00431A_FD_184500 | JGI IMG/M metagenome (GOLD analysis project Ga0209123, IMG submission 184500) | Arctic peat soil microbial communities from Barrow, Alaska, USA - Barrow Graham LP Incubations 004-31A (SPAdes) (version 2) | ecosystem: Environmental > Terrestrial > Soil > Wetlands >... | reverse complement strand
TTGAAAGAAACTATATTCGAACCAAAGGCGATTTACTTGCAAATTTTATTGAACGTGCTATTCAAATGACTGATGAAAGTGGAATCGTTGGAGCTATAACGAGCCGTACTTCATTATTTCTTTCTACAATGGCTGGACTTAGAGAGCAAGTTTTTGGCATCGATGCAGAAATAGAATTTTGTGCGGATCTAGGAGATGGTGTTCTGGATGCAATGGTTGAGACAGCTGCCTATACAATCTCAAAAGGAAAGAAATATGCGCAATATTTTCGACTTGTAAATAGAGAAGACAAACAAACAACATTAATTCAAATGTGTCAAACGCCCCAAATGAGTACTGAAAGGTTTATCGTTAATCCTAAGACGTTCAGAGAATTGATTGGAACACCATACTGCTATTGGGTTGATACAAATGTGTTACACAAAATTTCATTACCGCCTATTGATCCTTCTGTTGCTGATGTCAAAGTCGGACTTCAAACGGGTGATGACTTTCGATTTTTGCGAAATTTTTGGGAAGTCCCTGTAGATTCAGAAAAATGGCAATATTTTAGTAAAACCGAGGAGGCAATTCCGTGGTATTCTCCAATACAAATGAAGGTATGGTGGGTAAATGATGGCTATGAATTAAAGAACTTTACTGATAGAAACGGAAACCAAAGATCGGCATTAAGAAGCCCACAGCAATATTTCAAACCTGGCTTTAGCTATATGCTTCGTTCTTCCAGATTGGTCCCATATATTGTTCCAAGAGGATGCATTCCTACTGCTGGAAGGTCTCAAGTTTTTCCGCATAAAGGAAACGAAATTGAAGTACTAGCTATTTGTGCTTCCAATATCGGCAGTGCCGTTGCTCGCTTCCGCGGTGAAATGTTTGCTAGACCAAAATTTCAGGCCGGAATGGTTCAACAGTTACCCTATATACACCTCACAGATGAAGTGAAGCAAGGCGTAATGGAACATATGATGAAGGCAATTGAAGAAGCAAGAGCATATTATGCATATGATGAAACCACTCTTGATTATATTGGCGCAAAGAATATTGAGATTATTTCAGAGCCAAAGACGGATTTTTCATCCCTCATAGGTAATGACATGGAACTGTTGATAGCATCATGCTATGGACTTAACGAAAAAGAATATGACGAACTACAGTTGGACTTACAACAGGCCGTTTCACTGCGCAAAGGGAAAAATGATATTTTGGAAGAAGATTTACAAAAACTCGCTTCATTTCGATATCTTTCATTTCTAATTGGCTGTGCCTTTGGTCGATGGAGTATCAAATCAATTTCTAAGCAGAATATTAACGATATTTACAGCGAATTACCAAAGCAGCCACTAGCTTTTAAGAACAGTACGAGTAATGACTATATTGAGCTTAATGGGATTACAGATTTAGTATCTGAACGATCAGTTATCCGATATATTGATACTTTAGAAACAAACAAGATCAAGGAAACTGAAAAAGCTCTTTCGCTAGTCGGAGGAAATGATTGGTTTACTTTTTTATCAAAGCCAACGAACTTTTTTGATTTCCATCTAAACCAATATTCGCAAAATCGAAGGCCAGCACCAATATATTGGCCGCTTCAAACCCAGTCAGGTTCTTATACTATTTGGATTTACTACCATCATCTTACTGAGCAGACACTTTACACATGCGTTAATGACTTTGTAGAACCTAAAATGAAAGCAATTTCTGATGACTTGAATGAATTGCGATACAAATCAGCACGAAGTAGAGCAGAGGACACTGAACTTGCAAAACTTACAGATATAGAAACGGAGCTAAAGGACTTTTGCGACGAATTACTGCGCATCGCCAAGTTCTGGAAACCAAATCTGAACGATGGAGTCCAGATTACAGCAGCCCCACTCTGGAAGTTATTTCAGCATAAACAATGGAAGAAAAAATTGAAAGAAACATGGGAGAATATGGAAAAAGGCGACTATGATTGGGCACATATGGCATATACTATCTGGCCTGAACGAGTGCTTCGAAAATGTCATGAAGATCATAGTCTGGCCATTGCACATCATGTAGAGGAGGTCCTCTGGACGAAAGTCGAAGTTAAGGTTGATCGTAATGGCAATAGTTCCGAAGGGTCAAAAACTGAATGGAAACCCAGGTCATTAACAGAAAATCAGTGGCGTGATTTGATAAGCCAGAAGATAGCGGAGGAAAAATGATGAGTATAAAAACGTATATACAAAACAGCATATTTGTACCCCGCTTGCAAAGAAAACAGGTGCTTACTGTTTATGACCCTGAAGGTCGCTATCATGAACTTTGCCTAGAAATGGCAACAGAAAAGTGTTTGGTTATTGATGCCAGTAAATCCAGCATTACCAGCCGAACTGAAGCTATTGATGCTTTATTAGCTTTAGGTCGTAATGAGATTGAACAGTTGCTTATTTATGTACCCAAAAGCAAGCCCGTTGAGGATGAAGATAAGCAGAAAGATCCTTTTGCTCTCTATTTGGCCTGCGGAGCGGTTTTTCCTGATGGTGACAGCGATAATTATTTAAGTATCTGTCTTATGGAAAAACCAGACTATTCAACTCAGGTCCGTGCTATTTTCCAGCATGATACAAACCCGGGTTTTTCTGTTATTGACGCCATTGGCGGAGGTTTAAACTGGCCGAATCTAAGGTCGCTTTTGAAAGTGGAGTCAACGAGAGATATTCTTTTTACACTCCTCAGTCCAAACGATACGCAACTAACTATTCTTAATGGAAATGAGAATTGGGTCTCCGAGGCGAAAGACCTTTTAAAATCTAGTATAGGTCTTTCGCTTAAAACAAAAGGAAAGACATGGTCTTCTATTGCTGATGAGTTCTGGCGTTTTCTATTGTTTAGTGAGTTCGTATTTGATCTTCCAGTGTCGTTGCCAGATAAATTAAATGATGTGCCACATGCTGAGATATCGGTAAAATTGTTAATCGAGGATATTTGTGAACAACTCCGAAGCGATAAACGCACCCAAAATGTTTATATCCAAAATGCTGAAAACATTGAACGTGACCTTGACCTTGTTGAATCCTGTAAACATATTCAGGACCTCGGGAATCATGATACTTTTCCATTTGAAGAACGGACTTTTCTACGCCATGCCATCAACGCACTTATATCTGATGATATCGACAAAGTACGGGATATTCTCTCTCGTCATGAAAAATCAATTTGGACTGGAAAAGGAGAATGTCAGATACAATGGGATTATTTGCGTTCCGCTTTGTCTCTTATTGAATGCTGCAATGATAATAATCGTGTTCTAAACGACAATGTAAAATCGTTTGATGAACTGATCGATTTTTACGTGAAACAATTACGTGAAGTTGACCAATATCAACGAGAATTTGAACAATCGGTTAGTGATTATATCTGGCAGGATTCTCAGGGTATTATGATTCCGGTTCAGGACTTGGTGCGAAGACAGTATGGAAAATTAATTGAAAAAGTCCAATTAATCTTTACGAAATACTTGCAACAGACGGGATGGCCACTTTCGGGAAGATTAGCCAATAATGAGATATTTGATAAAATAATAGTCCCTAAACTAGAGCTGAGTGGTAACAAAGTGGCATTTATTATGGTGGATGCACTTCGTTATGAATTGGGTGTTGAGTTGGGTAAGCAACTGAAAGAAGATGCAATAGTTGAAATAAGGGTTGCATTGGCTCAGCTGCCGAGTATTACCTCAGTGGGCATGGCAAGTCTACTACCGGGTGCTTCAACAGGATTGAAGCTTGTAAAAAATGATGCAGGGTATACTCCGTATATTAATGAACAACCAGCTGGTAATGTAATCCAACGTATGGAAATTATTCGAAAAAAATACGGAAACCGCTTTCAAGAAGGTCGAATGGAAGACTATGTTCGTAATCGTTTTAAGATTAATGATGACACTGATCTATTGGTTCTTCGATCAGTAGAAATTGACTCCCATTTTGAAAATAATCCTGATAATGCACCTGTAGAAATCATTAATGCGCTCAGGCGTATTCGTGTAGCGGTCCATAACTTGAAAGTGGCGGGTTTCAAGGAGGTGGTTATTGCAACAGATCACGGTTTTTTTATGAACACTCATGCTGGGCCAGGGGATACGAGCGCAAAGCCTATAGGAAACTGGACAAATATCCACGAGCGATCCCTTCTTGGGGAGGGTCAGAATGATTCTTCTCACTACTGCTTAAAAACGGAGAAAGCAGGAATAAGAAGTGAATACAAATATATTGCAGGGCCTCTCAGTTTAGCTTCATATAGAACTGGTATGTTGTATTATCATGGAGGCTGTTCTCTTCAGGAGTGTGTAGTGCCGGTAATCCAGTTGCATTTAAATAACCAATCAGTTCCAAAAGTAAAAGATACCTCCATTGAACTGGGTTATAAAAATGGTGCTAAACGTATAACAACTAGACTACCTGTACTAGAGGTATGTATTATTTATAATAACTTGTTTTCTTTAGATAAGGATTTTGAGATTCTATTGGAAGCACATGACACACAAGGTAACGTTGTTGGCGAGGCTAAACCAGGAGGAAATGTAAATGCCGCAACAGGAACCATTACTTTAAAACCTGTCGATAAAGTTCAGGTAACTATGAAGATGAGTATGGAGTTTGAAGGCAAGTTTTGGATCAAAGCGCTGAATCCGACAACAATGGCAGCCTATGATCAATTGGAACTAGAAACGGATTATACGGTGTAATTATGGATATTTTAGATAAAAAATTGAATTCGATCTTTGATGGTAAAGTTGTTCGAAAAGACCTGCTTCATAGGATTAAAAAGGGAACTAATGTTCCTACTTTTGTACTGGAGTTTCTATTGGCTCGCTATTGCGCCAGCGATGACGTTGCAGAAATTGAGGCGGGACTTGAAGCTGTATTAGAAACACTAAATGACAACTATGTTCGGCCTAATGAAGCCAATTTGGCACAATCAAAAGTTGCAACAAAAGGCAAATATCGGTTTATTGATAAAGTACACGTAAATTATATTGAAAAAGACCGAAGGCACTGGGCTGCTTTAGAAAATTTTGATTCCAGAAGAGTAGCTATCAGCGAAAAATTCTATAAAGATAATGAGCGGTTGCTTCAAGGTGGTTTGTGGGCAGAGGTAACAATTGCGTTCAATGAAATTGAAGATGATGATTATACTTTTTATGTAGAGGATCTTCGTCCTATTCAACTGAGTCGATTTGATTTTCAACGTTATTGTGAGGGAAGAAATGAATTTTCACGTGATGAATGGCTGGATGTCATATTGCGATCGGTGGGATTAGAACCGAGCTGTCTTACACATCGTCAGAAATTGCATTTTATTGCGCGTCTCTTTTCTCTTGTAGAACCTAATTACAATTTTATCGAACTTGGTCCGCGGGGCACAGGTAAGTCGTACTTTTTCAGTGAATTCTCGCCGTACTCAACACTTATCAGTGGAGGACAGGCGACAAAATCGATTCTCTTTTATAACAATCAGAAAAAGAAGGTTGGCCTTGTTGGTTTTTGGGATACAGTAGCGTTTGATGAAGTTGGTGGCATTAAGATCAAAGATCAGGATACAATTCAGATTATGAAAGATTTTTTGGCGAACGGACGTTTCTCTAGAGGTGTTGAAGTCATTGCCGATGCATCAATGGCTTTTGTAGGAAATCTCGATTTATCCGTTTCACAAATAGTGAATTCTGAAGTGTACGACTTATTCCAGCCGCTCCCCAAGGAATTCGATTTGGCTATAATGGATCGATTTGCTATTTATCTTCCTGGCTGGGAAATGCCTAAAAATAGTAGTGAGTTCTTGACCAAAAACTATGGATTTATTACTGACTACCTGGCTGAGGCATTTCACTACCTTCTTAAACACACGAACCGCTACGAAGAAGTGAACAAACGAATCCATCTTGGTAAAGCTGTAGAGGGGAGAGATGAGAAAGGGATTAAGAAAACTGTCGCTTCCTTTTTGAAAATTCTCCATCCTTCTAGTCCTCCAACAGATGATGAGTTTGATGAGTATGTTGAATATGCAATTGAGGGACGCCGCCGTATAAAAGAGCAAATGAATAAACGAAAATCTGATGATGAATTTGCAAAAATTAATCTGTCGTATATTAACAAACATGATGAAGAAATTGTGGTGTTCTGTCTTGAATCAAAAGTCGCTTCAGCGACTCAAAACCCAATCAGACGAGATATTCACGATGTGCCTGGAACTAAGAGTGAAAGCAAAAATGCAGGTGTGAAAGTGACTCAAATGCAAGTACCAGTTGATATTAGTACCTTTAATGAAGCTACTCCTAATCATGAGAACTTATCAACAGATGAGATTCAAGAACTGCAGGAAAAACACATTACCATTTATTACGGGGATACCGGATATAGTTACGAATCGATTATCGCACCCTATTTGATCGGTGCTAAAGCTGTGGAAATCGATGACCCCTATATTCGAGCAACACATCAGATCCAAAACTTTGTGCGTTTTTGTGAAGCGGTTGTTAAGACTCCGACTATTAGAAAAATTTCTCTCTGTACGAGCTTTGACAGTCAGACGGATATAAAGGAACTGTCAGATCGTCTAAATGACGTAAAGCAAAGTCTGGTTGAACTCGATATTGAACTAGACTTCAATATTAACGAACATCTCCATGATAGAGAAATAAGGATAGATAATGGTTGGACAGTTAAAATTGGACGAGGTCTCGATTTTTATCAAAAACCTGATTCATGGTTTACAGTCGGAGTATATGACCAAGCACTTAAAAAGTGCCTTGAAACAAAAATTGATATTTTTAGAAGACTTTAACTTTACTTTTGAGGTATAGATTGCCCATATCGGAATGATACAGAGAACTTAATATAGTATTCAAATAGATAATCCAATAATATAGAAGAAACGGAGTGACGTTTACATATGGTCAATAAATATAAATTTCTGAAGCTTACGCCTGTGAGCGATGCGAACATCTCCGTCTACGAAGATGCGATTGACTTTGTCTTTGAAAATGATGACATCAAAAATGTCTCAATTTCTGGTGCATATGGTGCTGGCAAGAGTAGTATACTCGAATCGTATAAAATTAAGCACTCTGACAAGCGTTTCATCCATTTTTCGCTTGCACATTTCCGCACCTCTGAGCAAGATAATTCAGAGCCCGAAGAAACGATCAAAGAGTCTATTCTTGAGGGGAAAATCCTCAATCAGTTAATCCATCAAATCTCTGCTGACAAAATCCCGCAAACGAATTTCAGAGTCAAAAAGGGCGTGAATTTACACAGCCTAATCAAACTTACGACGTTCGTTAGTCTGTTTATCAGTTCGATTACCTTTCTACTTTCAGCCGATAAGATATCCGCTTATGTCGGCGCGCTTCCCGATAATTGGATAAAGATTACATTGTCACCGTTCGCGAGCCAATACGCTTTGATCCCATCCGTGCTTGTTTGCATGATCTGCTTCATCGCATTTACATTTTCCTTGATAAAGGCTCAGAAGAACAAAAATTTGTTTCGAAAAATTAGTTTACAAGGAAACGAGATAGAAATTTTCGAAGACAAGGATGAGTCGTATTTCGACAAGTACCTTAACGAAGTGTTGTACCTATTTGAACACGCAGATGCTGATGTCATTGTGTTTGAGGATATGGACAGGTTCAACGCCAGCCGATTATTCGAGCGGCTTCATGAAGTGAACACGTTGGTCAATGTTCAAAGAAAGAAAGAGTGGGGTCCTAAATATACCCCGCTTAGGTTCTTCTATCTATTACGTGATGATATCTTTATCTCCAAGGATAGAACAAAATTCTTTGACTATATTATCCCCATTGTGACTGTCGTGGACAGCTCAAACTCGTATGAGCAGTTCCTCAAATACCTGAAAGAGGGTGACTTGCTTGATAGGTTTGATCTGAGTTTTCTAAAGAGTATGTCACTATATGTTGACGATATGCGTATACTGAAGAATATATACAATGAGTTCGTGGTGTATTTCAATCGGCTGAACACTACGGATTTGGACTGCAAAAAAATGATGGCGATGATCACATATAAAAATTTGTTCCCTCGCGATTTTTGCGACCTTCAGCTTGCCAAAGGGTTTATTTATGAGCTGTTTGTTGAAAAAGATCAACTTATAGATGTGGAACTGCAATCACTCCAACACGAACGTGAAGAACTGAGTCAGAGAATTGAAAAAGCGAAAAAGGAAACACTGACTAGCGAGCAAGAATTGGATGAGGTATATGCTCTAAAGAAACAGAGAGCGTCGAGTCCATATGGTCTCACTCAGCAAGCTCAAATACAAAACAAACAATATGATTTAGAACTCTCTCAAAGAAAATCGGCTCTGGCAGACAGGAGTGACTCAAATCTATCAAAACTTGAATTTGACTTAACTGGAATTGATCAAAAAATTGTATCTGTGAGGACAAAATCGCTGAAAGACCTCATCACTCGCGAGAATATTGATAGCGTTTTCTCCATTACTCATACCAATGAAATTGGTGCTATCAATGAGTTCAAAGAGATTAAGTGTAGCGATTATTTTGTGCTTCTTAAGTTTCTAATTCGAAACGGGTTTATAGACGAAACCTATACTGATTATATGACATATTTTTACGATGACAGCATCAGCGCAAGCGATAAGACATTCCTGCGGCGTGTAACCGACAAGCGCGGTGCGGAATACAACTATATTCTCCGAGATCCGAAAAAGGTTATAGAATCTCCTGTTCTAAGAACTGTAGAATTTGAGCAAGAAGAAACCTTGAATTTCGACCTGCTTGAGTACTTGCTTCAAAATGATGCCGAGCCAAAGTATACTTCGTATTTGAAAACGCTAATATTGCAGATGCGGGAAACGAAGAATTTTGTCTTCGTTTCCCAATATTACGACACTAGAAAATCTCGCAGACAGTTTGTTATGCGAATAAATGAGCAATGGGCAAGTCTCTTTTTCATTGCATTGGAGCAGCAATCTTTGCCCGCCAACCAGATTCGACAATTTTCTATAGAAACGCTTTGTTACTCAAATGACAAGTCGATTGAGGCAGTCAATGCTCACAATTGCCTGACTGAGTACATTTCGAATTCTTCAGATTATTTAGCAATTGAGAATCCCGATATTGAAAAGCTGACTGCTGGGTTTTTGCTCATAGGAGTGTTATTTGTCGATATAGACTATGAGTCTGCTGACAAAGCCTTATTCGATGAGGTCTATCGGCTATGCTTATACAAACTCAACTTTCCAAACATCTCACTAATGCTACGCAAAGAGTACCAGATAAAAAGCGATGCTGACATTACGCACAAAAATTATACGATGATACAGAGACACAAAGACTCTCCATTGGCATCGTACATATCCGAAAATATGCTTGAGTACATAGATATCATTCTGAAAAATTGTAACGGCAGTATTGATGACAATGAGGACATTGCTGTCAGTCTACTTAATAATGCTAAAGTAGATCCGGCGACAAAGGAACAATACATCAAGTTTTTGTCTACGGTTATAGCGGAAATTGTCGAAATCACCGACTCAGCCCTGTGGACTGAAATGATAAATTGTGGAAGAATCGCATTTTCGGTGAAAAACTCTATTATCTACTTCGCAAAGCACCAGATTGATTCCGCTTTTATCGATTTTATTAACAGCAAAGCGGCAGATGCGGATTTCTCAACCACAGCTGAGGAGTTCGGAGAGGAAACCGCAGATAGATTATTTGATGCTGTTGCCACATGTAATGAGATTGACACGGTAAAGTACAAGAAAATATTGATTGGTTTGCGTTATAATTTTAGCAACTATGAAGCTAACGGGATTTCCGATGACAAATTCATAGTCCTAATTGGTGAGAATATACTGCAGATGGATGCAGATGGCCTGAGATTTGTCCGCGAAAAATATAACAAGCACATATTTGCATATATTCGTCAGAATCTTGACGAGTACCTCGCATTGCAAACAGCCGAGATATTCAGTATGAATGAAACCCTCCAGCTTTTAACTTTGGATTTTTCGGATGAGAAGAAAACCGAGTTGCTTACCCTGACAAATGATCCTATATCCGTTGTCGGCAAGCGATATCCGGATGCGGTTAACGCTCATCTGATAACATACAATCTCGAAGTTGCGGATAATTCTTCTCTATATGAATGCTTTTCAACCTACGGGACTCAAGCACAGGTAGCCATCAGTGCGTTGGCTATTTCCGGTGTGACTGAAATCATCACGAAGAATATGAAAATAGACGATTTGCTTTTATCTGGGTTGCTACAGGCTGATGGTGTAACACGCGATCAGAAGATTACGCTCTTTATTATAGCAATACCAACGCTTAATGAGGATACATGCAAAAACCATTTTGATGAACTTGATATGCCCGACTTGAAAAACATTTTCACGCGAGGCGGTGGCCGGAGAAAGTATGATAAATGCAAGGATGTCACGACTATTTTCAACGCTTTGAAAACCCAAGAATGGATTTTTGACTACAAAGAAGATGAGCAAAATTGCGAGAAGTACATCATCATAAAAAATAGACCAAGGAGTAAAGAACCAGAGTTTTTAGATTAAACTGAGCAACAAGGAATTGCTCAAAATTACTAACCAATAGAGTGAGTATGAGCCTTTTCGTCGTGGAGCATTAGGAGGAAACATGAATTTATCGGATGAATTACGAAAAGAGATTGAGCGTGATATAAACCGATGCGAAGCGCAAACAGACGTGAACGGGTCTGAAACGCTGTACAATTCGATTGTTGCAAAATACATTGTGGTGGATTTAAATTTTAAAAACGGATTACCAAACATGGGCAAAGCTTTGGTTTCTGGAAGAGAGTTTGATTTCAGAAAAGATTTACATGCAGTATCGGAAAAACTAAGAATGTGGCTTTTGACAAATCCGGCATTGGATAATTTGAAGGCAACATCTATGCCAAATACTCTAAGAGCCAAAGTGGAAGAGTTAATAAGACGCGGAGAAGAAATTAGAATAGAAGAGAAGAAGCTCGTAGGAAGAACGATGGAATATGTTTCAGGCCCGAAATATGCTGCGTGGATGGGCGAAATCAACATTTTCAATGAAAGAAATTTAAAAATGCACCCGCTCCATAATTCTATACACACTACGTATTTTCATCATAAGTCTAATTATTCATCTTGTGATGACATGATAGGGCATTTGCGTGCATTGGCTGCTGATGATGAATTTTTTGACACCATAACAAATGTAGGAGTTCTTTTGAAGCCTATCCAAAAGGTAACGGAAGGGGATAATACGACGATGAATAATAAAGTATTTATTGTACATGGACATGATGAAGGAGCCAAGCAAACAATGGCAAGAGCACTTGAAAGGGCTGGATTGGAAGCCATCATACTTCATGAACAGGCAAGCGGAGGAAAAACAATAATTGAGAAGATTGAAACAAATAGCAATGTTTCATTTGCTGTTATTTTGTATACCCCGTGCGATTTAGGCAGATCAAATGAAGCTCAGGTCGACGTTTATAATAATCGTGCTAGACAAAATGTTGTTTTTGAACATGGGTACCTAATTGGGAAACTGGGGAGAGAGTGCGTATGTGCTTTAGTGAAGGGAGATGTCGAAACTCCTGGCGATATGTCGGGTGTTGTCTATATCACAATGGACGAAAAAGGTGCTTGGAAAATGGAATTGGCCAAAGAAATGAAAAACGCTGGGTTGGCTATTAATGCAAATTATTTTAGCTAGGCGGAGGTGCAAATGGGTTTATCCTAGCTAAATTGTCATCATAGAAAAGAGCCACTCACCAGCCAGATAATTTTCTCTTGAATTGGGGGTACTTCTAATCTACCAATAACATTCCTATCCACACGGAGAATACGAGGTGGTTGTATGATTGACTGGGATCATGACGGAGATATAGACGCAGAAGATATTGGATTGTCAGCGATGATGCTTGATGACCTTAGCTCCGAAGACCAGAGCCGCCGGAAACGCAAAAAGGGTTGTTTGGGCGGCTGTCTTGGCGCGGCGCTGATTGGTATCTCCTTTGTGGGGACTCTTGGATGTGTCATTACGTTGTTTCTTGTAAGATGAGAAAATCGGCATTCATTGGATTATTTCACATTTACTATCGGCCTCCTTACATACTGAAATCCTGAACTAACTGCCTCAGTTACAACGACACAATTTCGGCTGGAGGAGCAATGAGCTATCAAATAATTGCCAGCATCATCATACCCGACGATAATGCCGACATGATTTCCTTTGACGGCTCCAGGGACATTAAAGAATACCAGATCACCTATCTGTGCCTGATCCCATTCAATAGTGCTGGAGTACTTCCATTGGGTAGCGGTACTGTATCCGAAAACGGTGTCTACCTGATCTGCAGGTAAACCGCAGTTGATGTATACCCAGGCAACGTAGCCGGAGCAATCAAGGCCAAATGGACGAGTGGTACCGGTAGTGTCGCTTCCGTCAGCAGTGACGGTCATGGAGGTTCCCCAGCGGCTGTCCCAATTGACGGATGTTGATTTGCCGCCCCAGAAATAGGAGACTTTTCCGACAAGTGAAAGAGCTTTTTCGACGACCTGCGTCTGCTGAATGGAGAGGTTTTCCGGAAGGCTGGCAAGAATTTGATTTATTTCTTCCTGTGTTAGTCCGGCAGGATTCTGAATGCCAAGTAAGGATTGAAAAAGCAACAGATAATCCGGCTTTAAAAGTTCGTGCAACATTTCTATTTGCTCATCGGTGAACCCTAAGAAACCGATCATTTCATCAGCGGAAAGACAGTTGATGTTGATACGAAGCTCTTTTGTCACGGGTGTGGGAGTAGGCGTTGTCGAGACTGTTGCAGTGGTTTCATTTGTCGAGGCTGCTGATGTTGTTGCCGAGGCATCTGTGGTTTCGGCTGGTTCTTTTTCAACGATTGTATAACTGACAGTTACCATCTGGTGATAGGTGTCGCGTAGAATCGATTCTTTTTGATCATCGAGCGTGATGACTTCGTTCTGATTGGCCGGATCCATGGTGACGCGGACGGCATAGACAGATAGAATATCCGGACCGTTTTGAATCATAGTTCCATCTTCACTACCTTCGTATATGATTTTTATATCACAGCCTTCCCCATACTGAGTCTGTATTTGCGAGATTTCATTGGTGGTTTCCTGCGCCAGCCCGGCCATGACAGAAGGTATCGTTTTTTCTTGTGCCGATGAATCGGTGCTGGAGTAGAAGATAGAGAGTGGTGAAATGATCAACCAGCCAATGATGGCGACAATGATTATTACAAGAACTGCTACCCAGCCACCAGCGACAATTAGTGAAACTAGACCTTTGACGGCAGCAATCGTGGCTTTTGCAGCTGCGACAAAAGCTTTAACCGCTATTTTTCCGACTTGAATAGTAACTTTCATGGCGGCTTTTGCAGCTTGAACTGCTGCATGGGCAGCGCGTTGTGAAACTTGAGCGGAAAGCTTTACTGCTTTTGCAGATGCTTGGGCTGCCTGAGCCGAAGATTTAACTGTCTTGGCGCCGGTCTTGATTGTTGTGCGAGTGGCTTGGCCGGCTCGGAAGGTCGCTTTGACTGTATTCTGTGTGGCTCGAGTCGTGTTTCTTATGGTATGCCTCGTATGATTTGATGCTCTTTTGAGGCGAGAGCGATTGGAGAGAGACTGTTTGGTTTTCCGGATTTCGTGTTGGATTTGTCTGGAAGTCCGGGATGCGACTTGCTCGCCTGAATGGGTGATCTGATGTGTTGCTGTCTGGGTAGAATCCTCCTGGTTCGTCTGTGATGAAGGACTTTCTGTTCGGATTTTATTGGTTGCCTGGTGAATGGCTCTATTTATTGTTCGAGGGATCTGATTGGTTTTTGAATGGATGCGAGGCGTGTGGGATGAGGGTTTTTCTTTGATGGGGGTCATAGGGGGCTCCTTTCGGATGGACTAAAAAATCATGGCTAAATTTCGAAATTTTATGGATTTGTGGCTCTATTGGCACGGAACGACGGCTCGATGTAGCGGATATCAGGTATTCCGGAATGAAAACCAATCTCGAAATAACATCTGCTTACAAATGGCTTTGTAAGTAACAACAAAATATTATTTTCAAAATATGGTATATTGAAATCAAATATATAATTTTTGGTAAAAACCATTATTCAGTAAACGAGTTGAACAACCCAAGAAGGAGAAGTGTTATGGCCACTTATAAACAGATACAAGAATATGTTAAAACAAATTATGGATATGTCCCAAAGTCTTGCTGGATAGCTCATATGAAAGAAATACTCGGATTAAGTCCGCGCGAAGCCTACAATCGGTACGAAAGTACAAAAAGAACATATCCCTGTCCAGTTAATAAACAGAAGGACCTTGAAGAAGCTTTTAAACACTTCAACATGGTCTGATTAAATTAGAAACTTGCTTTTTGCGAATGATTTGACTTGCTGACAACTAGACTGGACACAGAAAAAAATACTTTTTCTGCCATGACAGGGAGGAGAAAAGGCCGATTACTCGACCTTTTTCCAGCTCTCCTGTTCATTTGGCTTTGTCGTCATCAACCCATACAATTTTGTGTGTCTTGGAAAACTATCTTCAAATGGAACAATGCTTCCAGCACACTTAAGTAGACCTTTTCCAGCTTCTGCGTTGGTGATGTAGGAAAGCTGTGTATCGGAAATATTCAACAGCTTTGCAAGTTCCAGACGGTCGCTACCGGCCTGGTTTAACATGAGAAGGAACTCAGAATTTCCCAGCATGGTCCGGGCTGTGTGGGACTGCATCAGATCCTCCACGTTTTGCGTAATACCGGTGCAAAACGCTCCATACTTTCGGACTCTTTTCCACATTTCAAAGAGAAAATTGGCGGAGTATTCATTGGCGAAAAGAACATAGATCTCATCTATAAAGATCCATGTGTTTCTGCCTTCCAGACGGTTTTGGGTGACGCGGTTGAAGATAGCATCCAGTACGACCAGCATCCCGATGGTCTTAAGCTGATGTCCCAGGTCCTTGATGTCGTAGACGATAAATCGGTTGTCGATATTCACATTAGTGGGACGGGCAAAGGTATTAAGAGAGCCTTTGGTGAACAGCTCAAGTGCAAGCGCAACTTCGCGTGCTTCCGGCTCTGTCTGCCTCATTAGTTCAGCGTGAAAGTTTTCCAGAGTCGGCGGACTGGATGCGAAGTTTCGTTGAAGATATCCGCGATACACATTGGCCGAGCAACGATCGATGATACTTTTTTCTTTGGCGGTGAGTTTTCCAGCACCGACTAGCTGCTCACATAAGGAGAGGATGAATTCCGACTTCAGAATCACAGGATTTTCCGTTTCCCCTCCGTAGTTGGCGTTGATGTCCATGGCATTGATATGGTTACTGGATCCTGCAGCTATGCGGATCACTTCGCCGCCCAGTCCTTTGATAAGAGGCGCATATTCGCGTTCGGGATCCACGATCAGAATGTCGTCATTGGTGGAGAGGGCAATATCGCAGATTTCTCGTTTGGCGGCAAAGCTTTTACCGGAACCGGAGACGCCGAGGATAAACCCATTGCCGTTTTGGAGTTTCCGGCGGTTGACGATGATCATGTTCCGTGAGATCGTGTTCTGCCCGTAATAGGTTCCGCCCGGTTCCATGATCTCCTGTGTTTTGAAGGGAATCAGAACGGCTGTACTTTCTGTGGTCATTGTGCGCAATGCGTCAATTTTCCGGATCCCATAGGGAAGGGCAGTGTTTAGACCATCTGCCTGCTGCCAGTTAAGCGTTGCGAATTGACACAGGTGTTTTCGAGCGACGGAGAGAAGGCTTTCGGTATCATTATCCAGTTGTTCTTTGGTGTCAGCGACATGTACAAGACTTACCAGAACAAAGAGCATGCGCTGGTCGCGTGTTGTCAGATCATCCAGGTATTCCTTAGATTCTTTTCTAGCCTGTTCCAGATCGTAGGGGATGACGGAGGAAAAGTTGTTGTTCTGATTTTGCTTGCGCTGCCAGTTGGCAATATTAGTCTCTACGCCCAGCAGGCGCTTCTGAATCTCTCGGACCGCTTCATCGGTCGGGACTGGAATAATGTCGATGGACAGCATCAAATTGCGGTTCAAGTCGCAAAGCTCAGTGATCATACTATCCTTGATGTAGCTTGCGTATTCCCGCAAAAAAAGCACTCGTCCGTACTTGTTGCCCATGACAAAGTGATCTTTGTTCAGTTCCAGACTGTCCGGGCAGATATAATCTTTGAAACTGTGGCCTTTTCGCATGGTTTCGCGAAGATTGAAGCGATAATGCACTTCCTCTCCTATGCGGAAAAAATCGTGAAAAACCCGAAGACGGTCGGTCACCTCCAGTGCCGAAGAAGAGGAAGAGAGCTGTGTCAAATGTGTCTGCAGATCTCCGCCGATCCGGGCAAAATAGGAGCGAGCTTCTTCGATGGATCTTTTCCCTGCAGAGATGGTGATGTACTTTTCCTGCACCATGTTATTATTAGCGTTTACTGCCTTATCAACTAACATGGCATTGTACTCATCGCGATAGGAATCCAGACCGTCCGGCTGCTGTGGAATGAGAATCGATTTCTCAAAATCGGCACGATTGAGGCGGCGATTGTTGATGGTGATCTTGGTGGTGCCACCAACATCAAGTCCATTGAGAAGCTCGCTGTAGCTCAAAAACATTTCTGTCTGATCTTCCTTGGACGCTACGGCATAATTGATGTCATTGATCTTATAGGTCTTACTGAATTTATTCCCGATCTGAAAAATTCCATCGGAATAGATGCGCTGAATGGGAATGAACTGCTGGATACTTTTGGGCACGATGAAGCGATCCTTTTCGGAGCGAAAGACATTTTTAAGAGTTTTGATCATGCGGTGATTTCTCCTTTTCCTTATTGGAATGAATAGCCTGCTCATAAAGGTTTTCGGCTCGGAACACTAGCTTCTTGGGCATCAAAAACTCGGACCGGATCCAGGCAAGCGAGAATTTTTCAAAGGGCATCCCGTTGTAACGGAAAAATCCGATTGCGGCAAAAGGGGTCGCGCATAGAATACAAAGCCAGCTGACAACTTCCGCTCCCAGTGGTTTTCGAAAAACAAAGTACATGCCAACGGCCACGACAACGGCAGCACATGAAAAAATGAACTGCCTTGCAGACAGTCCCAAGAAGATACT